>ERZ791912.629-NODE-629-length-20237-cov-65.732782_pt1 | contig 20237 bp, 5 predicted proteins | sample MGYA00510141_ERZ791912 | MGnify/ENA primary metagenome ERZ791912 (study PRJEB30046, sample SAMN00792082) | human gut metagenome | study: EMG produced TPA metagenomics assembly of the A metagenome-wide association study of gut microbiota in type 2... | reverse complement strand
TGGTGACATAGTGCTTGTTGCCCCATGTTTCGATGTAGCTGAAACCTGCGAACTTATCGCCCTGGAGTGCGATGACAGCCTTGGCTTCGCGCATCTTGGTGGCGACATACTCAGGTGAACGCTTGGCGATACCTGAACCACGTTTCTTTGCTGCTTCTGCGATTGTAGTCAGAATGGTGTCGATGTATTTGATGTGACTTTCGTCAGCCACCATTACTTTAACTTCTTCCATTTTCTCTTAAATATTTAATGATGTTCTTGTTTCTATTTCTTATTTATGGGTTGAATCAGTCGTGCAGACTGAGTTCAGGAATAACCACCGAAAGTGCATTGATGATCTCTTCTTCTGTAATTCCCTTTTTCTTGACGAGGAAGATGGTGTCATCTCCTGCGATGGTTCCCAGAATCTGGGTGATGTCGCTGTTGTCAATGTTGTAGGCAATGCTGCTGGCATATCCCGGTCGGGTTCTGATAACTACCATGTTGCCCGAGAAGTTGATGGAGAGGAATCCTGTTCCCATTGCCATGTTGCTGATCGGGATATGGTTGGAAACCCGTTTGTAGAGTGCATCGTTCGGAAGTACGTATGTGTATTTGCCGCTGGATGAAGCTGCCTTGGCTACCTTCAGTAGCTTGAGGTCGCGGCTCAATGTGGCTTGCGTAATCTCAAATCCTTCCTGGGCGAGCGCTTGCAAGAGTTGATCCTGCGAACTCAACTCTTGACTAGAGATGAGCATCTTCAATGTTTCCAATCTGCTATTCTTTACTTTCATACGTTGTATTTTTATTCGTTTGCGGTTGCAAAATTACATAAAATACACGAAACTGCCAAATAAATATTAGGAAAAATGCATTTTAAGCGATAAAATGTTTTAAAAGTTTGGTTTTATGCATGTTTTATGCAGTATATTTATGCATTAGCTGTGCTTTTGCCCTGTTTCCTTCTTGCAGTTTCTCCTAGATAAAGAAAGAGAAATATAGAAACTTTTTCATCAAAGTGTATTTTCTTTGTAGAAAAATTGCAGATATTGATTTTTTTGCTTATATTTGCAAAGTAATCCTCATTGATGCAATGAGTAAGTAAACTGCAATGAACAGAATAGTCACATTAATATATATATGGTTAGGTTGCGTCCTTTCCATGCAAGCACAGACCCGCCATCAGATGGGGGGTATTTATTACGCCTATCCCGGAGGTCCGTCAGCGCAGACTGGAACTTTCGGGACAGACTCTTGTTGGGTGCTTGATTCCTCGAAAGGCGCTTTGCCAGATTCCCAGAAGCATGCTTTCAAGGATTCCTTGATTCCTTCGTCGGGTCTTATTCCTGCCGGATTTACTCCTTTTTATATCAGTCATTACGGTCGCCACGGTTCCCGATGGATGGCGCATGACGACCGTTATGTATGGATATGCAGGCATTTCGAGGATGTGAGTAATCTTACTCCGCTCGGACTGCAGGTGAAGGGAATGCTGACGAGAATGTGGGAGAATGCCAGGGGAAATGGTGGAAAGCTCACCCGTCTCGGTGCACTTCAGCATCAGGGCATCGCCCGACGCATGTTTGCCCACTTTCCGCAAATCTTTGCTGCCGGCAATCAGGTGAAGGCACGTTCCAGCATCTCCGACCGTTGTGCCAGGAGTATGCAAGCCTTTACTTCGGAACTACAGCTCCACCAGCCCCAGTTAAACCTGGATGTGAAGACCGATTCTGCTGATATGGCATGGATAGCCCACGTTTCTCCCGAAATCAAGGCGCTGGCAAGCAGAACCAAGGTGGAACCTCTGATTTCTCCCGACAGATTTCTCCGTCAACTCTTCAAAGACATCTCGAAGATTGATGAACCGATGAAACTGATGGTCGAGATGCATGCCATCACTTCATCCATCCAGGATGTGGGCTTGAATTTCCCGGTTTATCCTATCGATATTGAAGAAGCCTTGAATGCCCTCTTCACGGATGAGGAGTTCCAAGCCATCTATGAGGCAAACAACCGTCGCATGACCATCGTCAATGGCAACGAACCTACCAACGAGTCGATTCCTGCACGCTGTGCCATTCCGCTCTGGCAGAATATCGAGGCTGAGGCTGATGCCGCCCTGCGTGCTCGCCAGTCGTCGGCAACCCTCCGTTTCGGTCACGATACGGCACTCTATCGCCTGCTTTCGCTCCTCTTCAATACCGCCCATCTTCCTCCAAGTGCCAAGGATGATGAGGAACAGGTGGTTTTGGGCGACGATGTGGACAGGATGGATAGGGTAGTTCCGATGGCAGCGAATCTGCAGATGATTTTCTATAAGAATGCCCAGGATTCCGTCTTGGTGAGGTTTATGCTCAATGAGAAGGACATCAAGATCAATATCCTTTCGCAGGTGGAGTATGGCACGTGCTACTATCCCTGGAACCAGTGGAAGAAGCAGATGCACGAACGCATCCACAACCTGGAGCACATCCGCCAGCTGAATGCCATCAATACGATGGTGGGCACGGCACAGGCCAACACTCAGAGTGCCGGCCTGTTTGGCAAGGGCAGCGAGGAGCATGGACAGACCCTGCCTGCCGTACTCGTTCCGAATGGTCAGAACTTCTGGACTCCGCAGACCCAGGATACCGAACAGAAGTGCATTGCACCTTATTATTATAAGGACTCCCTTTTGCAGGGTTTCCGCTGCAGCCATTGGATAGTGGGTGGCTGCATGCAGGATTACGGTTCCTTTACCGTTGCCGCCCTGGGCGATGAGCTGAGGCTCCAGCCCGGGCAGCGCGCTACTCCTTTCAGTCATGCCGATGAGGTTTCGCATCCTCATTACTATGCGGTGAATCTGAAGAAGGAGCATCTCAAGGCTGAGATGACGGCATTGAGCCATACCTCCATCCTCCGTGTCACTCCCGAAAAGGACCAGCTGGTGCATCTGGTCATCAATCCGAATAGTGATGAAGGGCAGGGCTACATCGAGATTGATACCCTCAATCATGTGGTGTATGGCTATAATCCGGTGCATCGCATTTACCAGGGATGGGGCGAGTCGGCTGGTTTCAGCGGTCACTTCGTGCTGGCTTACGATGCCAGAGACCTGGTGGATTACGGCGTGTTCGAAGGAGACAACAGAATTAGCAAGGGCTTGAAGATGCAGGATAAGCCACGCATCGGTGCCTGGCTCACTTTCCGTGGAAAGGCGGGCAGGGCGATGGAGTGGATGTCGGGTACTTCCTTCACCTCCCGCGAGAAAGCCCTGGCAAATCTCAATGCCGAGAACTACAACTATGGCGGCTTGGATTTCTATAGCATGATGCAGTTTGCTGCCGATTTGTGGTGCGACCGTCTGCATACTATTGATGTGGAGCATCACGACCAGGCAAAGGTCAACCAGTTCTATGGTGCCCTGTATCGCTGTTCCTTTCTCCCTCACGAGGTGAGTGATGTAGGTGAAGAAATCAGATATGATGATTTCTCCATGTGGGACATCTATCGTGCTGAATTGCCGCTCTATACGCTCATCACCCCGAAGCGTTCGGGCGAGATGATGCAGTCGCTGGTCGGGATGTATCAGAACCGTGGCTGGCTGCCTGCTTTCCCATGCTGGAACAGTTATACGGCTGCGATGATTGGCGACCATGCCAGTGCCGCCCTTGCCGATGCCTACATCAAGGGCATCCGCAGCTTCGATGCGCAGAAGGCTTACGAGGGAATGCGCATGAATGCTTTCTCTACACCTTATATATATAAGGAGTATCAGGAAGGAAAGGGACGCCGTGCCATCCAGTCGTATATCAATAATGGCTACATTCCTCTGGAGGATATGGTGGAGGAAGCTTATCATACCAACGAGCAGACTTCACGCACCCTGGAGTATGCCTACGATGATTTTGCCGTGGCGCAGATGGCGAAGGCGTTGATGGATTCCTGCAGGGATGCTTCGCAGCGACAGAAATATCAGGAAGATTACAACGAACTGATGCGCCGTTCCGAGAATTGGCGCAATGTCATCAACCCCGTCTCGGGTTGGGCGGATGGCAGATATGAGAATGGAAAATGGCTGAACAATAAAGACCTGGTTCATCGCCAGAGCTTCATCACCGAGGGTGCTGCCTGTCATTATACCTGGTATGTGCCCCAGAATCCGGAAGGCTTGTTTGATGTGATCCGCCATAGCAAACCGATGGATAAGAAGGAGAAGAAGGCAGAAGATAAGGTCATCTACCGCCTGGACAGGATGTTCGACAAGGGATGGTACTGGCATGGCAACGAACCTTGCCATCAGATAGCCTATCTTTATGATGCTGCCGGAGCTCCGGAGAAGACCCAGCAATGGGTGCACCACATCCTGCAGACGGAATATAATGATACCCCGGGCGGTTTGTCGGGCAATGATGATGCGGGTCAGATGTCGGCATGGTATGTATTCTCCTCCCTGGGTTTCTACCCGGTTTGTCCTGGCACACCTTATTATTATATAGGTACGCCAGGTTTCGACAAGGTGACGCTGAATCTGGAAAACGGAAAGAAGTTCATCTTGTCTGCCCGAAGAAAGGATGCAGGCAGCTACCTCATCCAGTCTATCTCTCTTAACGGAAAACCACTGAATGGTTATCGCCTCTCTCACCAGCAGATAATGAGTGGAGGGCAACTGCTTTTTGAATTGAAATAATAGAATCATAGAAAGTAATACTGTAGGCGTAAGCCTGGCAACTAGATCAATTAACAGATAAGTATATGGATGCTGTAACGAGTTTTATTTATGGAATGAGCATGATGTTCTTTTCCATGATGGCATGGATGTTTTGGCGTAAGGGCAGTGAACGGCTCTTCCGCCTCATCATGCTTTTGATGTTGATAGCGGACGCACAGTGTCTGAAAGACCTCGTGCTCTTCTACTACAAGGGTTTCGGCAGTACGGAGGGATGGTATTTCACCTCCGCTGTCGATATGTTTATCATTCCGTTCTATAGCTTTGTGCTGATGGAACTGGTAAAACCGGGATGGACCACCTGGACCAAGGCGGTGGTGCTGGAGTTGCCTTTTGTGCTGCTTCCGCTCTTGTTTCTCATCTCGGGTGCCAACATCTATTTTTATATTCTCTCGGTATGGGGTGCCGTTTATGGCGTCACCACCTTCGTTGTACTCTTCTTCCTCATCCGCAGGTATCATCGCCAGCTCAAGGAGCGTTTCTCCTATCAGGAGAACATCAACCTTTCCTGGCTCCTTGCCATTCTGGGCAGTTTCTTCCTCATCCTGATTATCTGGACCTTGAGCTGCTTTGTCATCGACGGAGGCTTCGACAATCTTTATATGGTCTGCTCCCTGGCTATCTGGATGTTCATCTGTTACTTTGGGTATCGACATGAATCGGTGATTGATGAACTGAAAGATGTGGAGGCAGCGCATGCAGAAGCTGCTCCGCAAGAGAGTGAAGAGGAAAAGCAAGGTCTCGCCACCGAGGTGCAGCGTCTCTTTGAAGTGGAGAAAATCTATCTCAATCCGCGACTCAAGCTCTCGGATGTGGCACACATGGTGGGCACCAACCGCACTTATCTCAGCAGGTATTTCAATCAGGAGAATGGCAGCACGTTCTATGATTTCGTGAACAATTACCGCCTCCGTTATGCGGAAAATCTGCTTCGAAACTCAGAATCTTCCATTCTGGAGATTTCAGAGAAGTCGGGATTTAATTCCCTTTCCACCTTTAGAAGAGTCTTTTCTTCTGCTTATGGCTGTTCGCCTAATGAATTTAGAAATGCTCTGTAAATGATTGTAAACCAACTGAATTTACGAAATGAATGCATGTTTTTTACGAAATGAGTTTTGGTAACAGGCAATAAAAAAGATACTTTTTGTTCAAATGGCGTCTTTTTTTTACCAAATGAAGCATCACTTTCGGAGAAAAAGCTTATCTTTGCATCAGAATTTTCTAGATTAGGTTTACTTATCATTTGCTTTTGATAGAACACATAAAGAGGTTGGCTAACCCGTGGAGGGCAAGCCAACCTCTGCTTTTTTATTTCTGTTGAAATCTTATTCCTTGTTGCTTCCGAAGATGCGAAGCAGATAGAGGAACAGGTTGATGAAGTCGAGGTACAATGTCAAGGCTCCGATGAGAGCCAACTTCTGAGCACCTTCGCTCATGTCGTACTGTGTCTGGAGCATGTGCTTAATCTTCTGGCTATCCCATGCTGTGAGACCGGTGAAGATAGCAACACCCACGTAGCTCAGGATGTAATCAAATCCTTCGCTCTTCAGGAACATGTTTACTACGGTGGCGATAATCAAACCAATCAAAGCCATGAAGAGAATCTTGCCCATCGAGGTCAGGTCTTTCTTGGTGGTGTAACCATATACAGCCATGGTTCCGAAGGTTCCGGCTGTGATGAAGAACACCTTGGCAATGCTTGGCATCGTATAGACCACGAAGATGGAAGAGAGCATCGCTCCGTTCAATACCGAGTAGATGATGAAGAGCAGGGTAGCCGTGCTTAACGACAGGCGGTTCAGGGCACCTGTGATAATGAATACCAGGGCGAGTTCAGCGATTACCAGTCCGAAGAGCAAGCCTCGGCTAGTCATCAGCGTCATCATCAGGGTTGGGCTGGCAGCCACGCCGTATGCAGTAACACCCGTAATAACGAGAGCCAGGGTCATCCATGTATAAACCTTGCGCATCAGTGCGGAGAACACGCCGCTCAATCCACGCTCCTTCTCATTGATAGCAAAGCCGTTGCTTTGCTGTTCATTCTGATTATTAATCAGATTGTACATTTCCTTTTCTGTCATAGTTTTATTTTCTAATTGTAATACAAATACAAAGCGCAAAGATAATGCCAATTATTGAAACTAGCGATTATCTCTGCGCTTTATTAACATTTATTCCGTTCTTTTACGGCTTTCTATCTTTTATTTCAGGGCAATCTTTCTCACTGCCATCTGTTTGCCGCTTCGTGTCACTTCTACGATTACGTTGCCCTGGATGGCTGTGCGAACCTGTTCCTTCTCAGCCTTTGCCTTCTTCTGGAGGGCGAGAACGCCATCGGCAGCATACACGCTGATGAGGTCGTTCGGCTGGAGTCCCTTGAGGACGATGGTTCTGAATCCGATAGCCTGGATGCTGATGTCTGACTTCATGTCGGTTGCCATGCGGTTGAAACTGATGGTGAAGCGATGGTTCTGCTCGCCTGCCTGGTTGGCATGGAATCGGTAATCGTTTTCCTTCAGGTCGATAGCCTTTCCGGTTTCCTTGTCCTTCAACCATATGGTTTCGTATTCGCTGGCATCGCAATCCTCAGGGATGCTGATGGTGTAGTCACCCGTTTCTGGTAGACTGATGCCGATGCTCTGTTCTGCTTCAATGCTGATGGCAGAGAGGAGCGAGTAGCGTCCGCCGTTGCGGGTAGCATAGATCTGAGCATTCTGGCTAGTCATCCATTTTACGCCGTCGCTTCCCAGGTCGAAGTCTGATTTCGCCTCCTGTGCAGGAACTGCGTTCAACTGGAGCTGGTCATCTGCAGGAGTGCCGTTGCCCGCTCTGCTTGTTCTGCTGTTCTGGGTGATAGCGATGTCGAGGGCTTGGGTGTTTCCGGCGTATGCTTTACCAGCTTTTGCGCCAAAATGCTTCACTATCACGCTTTCTGAATTATCCAGAGTGGCAGTCTGGGTAAATACGGCATCCATCGCTGGGATGTAGCCGGTTGTTACACCATCCGTATTGATTGCCCTGTAGATTGCCTTGTAGCTGCCGTTGTCATCATCATCATTATCATATTGATAGATGACTCTGCCATACTCCATATCTCTATAGTTCATGGCGCAGAGATAAGGAGAACCGAAGAGGTTCCAGCCCATGTTCTCCTTGTGGGTGAATTTCAAACCGCCGCCATTACTGTCTGACCATGGCTGCTGGTTGTTGTTCTGTACCAGGGTAATCTGTCCTAACTGACTACCGTTCTCTGTGTAACTGATTCCATAGAAGCGAACGGTCTTGTTGCCATTAGCATCCATTCTGAAACCTGCGGTAAAGTTTCGCTGGTTATCCACACCTCTTACCCATGCTTTACTATCGTTTTGGTCAAACTTATAGTCGTACTTGGCACGAGTAGCTGCATTATAGTAGTAGGCAGTAACACTACCATCAGCAGGATCGTTTGTACCTTCTACCTCCATATTGGTAGCCTTGAAAGGCATGGAGAAGAAGTTGGTTCCTGACTTTAAGTTTCTTTCCACGGCAAAGTTGGTGAGGTTTACATAACTGTTGTTGCCTCTTAAACCAGCGTGGTGCTTCAGGAGCAGGAAGCCTGGGGTGAACGGATTCGTCTCTGTATAGAATGTGTTGTCGAGTTTCAGTTCCTTGTCTTTTGTCATGACATAGACCACAGATTTACCATGAGGATAATCGTCCTGGTTTGCTGTAGCATCGTTTGTCAGATACCAAGTCTCAAAACATCCGTTGTCTACGTTGTCTCTGATGCGCAGATTGCCGGCAAGGTCATGGTTGTGCATCACCTTGTTGATGCATCCTTGGGTTTTGTTTGCGTCTGTGTTAGTGTTGATGTCGCCAGATGTTTCATCAAGCTGGTACTTCCAATAGACATCTTTCACATATTTATTATAGGTGGTTACAGATGCTCTGTTGGCTGCACTACCATCTGGTGATGGTAATTCGCCGGAAGCAGTTACATTGACGGTCTTCACATTCTCCACGCTTCCTAATGCCAGACTGTTGTAGAGCAAACCACTTGCATCGCCTGTTACCTTTGCATTCGCATCGAGGATAGAGGTAGAGAGCATGCTGTTGCCTTGGAGACTGACGTTGCCCGAAACCTTGAAACCATCAACAAGACACATTCTGGTATCAGTAGTTCCGCTGTTGAGTGTCAGTCCATTGATGGTAGACTGACTGGCAGACTCAATGATTCCTTTTCTCTGAGTAAGGAGCTCCTTTACGATAGCTTCTGTCCCTGTTTCAGAACTTTTTTCTTCGCGCATCGAACCAAACATCTTGACGCCTGGCATGCTGATGTTCACGTTATCAGCCTTCAGATTCCTATCTACGAAGACGTAGCCATATTTACCTGCATTCTTGTTGGCATAAAGCTCAGCCAGGTTGATGGCGCCTTGCAGGTCGTTGGTTGGGTTATCCCAGCTTTCACCTGTACCTGCAACAGCAGAACCTTCTTTTACATAGATAATATCCCGCAACTTCGTGTCGCACTCGTATGCACCGATATCTATGTTGTCGCCAATCAGACGGGCTGTATTGCCTAAGTCCTTTTCTGAGTTTATATCAGCATTTAGCTGATATCTCTCGTTGCTTCCTTTATCGAGTAACATGAGGCTAGGTCGAATTCTATAGTCACCGTTATTTGGATCAACGAAGTTCGGACCATTTAGCACATCACCATTCTTGACAGAACTATCAATAACGACATTATTATATTTATCTATATTTTTAAGGCTTTGCGAACCATTACTCCATGCAACAGAATTATACACGTTGTCTGTTCCACTGACTGCAGTGCCTGCATTGTTGACAAATGTGGCATTTGTTATGTCTGCTGATTGTGAACCATAGATAGTAAGACCATTTGCTTTTCCATCTGCAAACAGTACATTCCACATGTTTATGCCATCCCCCAGGGTGTTGTCTACCTTCATTCCGGTTCCTTTATTCTCTCTAAAGGCACAATGATGGAGCCTCATTTCTTCTCCCGTTCCGGCTTGATCATTATTGATCTTCGCATTTACTCCCACACCACTCTGGTTCTGGAATGTGAAACCGGAAATAGTTATCGGCTTACCATTCGTTACGATATTGAGCAAGTTTTTGGTTTCGCCTGCCTTGGCTGGGTTCTCAATGAGTACCGAAGGCTTGCTGAAGTCTTGCACCTCTGTTCCGTCAGCATTCTTCGAGCCCGTACAACCACCCACAAGTTCAATCGATGTTATATACTTAGCCTTTTCGTCATTGTTCACAATGAGAGAGAAGGCATCGCCGCTAGAGTAGGTTGGCGAATAATAAGTACCTCCACGTACAAACACCTTTCTGTTGTTGTTGGTTGTAGTACCTGCAGATACGTTGCCAGAAGGGTTAGCCATGGCAATGATGGCACCACGAAGGTCGGTGCTTTGGTTATCCCAACTGCTACCATCGCCATTTCCTTTCTCTTCCGTTCCGATATAAACCTTTTCAAGGTCTGTAAACTTGAATACATACTGGAATTCATACATACCGATGTCGATAGGCTTTTCTGCTACATTACCTTTCTCGTCTTTCGGACCTACGTATCTGTTGTATTTACCGCTGACAGGACGGATGTACTCAGATGGGTAACCATATCTCTCAAGGCGAGTATTGTGCATAGTCCACCATTTCTGATATTTACCAGTCTCGTTTGCATCGTTTGCATCCTTCTTTCCGTCACCTGCATCTGTAAGCACAGAGATAGCCTGAGGATTCCATTTGGCATCCGGTTTATAGCCTTCGTAACCCTTTGTGGTTGTAGGCTCAGTGAAACGTGGACCATCCGATGCGATATTCTCTTTGCTCAGCTTGATGTTACCATTCTTTGCAGTAGAAGCAGTAGATTCCGGTAATTCATCCCAGGCGCAGTTGCACATGTGCTCTCTCCTGAGGAGCACACTATTATCTGTAGATTCATTACCCCAAATGGCGGTATTATATAATATAGGTGTAATTGTACCGCTTGTCACCTCGTTCTCCACATGGATGGCTCCATCTTGCTTTGCCTTGTTGTTCACGATGAGGCTGTTTACGATGTAAGCATCCTGATAGTCCTCAGACATGTTGCCGGCATCGTTTGCTCTACGGATATAGATGGCTCCGCCTTGTGAATTTTGTGTGCCCGTATATCTGCCACAAGTTACATCATTGTTGGCTAAGAGCGAGTTGACGATATGCAGGTTTCCATTCTCTGATTCTGTGAGATAGAGATAGATGGCTCCACCCTTACCAGGTTCGGTGACTTCATCCTGACTAGCCTTTTCTGATACGTTACTGTTACCGCTGATTGTACTGCCGATGATGTCTAGACTTGCATTGTTTACATAGATAGCTCCGCCATGCAGACCGGAGTTCTTCATCAGTCGGCAACGGTTCAATGTATAGTTCACACGGTTGGTGTAGATACCGCCTCCACGACCAATCTCGGCAACTTCGTCAGTTCCTCCTTCTTCTGTCTTCAACTGTGTCATGGTTTCGCCATTCATGATGGTAATACCGTCTAATACGACATCATTGTTCAATGTTGCCGAAGTACCTGTGGATTCCGCATTACTGTAGACTACATGATATACATTACGTTCCTTTTCCGATGCCTTGATGTCACCGGAAAGAATCGTAGGATTCTGGAACTCCCATGGCTCAATCAGACCGTTCTTGTTTTTGTCGGTCATATGATTCTCATTGCGATTCTTCAGGATGGTCTCAATATCTCCATCTGCTACCAATGTCTTATCTCCCAGGCTTGTAAGCTTTTCATAAGTATCCTCACCTGTAGTAGCTTCAGGCGTTGATGAGTACAGATCGTTTACAGTGAAACTGCCGAAGATATCTACGTTCACCGGGATGGTGAAGCTCTGCAAGCGGCGGTCTATCGTGTTCTGTTCTGGCGAAAGATCTTTATTCTGTCGCATCTTGCTCGGCTTGTAGGTTCCGCCTGTCATCAGAATCTCGAAGTGGGTTTTATCATTCGCCACTTTCTTTTCTCGTGCCTCATTGATGTAATCGAGGGCTGCTTCGAGACTGTTGAAAGGAGTCAGGAAGGAGCGGCCATAATACTTTGCCTTCTCTTCTTCTGTTACTTTCTCACCACCTGTCTGAGAAACGAACAGGCGCTTCAGAAGCTTGGTATCGTCAAACGCAGGCAGATCAGATGTGTATGCACCGGCTGTCTGTTGCTTGGTCATGGTTCTTTCCTTACCGGTAATGTCGTAGCTGCTGATACCATAATTCTTCCATGCAGTTATGTAGTCTTCCAAAACTCCGTTGTCAATCAATGGTGAATAGGCACGAGGCTTGAAGATTTTGTTGTCGTTGAAGTAACTGTCAAGATCGCTAGTCATCTCCGTGTTCATTCTGTTGGCTGGCAACGCCATCTTCTCTACGAAACAATAGTTGTATGGGTAGAATAATTCTTCCGAATATTTTCCGATTCCCTGCAGAAAGTCGTGAGACTGATAGTTCACATCACCGCTGATGTTGTTATCGGTCTGTGCCGAATTTCCCCATATCACGGAGTTACAGCCAATCAGGGAGTTTTCCTCCTGGTAGATTCCGCCACCAATGGTTGCCTCGTTTTTAGCGATGGTGCATGAGATGACGTAGGCATGGTAGTTCTTGGTGTCTTCGTTCTTATCGTTGGAACGGAGCGCATAGATGGCGCCACCTTTCTGTGCCTTGTTTCTTACGATGACACTACCGCTTACGATGCTACCTTTCAGCAGCATGAGAGCACCGCCCAGGGTTGCCTGACAGTCGGAAATTTCACAGTTGCGTACATGTGCCTTTCTTGGTACAATGGCTGCACCACCCATACTCTTGAAGCCCGACTTGTCGCTTGCGTTACCGTCTATCAGGCGACAGCCATCTATAATGGTATTCTCTGTCAGGGCAGTGGTGTTGTAGTCGTCATAGTCGCCCGTAGGCCATTTGCCGAAGCACACGGTGTGGTAGCCGGTCACCTCCTGGTTAACGGCAGAACCTTCTTTTACTTCGGTCTTCGCACTTAATACCGTCTGGTAAGTGCTGATACAGTCGCGTTTGTCATCATCCCAATTGTAGGTTCCAGCTTTCGGCTTTCCTCCTTCCTGGTCACCCTCATAGTAGCCACCCATCAGGCATACTCCGTTAGGAATCAGGAAGGTATAACTCTGCGGATCGCTAGGGTCTGCCAGTGTGTTGGCATGATAAGTAAAGCGCTTTCCGGTTTCATCAGCCTGATAGCCTGCTACTTTTACATATACCTGATGCATTTGACTTTTATCAGTGATGCCCCGGTTCTCTGTTTCAAATTTCTTTCCGGCAGCAGTCAGCACGTCCTGCAGCTTGTCTGCACAGGCAGCGTTTTCCGGACTGTCTCCACTTCTGTTTCCCCATCCGTTCTGGGTTACATAATAAATGTAATCTATAATATTTGCGCTGTTTGTCTTTTCCTGTGGTGCGATATTGGCAGTATTGTCAGCCTCATAGGCACCGATATCAATGGCGCAGTCCTTGATACGGTTGGTATAGTCCATATCGGTTTCCGGAAGGATGATTCCATTTCCTACATTTGTGGTTCCACCATTCAGACACTTGTTACCTGCTAAACGATCAGCCTCGTTCAGGCGGAAGTTATTCTTTAATCGGGCATTGCGGAAGCGGAAAACTCCGTCTTTTCCATTTTCGTAGGTCTTGTCCTCAAATGGGAAAGCCAAATCTGTGCCAGTGGAATTTCCATCGCTTTCCTGGAATTTGTTGTTGATGTTATCACTGTTCATGTAGCAGTTGTGAGATGGATTCATCTTGCCCGATGCAGCTGAGTTTACCTGATCTGTAATCTGCTTGCTGTTGTTGTAATTATCATAGATGATACAGTTGTAGAGTGAAAGTTGCGATGCAACTCCGGTATTGGCATCCTGCCAGTGATAGATGCCGGTTCCGTTTGTCGCCATATTGTAGGCGATGGTGTTGTTGTAGAACTTGGCACTCTCCAGGAAGATACCTCCGCCACGACAGGTTCCGTTATAACAACGGTTGTTTGCCACCACAAGGTTGTAGCCGGTACCTTGAATCATATAGGCTCCGCCTCCATAACTTTCACTGCTGTTGGCATAACTCAGGTTTCTCAGCAGGTAACTGTTCGAAATCTTACTGTTCTTGCCGTCCATATACAAACCGCCACCACGTACGCGGCTGCCATGGTTGAAGTTGTTGACGATGATGAGGTTTTCCAGTTCTACTCCTCGGAATACACGCACACCTGCACCTCCGTCACGGTTGGCACCAGGATAGTTGATGATGTAACCGTGACGTACAGAGAAGCCATCCCATTTGGCATACTCGTAATCCACGTAGTTTTTATCGTCTTTTAAAGGTTCTTTATAGCGTACGGCATTACCGTCGGTACGTGAGGCGTTTCCATCACCCGATGGCGACCAGGTAGGAAGGCATACGTCTGGCTGATAGAGTACATAATGGCGCTCTGTTTTCCCGCTGTTTATCAACGTTTTTGTAAAGTCATAATTAGAGCCATCAGAAGGCTTGTTCTCCTGATACCACATTTCCTTTTCTCCGTTTGTTAAATATACAGGCGATTCCTTTCTAATCTGTAGAATGGTTTCATACTTGGTCTTGTCCAGATTCTCGTATTCCTTGCGTGCCGGTACGTATTGTGACAGCAGCGGATGACGGTCGTCTTCTCCAGGATAGCCTTCGTATGGGAAACCACCATAAACCTTCACGTTGTCTCTGATAACGAATCCTTTGTAGTCGGTATAGATACCTGCACCTACCCACACCACAACGCTGTCTTTTTTTATTTTATTCAATTCAGCTGCTCTTTCCACAGCATATTGTAGACCGCTGATGTATCGTTCGTCTCTGTTGTTGGTGATTTTATTATATGATCCCCAGCCAGAGAGATACTGCTTGTCCTGATTTCCTGAGTTAGTCCAGAAATTACCATAAGAGTCAGTTTCTGAACGATACTTGCCTTTAGTCTGACTATAATCTGTATTGTCAATAGTGGTGCTAAGCAGCGTTTTGTCACTCTGCTTTACATAGAAATCGTTGCCGCTTCTAGCCTGTCCGTTGTCACACATAGCGTTGCCGATAATAGCCTTGTCCCAGCTGCTTCCGTCATATTCGGTATTTGATTCATTCAGAAGATTGAAGTTCGGGTTGCCGTCTTGGTCGTCATTATTGGCATCGCTGCTGCTTTCATAGTTCTGGTTGTACGAACGTACGTAGATAATCTTTCCTGCTTTTGGCAGGTGAGCTTCGTATGCACCCAGGTCAGGAACACCACCTAAGTTGCGGTCTTCGCCGGTGATGTCCTTGGCTGTTGTGGTTGCATTGCTTTCTTGGGCACTGTTGATGATGCGGCCAGCCTGTACAGAACTGGTCAACGGACGGAAGGATGAATAGCCTCCGTAATAAACGTTGCCGCTCATTCTGGCACCCACATCATTGGTTGGATTGCTGAAGTTCAGGGCTCCGTCTTTTCCCAGAGTGTTGATATCCATGCTGTTCTTGCATTCCGAACCTTCCCATGCACCATTGATGTTCAGTTTGTTTCCTACAGCATACGAGGTTGCCTTCACAAGGTCGTTATCTGGCGCTACTCCCTCATTATTGATGATGCTTACATGGTTGAGTGTGAGAGAGTTGTTGCTGTTTTGACCCTTGTTCAGATAGATGATGGAAGGCAGCTCCGATGGGTTCTGGTTATGCGGATCCTTGCTCGTATTGTTATTGATGACGCAGTTTTCCAGTTCCAATTTCACATTCACGGCATCCGGCATGGTAGCGATAGCACCGCCATCTGTCGCTGTATTGTTCTCAAAGATGCAATTCTTCAGCTTCACGGTAGTTGCTTGGCTGCTCTTGTCCATGCTGCCTATCAGTACACCGCCACCATAAGGCATGTAGGCAGTACCGGCAGCGTATGCATGGGTAAAGGCATAGCCGTCGATGGTGATGTTGGCACCTGCTTCGATGCGGACCAGATGGTAGAGACCCTCGTTGAGTTCTGAACCGTTCAGGTTTCCGTTCAGCTCGGTGCGGTATTTGATAGGGTCACGGTCTTCGTCTTTCGGATTCGGGTTCTCCGAATACTCCGGATAACCGCCATATACGGTTACAGGAAGTACGCAAGGTTGAATGTTAAAGGTGCATGACCTGGCATCTGTTTCCTCGAACGTGTAGGCAATCTTCGGTTCGAAGATACCCTCACGACCGCAGATTTCAAACTCCCAACCGCTGTTCTTCTCAATAGGGAAATCCTCTGGTGTAGTATTGTCCTTGGTAACTACCTTGATATTGTCCCCAGCCTTGATGTCGGCAAGATAACCGAGAATTTCATCTACAGATGATGAGGTATAGCTCTTTTCCCACGACTCTCCTGTTCCGTCCACCAGTTCTCGTGAACGGTCAAAGTAGATGCGCAGGCGTTTCTTGTTGTCATTCTTTTCAAATACAAGATCGTGGTTGTCAGCCATATAGGCTCCTGCTGACGGAACCGCACTGATAGCCTTTCCGCTCAGGTCTATTTTTGGCTGATACAGGTAGGAAGATGGTAGGAGGGCATAGCTGATGCCCACGTTGCGCAGTCGGGTGCCTTTCAATGTTTCCCAGTAATAGTTCACCGTCTTCATGTCTGTAAGAACGCCACGGTTCTCGTTGAAGGCTTCCACCGTGTTGTAAGGTGCCTCCTTGCCCATCACGAATCCCTTGCCCGAGTAATACGTGTTGATGGAGATGGTTCCGCTTTGATAGGTTCTGGTCCATTTGGCTGCATTTACATCTGAGATGGCGTTGTTGTAGAACTGTACGGTCTTTTCTGATGGATTGGCTGCATAAATCTGTGCCATCGATGCTGAGTTACTGGTGCTTGATGTGTGCTGGAGCAGCGAGTTGTTCCAGATGACGTTATTGGCAAGCAGACCCTTCTGGGCAATATACACACCACCCGTATAGGATGACCTCTCGTCGGCAGCATCCGAGGTGTTGTTGGTGTAGTTGTTGACGATGGTATTGTTGATTACCAGTCCATGACCGTCCAGATACACAGCCCCATTTCGGGTACTGGTATTGTTGCTGATTACAGAGGTGGCAAGAATCTGATAATAGGCTTTCTCTGGGTCTGTGGTGCTGCCTTTCAGATAAACGCCCGATCCCTGATAGGCAGAACAGTTGGTTACCATGCTTCGGGTGATGAAGCCGGCTTCGTCTATATAGATGCCTCCGCCCTGATAAGCCGAGCAGTCGTATACAAGGTTACCTTCCGTTTGTCCGTTTTTGCAGTAGATGCCGCCGCCACGAGGCTTGATGTTTCCGCTTTCTTTCATGTCCGAGTTGCAGAATCTCACGGTGCAGTAGCGCATTCGGGCTGATGGGTCGTTGATATAAACGCCCGCACCACAGCCTGGGGCGTATTGGGTAGCGCCCGTTCCCTTATATGTACCTCCCTCAATGGTGAAGCCTTCCAGATATACTTCGTCCGTAAAGGCTTCTCCTTCAGGCAGAGGAGCAAACCATACCACATGATAGGACTCGCTGTTCTGTATGTTCCAGGCTTCATCACTATTGTTCCAGATGGCATCGTCGCTTCCCTTGAATCCCGAACCTCTGATGATGGATTCCTGTTTCCAGCCCCATGGCTTTAAATCCTTGGATTCCTCGATGCGCTTGGAGCGTTTTTCCTCAGTTCCATTAAACGCACCATAAACGCTGATGCCATTCTTCATCAGCAGGGATACCGGGGATGATGCATCGGTAAGGATGCGCTCTTTTACTTCATAGGTTCCGGCTGCTACCCAGACTTCGCCTTTCTCGCCTGGTGCCTTTTCTGCCAAATCGTTGATGGCCCACTGGATATCGTCCGTGGCATCATTCCATGTTGATCCGTCGCCCTTTCCCTCTTTCTCTGGCTTCACGTATCTGATGCGTCCTGGCTTCATTCGGGCATACTCGTAGGCGCCGATGTCGATGGTGCTTGTCTGGTAGCGTGTTCTGCCCATGATGTCGGTAGAGGTAGTTTCCAGGTTTGCTTTAACTACGTTGTTGGTGTAGTATTCTAGTTTACCCTTGTTCAGAAGGGCAGAGGTCTCTTCAAAAGTGAAGGCGGTGCTGTATAATTGCTTTAGGTTACTGCTGAACGAGAAGTCGTAACCCTGGGTTACGGCACTCTGCTTGAACCAAGGGGCAGGCTCAATGCCGTGGTTCTCGTTGCTGATCCTTACGTTCCCGTTGGCGTCGGTATTGGTATCGGGATTGGTAACTTCTACTTCCGGAAAAGCACAGGAATAGAAGGCAGGACGGCTGTCTTGCTTGCTGAGTGCAGTGGAATGCCAGAGCACGGTGTTGTAAACCGCTCCGCCGCCATTGCTGTTTGAAGCCCCGTCTGTGGTCAGGTCTGCGGCTGATACGGTGTTGGCAATAACTGAACAGTTGACGATTTTCGATGTGCTCGAAAGTCGGATGCCGCCGTTCGTATTGTTGTTGATGTTGCAGTTGTAGACGGTGGCAGTTCCGTCTATCCACATACCGCCACCTTCGTTTTCGCTGGAGCCTCGCTTGCCTGCTACATTATTAAAAATGCTGCAGTAGCTGATGGCTGACAGCTGGTTGGTACAGGAATTATCTACATAGATGGCACCGCCGCGCATGCCGTAGTTGTTCGCAAAGTTACATTGCGAAATACGGAAGAAGCGACTCTGGGCATTGCCGTCGTTGCTGTTGTTCACCACGTAGATGCCGCCGCCTCTGCCATTTGCAGAAGTATTCGCTCCACTGGCATTACCTGCTGCGATGAGGAAACCGGAAACAATGGTTGGCTTGTTGCCGTCGTTGGTGTTGTCCTGTGTTACGCCCATCTGGAGGGTCAGCACATGGGTGGCATTGTCGGTGCGGGTGGTGTTCTCTGGATAGATAATCAGCTGCTGGCTCGCCTTGTCGTTGGTGTCGATGTCGCCCACCAGAGCCGTCTGATACTTCATCTGATATTTGTGCCTGCCCGTAGGGAGATCGTTCTTGATGGTTTCGTCTCCTGCAAAACCTCCATACATGGCAACGCCCGAAGGGAGAACGAAGCCGCCCTCCGGTGCCTTGTAGATGTGCCCGGTAATATCCTCGTAGCCTTTCACCCAGATTTCGTCGCCTGCCTTGGCTCGGCGCAGCGCCTCTGTCAGGGTGATAGCATTCTCCCATGATAAACCGTCGTTGTTGGAGGTCGTTATCTCGGAGTCTGCTTTCACATGATAGGTTTTGCCTTGTGCAGACAAGGCGATGGAGCAACCCAGCAACAGGAGGGTTGCAATAAGCTTGCAGTATGTTGGATAGAGTTTTCTCATGATCGTTGTTCTGTTTTTTATGTTTAGAATTTATCGATGATGATATTGCTTGCATTACCGATTTGGGTTCCCTTGATGGTAACGTTGATCTTGTACCATTGGGCAGGATTGAAACTTTCTGTCCGGTTCTTCAAGTCGAAAGTCACCTTGTCGGTTTTTGTCTCCGCCTCTCCATCTTTCTTTGTCAATACATCGAAGGTGATGCGTGGCTTCGTAATGCCGTCGGGAAAAGTGTAATGATAAACTCTTCCGTTACGCTTGCTGATTTCCGAGGTGTTGATGAAGGTTTTCTGTCCGTCTACAGATTTTTTTGGGGTTATGCCAGAAGTGGCATAAAGGGTAGGGAAGAGCCGTCCGTATCCTGCTCCATGATAAGTAAAGCCTTTTACTTTCACATCGGTGAACTTCGGATTTCCCTTGTCGTCATTCTCGTAAGCTCCCTTGGCATCCCATTGGATGTCGAGTTTGGTGGCAAGCCTGCCCAGCACCATGCGCCAATATCGCTTGGTGCTGCTGGTGGTGTTAGAGTTGAATTCCACGGGAATCAGTCGGTTGTTGGTCAACGTGTTGTTGGCAACATCCACTTCTGTAGCATAACCTGTGGCAACGCTGATGAATTTGGCTATATCCATCAAATTGCTGATTTTATTATATGCGTAATCGTTGGAAATTTGCAAGTTATAGATGTCTGTGTTGTGGTCTTTTCCGTCCTTTGCTATCTCGCTTAAGGCTTTTTCCAGGTCCAAACCTTTGCCGCCGCTATAGGTTACACCATAAACGCAGCAGGTGCCTAGTGGCAGATAGATGGTGTAGTCGTGATAACCATTGGCATCGGCTGGAGATAGGGTGGAGGTGTAATGACTCACCGGCGTACGACGGTCAAATTCTTCCTTTGTAAAGGTATCGTAATACACCATCGTGCTGGCTGAACCGTCATAGATGTCTTTGCCTTTTGTCTTTTCCGTATAGGCGATGATGATGGTGAGCCGGTCCCAATCCACCTCGTCGTTGGTGTCTTCTCCCGGATCTCCGACGCGGGTTTTCGTCTTGTCGTTAGGCACGGAGAGGGTGAGCGAGATGGGTGCCAGTGTGTCCTTTGGTCTCTCCTCGCCCTGCTCGCTTCCGCTGCATCCTGCCAGCATGATAAGCGATAGTATCGCAAATATGTATTTCGTAAT
>ERZ791912.627-NODE-627-length-20271-cov-6.230857_pt1 | contig 20271 bp, 17 predicted proteins | sample MGYA00510141_ERZ791912 | MGnify/ENA primary metagenome ERZ791912 (study PRJEB30046, sample SAMN00792082) | human gut metagenome | study: EMG produced TPA metagenomics assembly of the A metagenome-wide association study of gut microbiota in type 2... | reverse complement strand
CGGCCGGTATCCCACAGGCCGTAGCCGGTGGTGCCCAGCATATCGGTGGAGGACATCTGGGTATCGGCAAAGGCCTTGAGCATTTTCAGCTGGTTGAAATCCCGGATCTCCTCCATCTGGCGGAAGTAGGGTTGGCACAGCTCCATGGCCTTTTCGTCCAGCGCCAGCACCTCGGGCTTATAATCAAAAAAGTGGTTCAGAATCGACATTATAACGTGATAGTTCCTTCCTGTTATTATTGGGTTCTTTGTGCAAGAAGCTTTAGCATTTCTCAGGCACATAGCGGGCGTACTCTGCCTGTTTTGCAAAGCCAAGGCGGGTATAAAACCGCACCCGCTCCGGTGCACAGAGGAACACCGGGCGCAGCCCTTCGGCGGCAAGGCTGTTTGCCATTTCCACAATGAGCCGCCCGCCGATGCCTTTGCCCCGCAGCGGCTCTGCGGTCTGCCCGCAGGCCATGTAGGCTTGCCCATTGCACAGGGCATAAGCGCCCACGGTGCAAACGACTGTACTCCCCTGCTCCAGCGTCCATGCCACTGCCCTGCCCCGGCTGCGCTTTGTGCACAGTTCTGAGTAAAAATCTGCCTGCCGGGTGGGGTCTGCTGGGTAAAGCGCTGCTGCCACCCGGGCGGCGGGTGCTTCCCGGCAGAGGGACAGCTGCGCCCACAAAGCTTCGTCCACGGCAGGCAGGGGCAGCGGCCCAGCCTGCGGCAGACCGAACACGGTCAGTGCTTCCGCCTTGTGCCAGCCGTCCGGCGGCGGGCAGACAGTCCCGTCCAGAATGGCGCTCTCGCACCCGCAGAAGGACAAAAAGCCTGCCAGTTCTGCGGGGTTTGCGTGCCCGGCCAGCCATGCCGTGTTGCCGGAAAGTTCCAGCGCCAGCGTAGGGCCCGCGTAGAACCGCCACAGCTGACTTTTGCGAAAGAGCGCACAGTCCAGCGGCAGCAGAGCGTCCAGCACCGGCAGACCCCGGCAGGCATTCGCGAACCGGGTACGGCGCTTTGCATCCTTTACCTGTGCGATCACTTGAGCGCGTTGACGATCTTTTTGAACTCGCGGCCGCGCACCTCAAAGTTGGGGTACAGGTCAAAAGAAGCACTTGCCGGGGACAGGATGATGATATCGCCGGGCTTTGCTGCGGCACGCGCCAGTTCTACAGCGTGCTGCATATTGTCTGCGTGCTGAATGGGCAGCGCGGCTTCGTCAAAGCCGGAGCACTCCCGTACAGCCTGCTCGATGCGGGGGCCAGTAGCACCCATCAGCACCAGATTTTTGACGTGGGCAATGATCTCCGGTGCCAGCGGCTCGTAGGGGATGTGCTTATCGTAGCCGCCCGCGATGAGGATGACCTTCCGGTCAAAGCTGCGCAGACCGGCGATGGTGCGGGTGGGGCTGGTGCCGATGGAATCGTTATAGTACAGCACGCCGTCCAGAGTACGCACCGGCTCGATGCGGTGCTCTACGCCGGTAAAGGTGCTGCCCACCTGACGGATAGCTTCTACGGGCACCTCGCCCCACACGGCAGCGGCAGCAGCCAGCAGGTTTTCGATGTTGTGCAGACCGCGCAGCTTGACATCCTTCTGGGCAAGGAAGGGGGTCACGACACCATCCTCGGCCATGCAGAGCATGCCGTCCTCCTTGCGCAGGAAGGCACCGTTGTCGGTATCGTGCAGGCGGGTGAACCACACCTGCTTGCCCTTGCAGTCTGCCTGCATGGAGCGGCTGATCTCGTTTTCATAGCCCAGCACGGCGCGGCAGGGCTGCTTCTGGTACAGCAGGATATTGCGCTTGGCATCAATGTATTCCTGCATATCCTTGTGGTGATCCAGATGGTTCGGGGTCACGTTGGTGACCACCGCAATGTTGGGGCTGGCGTGCATACTGATCAGCTGGAAGCTGGAAAGTTCCACCACAGCTACATCCTCCGGGGATACTTCCGGCAGCATGGGCAGCAGGGCTGCGCCGATGTTGCCGCCCAAATGCACCTTGCGGCCTGCGGCCTCGTAGAATTTGGAGATAAGGGTTGTGGTGGTGGTCTTGCCGTCCGAGCCAGTCACGGCCACGATCTCGCAGGGGCAGAAATCGAAGAACAGTTCCACCTCACTGGTGACCATGGTGCCGGCGGCCATGGCATCCTGCAGGGGCTTTTCAAAGTAACCCACAAAGCCCGGGGTGCGCATGATGATGTCCTGTCCCTTGAAGCCGTCCAGATAGTTTTCGCCAAGGCTCAGGTCGATGCCCAGCTCCCGGATGGTGGCGGCGTAATCGCCAAAGTCCTCCACGCTCTTTTTCTGGTCGCACAAAGTCACATGAGCGCCCAACTCCACAAACTCCTTGATGAGGGTCTTGTGGCTGACGCCTGCGCCGATAAAGGCGACCTTTTTGCCCTGAATAAGCTGGGCAAGCTTCTGCTGATCTTTCTGCATAAAAACAGTTCCTCCTCTAATAGGATCATGGTATAACACCGCGCCGCACGGGCAGCGCGGGGATCACTTCGCTGTACCATTATAGTCCATTTGCGCGCAATTGGCAACGGAAAACCGCACAGTCTGCTTCAAAAAGCCCGATAAATTCACAAAAAGGCAATTGTTTTTTCTGCTGCTTTCTGCTACACTTGTCGTTGCAGAGCGTTTTTTGCCGTTTCTGCGCGAAGATAAACGGAATGAGGTTATTCTTTTTGAAACGATGGTTGCGTTTTACCGCAGCGGTGCTGGCTGCTGCGTTTCTTTTTGCTCTGACCGGCTGTGGCAGCTCCACAAACTCTGCCAGCTTTACTTGGTTTGTGGACAGCATCCCCGCAAATCTGGACCCGCAGGTAGCCTCCGGTGCATCGGATGTCATCGCCTGCGAGAATCTGTACGGCACGCTGGTGCGCAAGGACCCGGACGGCGAACTTGTGCCGGGGCTCTGTGAGAAGTGGACGGTCTCCTCAGACGGGCTGACCTACACCTTTACCCTGAAGGACGGCCTGACCTACGCTGCCGCCAAGGGTGCCGCCACAGAGTACGACATTACCGCCGAGGATTTTGTATTTGCGTTCCGGCGCATTTTCCATGCCGAGACTTCCTCGCCCTATGCGGTGGAGTTTTCCGCCATTCAGAACAGCGCCGCCGTGCTGGCGGGGCTTGCAGACGAAAGCAGTCTGGGCGTTTCGGCCAATGGGCCGCTGACGTTGGTGTTCCGGCTGAGCGAGCGGGACGATAACTTTTTAGCAAAGCTGGCCATGCCCGGTGCAGCCCCCTGTGACGAGGCCTTTTTTGAGAGCACCCGGGGCACCTACGGACTGACCGCCAAGACTACGCTTGCCAGCGGCAGCTTTTACCTGTACAACTGGACGGCAAACGGCCTGTTTTTGCGCCGTACTGTGGAAAGCCCGCTGGTCGGCAGTCTGCGTCTGGTGCAGGACACCAGCGGCAGCGGCAAGAGCGCGGCCCAGCTCATTGCTGATGGCAAATGCTCTGCCGCGCTGGACGAGAGCGGCGAAGCCACCAGCTTACAGACGGTAAGCTATTCCGACACCACATGGGCGCTGCTCTTCAACGCGGCAGAGGGGTCGGTGTTCCAGAACCAGCAGCTGCGGCAGGCGCTGGCCGGTATTGCCCGGGAAAACGCCGATGTGCCCTCCAGCGGCCTGTACGCCGCTGCAAAGGGGCTTGTACCGGAGGGTCTGACCGTGGATGGGCTGGACTACCGCGAAACTGCCGGGAATCCCCTACCCACCATCCCGGAGCCAAAGGCTCTGTATCTGGCTGCGCGGCAGGGCATGGCGACCTCGGATTTTTCCGGTGTGACCCTGCTGCTGCCCAAGAACGCCGGGCTGGGCGAACTGGCCGACCAGATCAACAGCGCATGGCAGAAGGAGTGTTCCCTGTTCTTCTCGGTGGAAGAGGTAGAGCAGGACGAGTTTGACGCCCGCATTGCCGCCGGAAAATACACCATTGCCCTTGCGCCCATCCGTGCCGAGGGCGGCAGCGTATATCAGATGCTGCAGCAATTCACCGCTGAGGGCGGCAGCCTGACCGGCTACGCCGATACCGTTTATGCCGACCGGCTGGCTTTGAGCGCACAGCAGACCGGCAAGGACCGTTGCGCTCTGTTGGCGCAGTGCGAGCGGCAGCTGCTGGAAAGCTGCACCATGGTGCCCCTGATGGCGCAGCAGAAACGTCTGCTGCTGGCAAACGGCGTGCGGGACTTGGTATTCGACCCGTTCTTCCCGGTGCTGGACCTGACTTGGGCCAAAATGAGCTGACCGCAAATTTCGTGCGGAAAAGCCTTGACATTCCTGCCCTGCTTTGTTACAATAATGGAGCACTTGCAGGGTTAGCTCATCCGGTAGAGCGACTGCTTCCCAAGCAGTAGGCGGCGGGTTCGAGTCCCGTATCCTGCTCCAGAATATAGCGGTGAAACGTTCAAAATTTGTTCGTTTCACCGCTTTTTTGTTTGTGTCCATTTCAAAAAATGACGTAAAATTTTGTGTTTTCCTCTCATATCATAATCTAGCAGATAATGGAGCAAACAAAGGAACCAAAAAACACTCCCGGGCTTTTTATGGAAAGTCCGGGAGTGTTTGCGTTTACTTGATTTTATGCCGTGTTACTTTGCAACGAGCTCTGCGGCAAGGGCGTCCATCTGTGCCTCGGCAGCAGCGTTGACGGCAGAGCGGATGGTGACCACATTCTCGCAGAGGGTGATGTTCTTCATGCTCTCCAGCTCGGCACGCATAAGCTTTGCAGCCATGGGTGCCCAAGTGCCGTTTTCCATCAGGCCGACGGTGCGGTTCTGGAAGCTCTTGGTCTTGAGGTGAGTCAGCAGATTCTCCATCGGCGGGAAGAGGAAGCCGTCGTAGGTGGCGCAGGCCAGCACGATCTTACCGCAGCGGAAGGCTTCGGTAACGGCATAGGAAACATCCGTGCGGGTCAGATCCATCTCCACCACCTTTGCGCCCTGTGCACGCAGCTTTTCAGCCATGGTGTGGGCAGCGGCACGGGTGTGGCCGTGGATGGAGGCACTGGCTACCAGAATCTTTTCCGGCTCCTCGGCCTTGTAGCTGGACCAGAGATCGTAGTAGTTCAGGTACTTGCCCAGATCGCCGGTAAGCACCGGGCCGTGCAGCGGGCAGATCGTCTTGATATCCAGTGCCGCAGCTTTTTTGAGCAATGCCTGCACCTGCGGGCCGTACTTGCCCACAATGTTCAGGTAGTAGCGGCGGGCCTCGCTGGCCCAGTCGGCGTTTTCGTCAAACTTTGCCACGGCACCAAAGCGGCCAAAGCCATCGGCAGAGAACAGTACCTTTTCGCTGCTTTCATAGCTGACCATGACCTCCGGCCAGTGCACCATGGGAGCAAACACAAAGGTGAGGGTGTGGGTGCCAAGGCTCAGGCTCTCGCCGTCCTTCACTACCACGCGGCGCTCCGGGGCAATGGCATCTGCACCAAAGAACTGCTCCATATACTGGAAGGTCTTGGCGTTGCCTACCACCTGCATCTCCGGGTAGAGGGCTGCCAGCTTTGCCACGTTGGCACCGTGGTCCGGCTCCATGTGGGAGACCACCAGATAGGCGGGCTTGCGGCCGCCCAGTGCCTCGGCAAGGTTTTCCAGCCAAGGCTCGGTGGCGCGGGCGTCCACCGTGTCCAGAATGGTGGTCTTTTCGTCCAGAATGACATAGGAATTATAGCTGACCCCGGTGGGCACCGGATACTGGCTCTCGAACAGGTCGATGGTAGTATCGTCCACGCCCACACCAAGGATGGCTTCGCTGATTTTTTTCATGCTCATACCGTTCAGACTCCTTTTGGGTTTATCTTGTGCCGTAAATTGGCAAATATTTCTGAGAACAATTCCTATTGTAGCACATCGTCAGAAATTTCGCAAGGGATAATGCAGGGAGCTTCTGCGCATCAAAGCTCTTCCCCGCTCTCCGGCAGACGTGCTGTTACTGGTCTGCCCGGCTCGGTGTCCAGTTCCAGCAGGGTGGCGGCGGTGTTTTCATCCAGCGTCTGCACTGCACGCAGCTTGCGGCTGATGGCGCGGCTGCGCACCCCGATGAGGTTGTCCAGTTCTTCGTCCGTCTGGCGCAGGCGCTGCTGCATCTTGGAAAGTCCCTGCCCAAACTTATCGAACTCGGTCTTGACTGCCCCCAGCAGCTGCCACACCTCGCCGGAGCGCTTCTGGATGGCAAGGGTCTTGAAGCCCATTTGCAGGCTGTTGAGCAGCGCCGCCATGGTGCTGGGGCCGGCCACGTTCACCTGATAATCCCGCTGCAAAACCTCCAGCAGCCCGGCGTTCACCACCTCGGCATACAGACCTTCAAAGGGCAGAAACAGGATGCCGAAGGCCGTGGTATATGGCGGCTCCACATATTTTTCCCGGATATCCTTTGCCTCGCTGCGCAGCACCAGCTCCAGCGCGTGGCGGGCGTTTTCCACTGCCTGTGCATCGCCGGAAGCCTGCGCGTCCTGCAGGTGTGCGTAGGTATCGCCGGGAAATTTGGAGTCGATGGGCAGCCAGACGCTGTTGCCGTCCACACCGGGCATACGGATGGCGTACTCCACCCGCTGGGTGCTGCCGGGGATGGTGGCCACGTTGGTGTCGTACTGCTCCGGCGCAAGGATCTCTTCTAAAATCGCGCCCAGCTGTATCTCGCCCAGAATGCCGCGGGTCTTGACTCCGGAGAGCACCTGCTTCAGCCCGCCCACATCGGCGGCAAGGCTCTGCATCTCACCCAAGCCCTTGTACACCTGCTCCAGCTGGTCGTTGACCGCCTTAAAGCTTTCGGTCACCCGCTTTTGCAGTGCGTCCTGCAATTGCTCGTCCACGGTGTGGCGGATCTCGTCCAGCTTCTGGGCGTTCTGTGCCTGCATGGCGGCAAGGCCGTCTGCCAGCGCTTTGCGCATCTCTTCCAGCTTGCGGGCGTTGGAGGCTTCCAGCCCCTGCAAGCGCTGCTCCATGGTCTGCTGCTGGGTGTTCTGTCCTGCCGTCAGGGTGCTGCTCATGCCCTGCACTGCGGTTTGCAGGGTATCGCTGATATGCGCCATCGCGGCCAGATTCTGCTGTGCCTGCTGCGCCTGCTTTTCTTCCAGCACCCGCGCCTGCGCTTCCAGCTGCTGGTGCAGCCACTCTTTCAGAGCTTCGTCATCCTGCCGGGCGGCGGGCTTGCCGGTGCGGTACAGCAAAAGCGCCTGCAGCAGGCAGATGGCCACCAGCAGAAGCGTGTACAGTCCTGCCAAAAATTCCATAGACATTCTCCTTTTAACTCAAAAATCCGGGTCTTGCGGTAATGGCAGACCCGGATGTGCTTATACTTCCTGATGCTTTACGATCTCCTGCGTGGTCTCCACCTGCTGGCCGTACAGACCCACGTCGTCTACCTCCATCTCGCCTACCTGATTATCACAGGGGTCGGCGCGGAAGGAGCACATGGGCGGGTCGAAAGGCGCGCAGATGTCGCTGTTGGCCACCATGCGGTCGGTGTCCAGATTGCCGAAGTAGTGCAGGCGCATCTTCTCGTTGCCCGCACGCGCCATGGAGGCACCGGCAGAGCAATCGGCGTACATCCAGCCCTTGGGGGCAATATAGAACATTGCCCAGTCGTGGCAGCCGGCTGTCTCCGGCCGTGCCACCATGCCGCTCTGCCACTTTGCCGGGATGCCTGCAATGCGGCAAAGGGTGATGAAGGTGGCGGCCATCACGCCGCAATCGCCCCGGCGGCTGCGGGCACAGTTATCGGTGATGTTCTCGTGTACAAAATACATAGGCTGGAAGTGGTAGTGCACATTCAGGGTGACAAAATCATAAATGCGCTTTGCCTTCTGCACCGGGTCGGTGATACCCTCAGTCAGCTGCGCAGCCAGTGCCTCCATATAGGGGGTAAAGGCGATGTGGGGCAGCTGCTCGGCGGTGTCAAAATCCGGCTGCACCGGGTCGGCCTGCATTTCCAGCGGGGCAGCGTAGTGCGCAGTGCTGCGGTAGCTGTACTGTGCCCCAAAGCGGCAGTTCTCGGCAAGGTCTGCCTCCCAGTACGCGGTGCGCTGGGGTGCGGTTTCCGGCGCAATATAAGTGGGCTGGGCGGTAAAGCTGTCCAGCGTGATATTGCTCTGTGCCGGGCAGGCAGCAGGCAGCGGCAGCCACACCTTGACGTGCACGGTGTTTCTGCCCTTGGCCTTTGCGGCGGCAAGGGCGCGGGCAAAGGTTTCGTCGGTCATGCCGATGCTGGTGCGCAGGGTGATGTCTGCGCTGGCTGCGCCGGTGCGCACCATCTGGTCGTGCTGGGGTTCAAAACGATCCCAGCTGCGCTCCGGGACGGGCGGGTCCAGCTGACGGGCGGCAAGGTCGGGATGGGTAGCCACCAGCGTTTCGGCGGCGCGGTAGATATAGCGCTTCTGCCCCTCCACAAAACGCCAATCCATCTGCCCGGCAGCGTCCAGTGCGGCGAACTCCTCGGCGGTAAAGTTCCGCAGGGCGGCTTGCAGCTGGTTCAGCAGCTGCTCGGCGGTGAGAGTGTAGTCCCGCGGCAGACGGCGCAAAATTTCCCGGTGCGCCAGCAGACCCTGCCGCCATGCGTCCACGCCATGGGGGGTGGGGTTTACCGGCAGCGCACCCTGCGGGTGCAGGGGCTGGTTCTGGCTGGCAGTCCAGTCTTCGGCCAGACAGGCATCGATGCGCGCAATGGCAGCATCGTAGTAGCCCGCTTCCTTCAGACGGCGGATATCATCCGGCAGCTCCATATTCAGGTATGCAAAACAAGTATTCTGATCCATCATGTTCTACTCCTTTTTTATTTATGGTCAGGCAGCGGTCTGCTGCTCCCAAAAAGCCACGGCATCTGTCAGCCAGCCCTCGGCATCGGTGGTATAGCCCACCCCGATACTATGCGGCGCAGACTCAAACACCTTCATAATATAAGGTACCTTGTGGGCTTCCAGCGCCGCTTGCAGCGCCGGGCCCTGCACCTGATTGATCATCCAAGGCAGCACCTTGTCGTCCTTCCCGTACCAGAAAAATACCGGCGGATAATCGTCCGTGACAAGATCTGCCACACTGGAGCAGTAATAGTGCCACCCATAGTTGCCGGTATCCATAAGCGCCTGATACGCGATCTTTACCTCTGAAAAATTCACTACCGGATAAGCCAACAGCAGTGCACCGGGTTTTGCAGCACCGTAATAGCCGTAGCCGCGCTCCTTATTTGCGAACACGCCCACAAGCTGGCCGCCAGAGGAGTAGCCCACCAGCGCATAGCCCTGTGTATGGATGGAAAGCTCCTCGTCAAGGCTTGTCACCAGCTGCACCGCCCTTGCCAGATCCTCCAGCGGGGCGTTATTGCCCAGATCCAAAAAGGTGCGGTAGCGCAACACGAACACGGCATAGCCCCGGTTATGCAGCTCGTAGGCCGTGGAGCCGCCCTCACCCATCTCCGAGGTTGCGGTCAAGGCGTTGCCGGGCACTACAATAGCGGTTTTGGCGTTGGGGGTCTCGGCCGGATAATAAAACAGCTGCACACAGCCCAGACTGGAATTGTGTTCGATCTCCTCAGGAGTGTAGACCTGATAGGTGACCTTGACGCCCTTATTATAGTTATCAATGATAAGGTTCAGCGCAGCAATGCCGGATTCCCGGTCGGTGTCGCCAAAATAATCGTGCAAGGTCTTGTTTTTCCAGCGTTCCACCATCAGCGGCGTCATCTCACGGCAATATGTATAATAGCCGCTTCCCTGGATCGCCGGGTTTGCGCGCAGCTGAGCCATTGTAGTTTCTGCCGTGACATGAGGTGCACTCTCTGCGCCAAAGGCAGGCAGCGCCGCGCAAAGCATAAGCCAAACCATACACAGCAGTACCCGGACAGTTTTTCTCATACATCCTCCATGGGAGACGGCGCACCCCCCGCCGCATTCTTGTTCCCTTATTGTATCACAAACAGGTGAGATGTCAAAACAATTTCTGTGCAGTCCGCTTCTTGTACCGCGCGGCAAATTCTGCTATACTGAAATTTATCCGGGAGTGGAAAGAGAATGCGGGCAATTTTCGGCCCGCCGAGGATGAAAGTATGGATAAGATCATCATCCGGCCTATGACGCCGGAGGACTGGGGCGCGGTCTCCAGAATTTATGTTGAGGGCATTGCCACGGAATACGCCACCTTCCAGACCGAATGCCCGCCCTATACCGCGTGGGACGCTTCCCACACAAAGGAGTGCCGTCTGGTCATCCTTTCCGGCGGGGTGCTGGCAGGGTGGTGTGCTTTGCACCGGGTAGACCCCCGGTGGTGTTACCGGGGCGTGGCCGAGGTAAGCATCTATGTAGGCGAGCAGTTTCGTGGGCACGGACTGGGCTTTCAGCTGTTGAGCGCCCTGTGCGCCGCCGCTGAAAAGGCCGGGTACTGGACGCTGCAATCCACCGTTTTACAGGATAACGCTGCCAGCCGCGCCCTGCACGCCAAGTGCGGCTTCCGGCTGGTGGGGCGCCGGGAGCGCATTGCGCGGGACTGCCGTGGCCACTGGCTGGACACCTATCTGATGGAGCGCCGCGCCGCCGCAGACGAACCGGAGGGGTTCAAAAAGCTGTAACCAGCCCCACCGGACGCAGAATTATTTTTATTTGCAGAGCGGAAAAATCCGCAGATTTTCCCGCTCTGCTTTTTTCACGACGTATAAGGCAGAAGGAGCCGCTGCAACCAAAAAGTGCAGCGGCTCCTGTTATTTGTGATGATTCAGTTTTACCACTCGTCGTATTCGCCGTTGGCGTTTTTGGCGGCAGCCACACGGCTGTGCTTGAACATACTTTCCACCACAGCGCAGTACTTATCGGCAAGGCAGACGATGATAGCCTCGCGGCAGCTGGGCACATGACGGAAGGTCAGCGGCCACATATGGCTGGAAATGATGCTCTGTTCCTTTTTGGTGATATGGAACACCTTTTCTGCGTTGACGCAGGCGCAGCCCGGGTGGGAGAAGCCGTGCATCTCGAACAGGCGGCGGATACCATGGAAAGTACCTTTTTTATGCCAGTCGTACAGATAAAAATCGTGCAGGAAGGCACCGACAGCCAGTGAGGTCTCGTCTGCACCCAAATGCAGCCGATGGTTCAGCCAACAGCTGACCAGCACCACATTCTTGCAGTGCTGATAGGTGGTAACGTCCCCGTGCTGGATGAACTCCCGCATCTGCTGCACCTTGGGGTTTTGATCGTATTTTTCCAAAATGGCATAAAGCCGTTCGCGTTCCGTAACAGAAAGCTGCATGAGCAAAATTTCCTTTCAACTCAATACGTTAACGTTTGTTTCAGGAGCGGAGCTGCACCGGGTTGGAATTGCCGAAGTTTTCAGCCTCGGAAGGGTTTGCCCGCTTGAGGGTCAGGTCTACCAGATACTGCTTGCCGTCGCCCAGTTCTTCCAGCTGGGCAAGCTTTGCATTGGCAGAAGCCTCGTCCGGGTACCACTGGATCAGGAAGAAGTTTTCCGCTTCCACTCCGTAGTACAGCCAGAAGCCGTCTGCCCGCAGCAGATCGTCCAGATGATCCACCTCTTCGCCGTCCGGCAGGCCAAGGCCTTCCTCTGCGTAGAGGTTTTCCGGCTCTACCTGCAGCATCTCAATGACCTGAATGGAACTTTGCAGGTACTCGTCCTGCGAGGTACTCTTATCGGAGCGCTCCCAGCCGGTGAGAAATGCCTGCATAAGCAGATCGCGCACCTTGATGCGCGGCAGTGTGGGATCCATAACCATTTTTGTTTCCTTCTTTCGTGGTTTTATCCCCGTTGGACAGTATACGGCATACGCCTGTGCAAGTCAACGGTTTATTTGTGAATTTTTTGTAGGTACGGCCAAAATTTACAAACGCTTTTCCTGTTTCAGTCGGTTATCTCAGGCATAGAAAGAAAAGGTATCGTCCAGCCACTCCACCGCAAGCTTGACCCAGCGGTTGCGATGGGCGCTGTCGGCGTCCACCTCCGGGGTGGAGATACTGGTGCCGTGGCAGCCTTTTTCAAACAAGTGTGCTTCGCACGGCACACCCACCTTGTGCAGAGCGTTCAGTAACAGCAGGGTGTTTTCCACCGGGACGGTCTCGTCCTCCATGGTATGCCAGACGAACACCGGCGGTGTGGCCGGGGTGATCTTATCCTCCAGCGTAAAGCGCTGGTGGGCGGCAACATCCTGCGTGCCTGTCAGCTGCACAAAGCTGTCCCGGTGGGCATATTCACCGGCGGTGACCACCGGGTAGGCCAGCAGCAGGGCGTTGGGCCGCGGCTGGTCTGCCATGCCGGGGATCTCCCACACTGCACCGGACAGTGCCAGATGCCCGCCGGCAGAAAAGCCGCACAAAGCGATCTGATCCGGCAAAATATTCCACTGTTCTGCGTGCTGCCGCACAAGGCCGATGGCCTGTGCCAGCTGCCGCATGGGCAGCGCATCCCGGGCGCTCTCCCCTACTGCGTAGTGCAGTACCGCCGTGTGGTAGCCAGCTGCCGCAAATTGCAGCGCTACGGGGTCACCCTCCCGGGGGCTGACGTGGTTATAGCCGCCGCCGGGCACCACCAGCACCAGCGGACGCTGCCGGAAGTGCGGCATGGCCTCCACGCTCTCCCGCAGGTAGAGCGTCAGCGTACCGCCGCCGGTCAATTCCAGTTGTTCAAGCTGCATTTACGCATCCTCCTTATATAGTCCGTGCCGTCCCTCCGGGTGCGCCGCAATAAATTCTGCACACAGGTCGGCGCAGATGCGGCACAGCTCCGGGCAGGGGCGCTTTTTATAATAGTCTGCGGTGCGGTCCTCTGCCGCCGTACCCCCAGCAGGGGCAGCGCCTGCCTTTGCCAGCAGCTCCCGGCAGATGATGCTGCCGCCGCTGTTGCGGGTGCGGTACTGCTCTGCCGCCTGTTGCACCAGTGCGTATATCCGGGATTTATCCTTGGGGTCTGTGGGGTCGGCATAGACCATGCTCAGCACGGTCACCACACCGCAGAACGCCCCGCACACCTCCCGCATCCGGCCAATGCCTGCGCCAAACCCTGCGGAAAGGCGCAGGGCCATCTCCTCGGTCAGGCCAAGCTGGGGTGCAAACGCCGCCACCACGCTCTGACTGCAATTATAGCCCTTTAAGAACCATGCGTAGGCGGCATCGCCCTGTTTTGACATTTTCTCACATCCTTCCGGCATACTCGTTTCATTATAGCACAGTCCGCGCAAAAGTGGGAAAGACTTTGCAAGAAATTTTATTTTCCATATAAGAAACGAATCCGGAGCGCCGCTTCGCGCACAGGAGAACAAATTTTAACTTTTTATGAAAAGCCTTGATTTTCCCTGCAAGTCGTTGTATATTAGCACTCAGAAGTTATGAGTGCTAAGCATTCTGGCGGTTTGCCGGGTACGGCGCACCAAATATGTGATAAAAGAGGTTTTGTATTATGGCCAAGAAAGAATTTCAGGCAGAGAGCAAAAAGCTGATGGACATGATGATCAACTCCATCTATACCAATAAGGAAATTTTCCTGCGGGAGCTGATTTCCAACGCTTCGGACGCCATTGATAAGCTGTACTATAAGAGCCTGACCGATACCTCCGTGGGCATGAACAAGGGCGATTTCCGCATTCTCATCACCCGCGATAAGGAAAACCGCATCCTGACCGTGGAGGATAACGGCATTGGTATGACCAAGGAAGAGCTGGAGCAGAATCTGGGTACCATCGCACACTCCGGTTCTCTGGATTTCAAGAAGGACAACAAGGATGAGAACATTGATATCATCGGTCAGTTCGGTGTGGGCTTCTACTCCGCCTTTATGGTGGCCGATAAGCTGACCGTTATCTCCAAGGCCTACGGCTCGGACGAGGCATGGCAGTGGGAGTCCTCCGGTGTGGACGGCTACGAGATGACCCCCGCCCAGAAAGATACCGTGGGCACCCAGATCATTCTGCACATCAAGCCGGACACTGACACCGAGAAATACGACAACTTCCTGGACGAATACGGCATCGTGGCCATCGTGAAGAAGTACAGCGACTATGTGCGCTACCCCATCCAGATGGAGCGCGAAAAGAGCCGTCAGAAGCCCGAACCGGATCCCAAGCCCGAGGACTACAAGCCCGAGTGGGAGACCTACACCGAGCTGGAGACCCTGAACAGCATGATCCCCATCTGGAAGAAGCAGAAGAGCGAAGTGACCGATGAGGAGTACAACAGCTTCTACAAGGATAAGTTCGGTGATTACGCTGACCCCGCCCGGGTCATCGTGAGCCGCACCGAAGGCACTGCCAACTACAATGCCCTGCTGTTCGTGCCCAGCCACCGTCCCTACGACTTCTACACCAAGGACTACGAGAAGGGTCTGGCACTGTACGCCTCCGGTGTGCTGATTATGGAAAAGTGTGCCGACCTGCTGCCGGATTACTTCAGCTTTGTAAAGGGCATTGTGGACAGTCAGGATCTGAGCTTGAATATCAGCCGTGAGATGTTGCAGAAGGACAGCCAGCTGAAGCTGATCCATAACGCACTGGAAAAGAAGATCAAGAACGAGCTGCACGCCATGCTGAACAACGACCGTGCAAAGTACGAGGAGTTCTGGAAGGAGTTCGGCCGTCAGATCAAGTTTGGTGCTTATTCTGACTACGGAATGCACGCCGAACTGCTGCGCGACCTGCTGCTGTTCTGGTCTGCCAAGGAGCAGAAGATGGTCACCCTGCAGGAGTACATCGACAAGATGCCCGCTGAGCAGAAGTACATCTACTTTGCCGCAGGCGACTCCACCGACCGTCTGGCAAAGCTGCCCTCCGCAGAGCTGGTGCTGGACAAGGGCTTTGACGTGCTGCTACTGACCGAGGACGTGGACGAGTTCTGCCTGCAGATCCTGCACAGCTACCCCCGCAAGGATGCCGAGGGCAAGGACGGCACCGTGGAGTTCAAGAACGTGAACAGCGGTGATCTGGGTCTGGAGTCCGAGGAGGAGAAGAAAGCCGCCGAGGATGCCACTGCCGAGAACAAGGCACTGTTCGATGCCATGAAGGACGCGCTGAACGGCAAGGTGAAGGAGGTCAAGGTCTCCACCCGCCTGAAGGATCACCCCGTCTGCCTGAGCGCTGACGGCCCGCTGTCCATTGAGATGGAGAAGGTGCTATCCAAGCAGCCCGGCAGCGAGGGCGTGAAGAGCGACAAGGTGCTGGAGCTGAACGTGAACCACCCCGTGTTTGCCGCCCTGAAGGCCGCACAGGAAGCCGGTGACACCGAGAAGCTGAACAAGTACAGCGCCCTGCTGTACGCACAGGCACAGCTGATTGAGGGTCTGCCCGTGGATGACCCCGCCGCTTATGCCGAGGCCGTTTGCAGCCTGATGAAGTAATTTTTTTATAGAGAGGCCGCTGTTGCATTTGCGCAGCGGCTTCTTTTGTTGCTGATGATTTTTAATTTTGCGCTTGTCGCGGTCTGTGGATCGCTCCAAGTGCATTTTCACGAGAACAGAAATACCCCCTTAACAAAAAGGCCGCGCTCCGCTATAATAGAGTGGAACGCGGTCTTATTTTTATCTTTCTGTGAAAGGAATTCTGTTTCATGGAGCCGAGAAAACATTATTTTGCAAAGATTCCCACCATTGCCATCTTTATCGTCATGGCGATGTCCGGGCCGTTGGGGGTGCTGCTGTTCATCCTGAAGGGCATCGACCAGAAGGTGCAGAAGGAAGAGCAGGAAGCCGCCCGCGCCCGGGGCGACTACCGCGCCGACCTTGGGCCGGAGCCCGACCGGAAGAGTGAGCCTGTTTACGGACACGATGTGCCTACCGAGGCGCAGAAAAGCGCCAAGCAATGGCACAAGAATATTGCCACCCTCTGCACCATCATGGGTGCGGTCTTTCTGCTTGCCGGCGTGACGAATGCGGTGGACGTCCTGGAGATCTGGCGGTTTTACCCGGGCTTCAGCGGCCTGTTCTCGAATATCGCCATGGTCATTGGCGGCGGCGGTGCACTGCTGACCGGCCTGCGGATGAAGAGCACCCGCAAGCTGGAGCGGCTGCTGGATAAGGTGGTAGGCGAGCGGGATAACATCCCCCTGCCGGAACTGTTTGCTGCCGCCGGGGTGGATGCCACCCGGGGACGTCCTGCCGTGAAAAGCGCCATCGAGCACGGATACTTCGGCGCAGACGCCTACATTGACAACCGCACCGACACGCTGGTGGTGCGGGGCACAGCACCGCAGCCGAAAAAGCCCGCACCCGCTCCGGCACCTAAAGCTCAGCCCGCCGCAGAGGACGAGTACGCTGCACTGCTGCGCCAGCTGCGGGAAGTGAACGATGCCATTCCTGACCCGGTGATGAGCCAGAAGATCTCCCGGCTGGAGGAGGTCAGCGAGCGTATCTTTGCGCTGGCGCAGAAGGACCCGGACAAAAAGGCGCAGCTGCAAAAGTTTATGAACTACTATCTGCCTACCGCGCTCAAGCTGCTGAACACCTACGCCAGCCTTTCCCGGCAGGCGGTGGAGGGCACGAACATTACCGAAGCCAAGCAGAGCATCGAGCGCAGCATGGACCTGCTGGTGACCGCCTTTGAAAACCAGCTGGACAAGCTGTTCCAAGCCGACGCACTGGACGTGAACGCCGACATTGCCGCACTGGAAGGAATGCTGAACCTCGACGGCCTGACCGGCAGCGAATTTACCCGCTGAACTACACCCCCGCACCCGATGGCGGCATCGGTGCGGGGGTATTTTTTGTGCAAAGTGCAATTTTCCATCCCGTCTTTTTTGGGCGCTGCGCTCAAAATTCCGGGATTTGTGTGCATTTATGCCAAGCATTTTAATTTGCCCGAAAAACTTTTATTTTATTTGTTCGACAGCAGTCGATTGGGCTGCATAGGCACTTTTTGCAACTTTTCATCGAGATGCAACAATAACACATGGTTTTTTGCGCTGCGTTTGACTATTATAGAAGCAGCTACGGCAGCTGTGAACGGCTGCATCGACTTTTCCGATCATGATAGTAGGAGGAAATTTCCATGATGAAGTCCATTTCCACCTGGAAGCAGGAGCTGACCGAGGGCGCACACGCTGCGCGTCTGGCTGCGCTGTACTGCTGCACCCCCGACGAGACCCCTGCACAGGCAGCCCGCTATGCGGCTGTTCTGGACGGGCTGGAGACCACCTTTGGCGCACACACCGAGGCCGGTCTGTACAGTGCCCCCGGCCGCACCGAGATCGGCGGCAACCACACCGACCACCAGCATGGCCGTGTACTGGCAGGCAGCGTGAACATTGATATGATCGCTGCTGCCGCCCCCAACAGCCTGAACCAGCTGCGCGTGCAGAGCGAGGGCTACGACCTGTGCGTCATCGACCTTGACGACCTGACCGCCCGCAAGGAGGAGGAGAACACCACCGCTTCCCTGCTGCGCGGCGAGTGCGAAGCCTTCCGTCAGCGCGGCGCAAAGCTGTCCGGTCTGGACGTGTACATTTCCTCTAACGTACCCAAGGGCAGCGGCGTTTCTTCCTCTGCCGCCTTTGAGGTGCTGGTCGGTGTGATTCTGAACGACTGCTTCATGGCCGAAAAGGTCTCCCCCATTGCCATTGCGCAGATCGGCCAGTGGGCAGAGAACGTCTACTTTGGCAAGCCCTGCGGCCTGATGGATCAGATGGCCTCCAGCGTGGGCAACATTATCACCATCGACTTTGCCGACAAGGCAAACCCCGACGTGGAGCCGGTGCAGGTGGACTTTTCCAAGGCCGGTCTGGCGCTGTGCATTCTGGACTCCGGCGCAGACCATGCCGACCTGACCGACGAGTACGCCGCCATCCCCAACGAGTGCCGCGCTGTGGCCGCTGTGTGCGGCGGCGAGGTGCTGCGGGACGTGCCCTTTGAGACCTTCCTTGCAAATATTCCGGCCTGCCGCAAGCAGTGCGGCGACCGCGCTGTGCTGCGCGCCTTCCACTTCTACGCCGATAATGACCGTGTACCCCAACAGGTGGCTGCCCTGCGCGAGGGCGATTTTGATGCCTTTTTGCAGATGGTGACTGCCTCCGGCGACAGTAGCTGGGAGTATTTGCAGAACGTGATCCCCGCCGGTTACAAGGAGCATCAGGAGGTGGCTGTGACCATCGCCGCTGCTAAGCATTATCTGGGCGGCAAGGGCGCTGTGCGCGTGCACGGCGGCGGTTTTGCCGGTACGGTGCAGGCCTTTGTGCCGGTGGAGATGCTGGCAGACTTTAAGACCAACATGGAAAAGATCCTCGGCGCTGGCCGCTGCCATGTGCTGAGCATCCGTCCCGAAGGAGGTGCTGTGCTGTGATCTCCACCACCATCCAGCAGCTCGTGAACTACGGGCTGGACACCGGGCTGATCTTGCCCGATGACGAGATCTATATCCGCAACCAGCTGCTGATGACCATGCAGCTGGACGACTTTACCGCCCCGGAGGGCGAGGTGTGCTATACCGATCTGGAAAGCATCCTCAAGACCCTTGTGGACGATGCCGTTGCCCGCGGCGTGTGCGAGGATAATTCCACCGCACGCGATCTGTTCGACACCAAGCTGATGGGCGTGCTGACCCCGCGCCCCAGCATTGTGCGCGCAAACTTTGAGGAGCGGTACGAAAACGAGGGTCCGCAGGCCGCCACCGACTGGTTCTACAAGTTCAGTCAGGACACCGACTACATCCGCCGCTACCGTATCAAGCGCGATCTGAAGTGGGTCACCAAGACCGAGTACGGCGATCTGGATATCACCATCAACCTGTCCAAGCCGGAAAAAGATCCCAAGGCCATTGCCGCCGCAAAGCTTGCACCCCAGAGCGCTTACCCCAAGTGCCAACTGTGCGTGGAGAACGAGGGCTACGCCGGCCGCATGAACCACCCTGCGCGCGAAAATCACCGCATCATCCCGCTGACCATCAACGACAGCGCGTGGAATTTGCAGTACAGCCCCTACGTTTACTACAATGAGCACTGCATCGTGTTCAATAACCAGCATACCCCTATGAAGATCGAGCGGGCAACCTTCCGCAAGCTGCTGGATTTTGTGGGTCTGTTCCCCCACTATTTTGTGGGCAGCAACGCTGACCTGCCCATCGTTGGCGGCAGCATCCTGAGCCATGACCATTTCCAGGGCGGTCATTATGAGTTTGCCATGGCCAAAGCTCCCATTGAAAAGACTTGGGTGTTCCCCGGCTTTGAGGATGTGGAGACCGGCATCGTGCACTGGCCCATGAGCTGCATCCGTCTGACCTGTGCAGATGACACACGCCTTGTGGAACTGGCCGATAAGCTGCTGGCTGCTTGGCGCGGCTACACCGATGAAAGCTGCTTTATCTTTGCCGAGACCGACGGCGAGCCCCACAACACCATTACCCCCATCGCCCGGATGCGGGACGGCAAGTATCAGCTGGACTTGGTGCTGCGTAACAACATCACCACCCCGGAGCATCCGCTGGGCGTGTACCATCCCCATGCTAAACTGCACCACATCAAAAAGGAGAACATCGGTCTCATCGAAGTGATGGGTCTGGCCGTGCTGCCCAGCCGCCTGAAGCAGGAACTGTTCGACCTTGCCGATGTGCTGGTGGCGCACCTGCCCACCGCAGAGTACCCCGAAGCCCTGCAAAAGCACGCCGAGTGGGCCGGGGAGATCCTTGCAAAGCACCCGGAGCTGAACGCCGACAATGTGCACCTGATCTTGCAGGACGAGGTGGGCCATGTGTTCGCACAGGTGCTGGCCGATGCCGGTGTGTATAAGCTGGATGAAGCAGGCCGCGCTGGTTTCGTCCGCTTCCTTGAAAGCGTAAAATAAACCATAACTCCCCGAGGCTGTTGCACATATCATGGCGCAACAGCCTTTTTTAGAGCGCAGCATCGAACAAAAGCACTTTTCCTTTGCTCTCCCCCCTGTGAAAAAATCAATGGGAAAATCCGCAGATTTTCCCATTGATAAATTAAAGTATTCATTCCGCTGAAAATGGCCAAAGCAACGCGGCGGCCATTCAAAATCGTTTTTTGTAGATGGAGGTATCGCTATGCACTGCACTTTGGAAGTATGCGTAGACAGCACCGCCAGCGCACTGGCGGCAAAACGCGGCGGCGCTGACCGGCTGGAGCTGTGCGCCGACCTGATCATCGGCGGCACCACTCCTTCCCCTGCCCTGCTGCGTCAGGTCAAGGCTGAGACCGGCCTGCCGGTGCGGGCACTGCTGCGGCCCCGCTTTGGCGATTTCTGCTACGACCGCTACGAGCTGGCACAAATGGCCGAGTGCGCCGCCGAGCTGGTAGCCGCCGGTGCGGACGGCATCGTGACCGGTGTGCTGACCCCGGCGGG
>ERZ791912.625-NODE-625-length-20316-cov-2.559992_pt1 | contig 20316 bp, 29 predicted proteins | sample MGYA00510141_ERZ791912 | MGnify/ENA primary metagenome ERZ791912 (study PRJEB30046, sample SAMN00792082) | human gut metagenome | study: EMG produced TPA metagenomics assembly of the A metagenome-wide association study of gut microbiota in type 2... | reverse complement strand
AACCAGATGGATGTATTTATTTGGATTTGAGAGATATTAACGAAAATTAAGATTTGGAGCAGATGGTGGAGAAAATGGAAGGGAAAAAGATTCTGGACGTCACATGTGGGTCAAAGACCATCTGGTTTGATAAAAACAACCCGGCAGCAGTGTTTTGTGACAAACGAAGTGAGGATATTCGCGGTATTTGGAAATCGGGAAATGGAAAGTCTGAACGGAAATGTGTGATATCTCCAGATGTTCAGTGCGATTTCACATGCTTACCTTTCCCGGATAACACCTTTCCGTTGGTGATATTTGATCCGCCGCATCTAAAGGATGCGGGTGACACAGCGTGGCTGACTAAAAAGTATGGCAGATTGGATGAGAACTGGCCCAAAATGCTTCATGAAGGTTTTCAGGAGTGTATGAGAGTTCTTAAGCCGGACGGAGTGTTAATTTTTAAATGGTCTGAGTATCAGATTCCGGCAGCAGATGTCTGGAATGCGATAGGCAAAAGGCCATTGTTTGGACACCGGAGCGGGAAAGCATCTAAGACGTTCTGGGGCTGTTACATGAAAGGTGTTAACTAAAACTGAAATTTGAGTAAGGAGAACGGGATGGAAGTAAAGATAAGGCCGAGAAAGGCTACTGATCGAGGAGGCTACTACTGCATGCCACTGTACACCAATATCCAGCATGGGAAGTCGGGATGGAGGATCGCACAGTGTCCAGAGTGTGGGGCAAAATGCTGGCGGACACCGCTGGCAGAGATCGCGGAGGAGCAGGGAGCAAAAGGATTATGTACGATGTGTGCGATTAAGAAGGGAGTGGGAGCATGAAGACGAAGAATGAGCATAGAGCGCTTAAGAATCTCGTGCATAGAAAACAGGAAGGCGAGTATGAAGCCATGATTGCGGATCCTCGCCCTAAAAGCTGGAGCGCCGCGCACAGGGCATATGATGGCATGGATACAGGATCGAGATATAAAAAGTGAGGGGAGATGGAGAATCATGCTTATGATACTGAGTGTGCTGCTTATTGTGACAGATATTCTGCTGATTGTGCTGGAGATATTATTTTTAAAAGATATGCACAACAGAAAGGCAGAGGATGAAAAAAGCGGAATGTGTGATGTCGAAATAGTATCAGACAATGTAAGAGAAAAAATCTCAAAAATGAAAAAAGAAGTGGGGGTGGGATGCAGCCAGGAAGATCTGGCACAGATGAGAGCTGAAGCGAGAAGAAAGAGATGGGAGGAAGAACGATGACAACAAAGGAATACCTGTCGCAGGTTTATCTGCTGAGTGTAAGAGTGAGAACGAAACAACAGCAGGCAGCAGAACTCAGAAACAATATTTCAGGGGTCTCTGGAATTGACTATTCGGGGATAAAGGTGCAGGTTACTCCTACTCCAAAGATGCAAGACTCAATAGATCGGTTGATAAGCCTGGAAGAAATGATCGCACAAGAGATCCTGGAATTGGAGCAGAAAAAAGAAAAAATTGTCAATCAGATCAATCGATTGAGAAGCCCTCTACATATCCAGATTTTAAAGATGCGGTATATTGATTTCTTAGGATGGGAGAAGATAGCAAAGCAGACAAAGTATTCCACGCGACAAATATACCGTTTACATCAGAATGCCATCAGGGAGTTCCAGGAGAGAAATAAAATTTAATCAAATTTCTAAAAGATGTCATGGAATGTCACCTTGCACCTGTGATATAGTGTAAACTAAGCGAAAGCGAAAAATACCACAGTGAATACTCCTTATTACACAAAATCCGGAACACAGAGACGCCGGAATATAAATACTCTGAGCGGTTCGGAAGAGCCGCTTTTTTCTGTCAAAAAGAGGGGAAAGCCTATGTTTATTATTTATTTCGAGAACCGCATGGTGATTACATATCTGCTGATCGGAATGGCAGAAGCCGGGCTCCTTGCGTATCACTGGTTTCGTCCGGGTATGACGGATAAGGAATATTGGATGATGGTCAAGTCCTGTATCCTGAACGTGTTTTTCTGGCCGGTGCTCACCACCTTTTCAGTGTTCAGCCTGATCGAGTGGATCTACTGCAAGATTACGTTTAGGATCCAGGCATGGAGAGCGAGAAGAAAGGAAAAGCAGGATGCTTAAGTCGTGTACATACTGCGGCAGAATTCATGATAAGAAATATATCTGCCCTCAGAAAAAGGAGGCCTTGAAAAAAAGGCAGGTCAAGAAAAAACAGGGGGTCTCAGATTTCTTTCATTCGTCTGCAAAGTGGACGAGAAAGAGCAAAGCAATCAGGGAACGTGACCATCATTTGTGTCAGTCATGCCTTCATGGGCTGGATGGTGCAGGCATCAGATACACAAGTGATGGTCTTGAGGTCCATCACATCGTACCGATCAGTGAAGATTATGATCTGAGATTAGATGATGACAATCTGATCACACTGTGCAGGGAGTGTCACGAGAAGGCAGAGAGCGGAAGCATAACGAGAGCAGCACTGCAGGCAGCAGTGGAGGCAGGACGGTAAGAGATCAGCGAGGACAGGGCGGCATACCCCCCGGTCTGAAGCGGTCTCTTTTTTAAAAAAATGCAAGACCGACCGCCCTCTCTTGAACACAAAAAATTCCCAAAACCATCGCGCCTGTATGGGCGCGCGGGCGCGGGGGTGTGCGCGGGCGCGCGCGAATAAGGAAAGGAGGCAGTTATGGGGAGACCATCCAAACCGGCGGAACTCTTGAAAAGCGAAGGAAAATCACACAGAACAAAACAGGAACTTGCATTCCGGAAACAGCAGGAAGAAGCCACGCTGACCGGGAAGAAACTTGAGGAACCGAGAGCAGTCAAAGATCTGAAGATCGCCCATGCGACCTTCCTAAAAACGCGGCGTCTGCTTGATGCGATCAACAAAAACGATGAGCTTTACAGTGCGGCCACCTGCCGGTACTGCACCAATACACAGAAGCTTGCGGATGCCGAGGAATCCATTCAGGTGCTGAAAACAGAACTTGAGGAGCTGCGGGAAAGCCGGAGCAGTTACGTGGAAAATAAGGCTATCCCGGATTATTACCGGATGCTCACAAAGTTGGAGGACACGATAACCAGAAAAGAGCAGCTTGCGGCCGGGATCCGAAAAGAACTGACGGATTTTGAAAAAGAAAACTGTATGACGATTGCATCATCCCTCCGATCAATCGCAAAACAGCCGGAAAAGAAGGCAAATCCGCTCCTGGAAGCACTGGCAAATGCTTAGAGACGGAAAGGCTTACGCTTATGCGGCGTGGGCGGTGGCCGAGACGGAGGGAAAGGTTCCGCAATATGTAAAACGGCAGTGCCAGAGCTGGATCAATATCGTGGATGATAAGGATCCGGACGCGGTCGTGGGTGAGAGAGCATATCAGAAGATCTGTAAGCTCATGCAACTCATGGTTCATCCGGATCTGCACTGTTCGATTTACGAGGGACTGGAAGATTATGCATGGCTTTTTATCACAGCGACGCTGTGCACGAAGTGCCGTGATGTGGATGAGAGATATTACATCACGGCGCTGCTGGAGATCGCCAGAAAAAACTTTAAAACCTTTAATTCAGCGGTGATTTTCATCGTCCTGATGCTGACAGAACCGGCATTTAGCCGTTTTTTCTCGGTTGCTCCGGATCTGTCTCTGTCCTCAGAGCTGAAGCTTGCGATCCGCAAGATCATAAAGTCCTCACCGGCGCTGATTGATGAGGTGGATCCGGCGTTTAAGATCCTTCGGTCGCAGATCATCTGCAAGCTCAATGATAATGAGTACACGCCGTTGGCATATAGTCAGGACACCATGGATGGTAAGTTGGCGAACGCGTTTCTCGCGGATGAGGCGGGCGCCCTGGATGACTATCCGGTGGAAGCCATGCGTTCCTCTCAGATCACGTTGCGGAATAAGCTGGGAATCATCATCAGCACACAGTACCCAAACGACAATAACGTCATGATCGATGAGATTGACGCGGCGAAGAAGTCTCTGGACGGGCTTCTGGATGATAAGCGGATCTTCAGCCTGCTCTATGAACCGGATGACGATCTGAAGCAGGGAGACTTGTGGCAGTCCGATGACCGCTGTATCTATCAGAGTAATCCGGTAGCAGTCGCACATCAGGAGATCTTCGATGCCATCAGAAAAAAGCGTCTTATGGCGACTTTGTACGAGAATAAACGGGAGAATTATCTCTGCAAACACAACAATATTCTCTACAAGGGACTGGGAACGGAAGGATACATCGATATCCAGAAAGTGAAGCTGTGCGTAAGAAAAGATGATCCGGAATGGTGGCGTGGCCGCCGTGTCTGGGCGGGACTGGACCTGTCCCAGACGGACGATAATACGTCTGTAGCGATGGTTACAGAAGAAGATGATATCGTCTATGCGAGAGTGATGGGATTCCTTCCGGAGGGCAGGATCGAGTTTAAATCTGCGAAGGAAAAACTGGACTATAACCGGATGATCCGGAATGGAAACTGTATTGCATGTGGAGATGAGGTGATTGATTATGCGGAAGTTGAACGATACATCTTAGGGCTTGAGGACAAATTTGGCGTGGAACTGATGCAGGTAGGCTATGACCGGTGGAACGCGCTCAGCACGGTCCAGAAGCTGGAAGAGGCGGGGATCACCTGCGTGGAGATCAAGCAGCATTCCTCGGTGCTCCACAGTCCGACAAAGCTTTTAAAGGAGAAGATCCTGAGCGGACAGTTTGCGTATGATGAGAACCGGCTTCTGGAGATCAATTTCCAGAATGCGAGATGTACGGAGGACACGAACCTGAACAAATATGTGAATAAAAAGAAATCATCGGGAAAAGTGGATATGGTTGTGGCAACGATCAACGCGGTGTATCTCCTGCAGCAGGACATGATGTACAATAACGGCTTTGTTGCCATGACGTTTTGAGGTAGCGATATGTGGGTAAGAGAGATGATGGAGCGGCGTGCGATGCCGAAGGGACTGGAAGACAGCAGTCTGAAGCTTACGGACGTGCTCCTCCAGGCGATAGTCGGGAAAACCACGATCGATGTGTCAAACGCGATGAGCATACCGGCGTTCGCTGGGTGTGTAAATGCCATCTGCAACACGATCGCAACGGTACCGATCTATTTGTATGAAAAAAAGAATAATGCCGTGGAACGGCGCAATGATGCGCGGGAACGTCTCTTAAACGGGGACACACGGGACACTTTGACCGGAGCTGACTTCAAACGTGCTCTGGTTTTTGATTATCTGACGGATATCGGTGGATATGCCTATATCAACCGCCGCGGAACGCACTGGCTCTCACTGAATTATGTGGAGCCGTCCAAGATCAGTATCTCAGAGAGTGTGGATCCGATCTTTAAGGACTACAGTCTGCTGGTGAACGGACGGGAGTTCCGCCCATACCAGTTTTTAAAGATGATCCGGCGGACGAAGAACGGATATAAAGGAATCAGCATCGTGGATGAGTCCAGAGATCTTCTGGGAACAGCTTATGCGTATGTGATGTTTGAGCAGAAGCTTGTGATGTCCGGAGGAACGAAAAAAGGCTTCCTTCAGGCAGAAAATAAGCTGAAGCAGGAGGAGATCAATTTACTCCGGCAGGCGTTCCGGAACCTGTATGGTTCCAACGATGAAAATATCGTGGTGTTAAACAATGGAATCAAGTTCCAGCCGGCGGCCAGCACATCAGTAGAGATGCAGCTAAACGAGAACAAGAAGACAATGAGCAATGATATCTGCAAATTATTCATGATTCCGCCGGAGATCATCAACGGGGCCGCGACGGATGCGCAGAAGAAATTGTTCATCCAGGAGGCAATTGTGCCAATTCTCAATGTGATGTGTACTTCGTTAAACCGGGATCTGCTCCTGGAACGCGAAAAGGACACACTCTTTTTCGCTCCGGATCTGACAGAACTGACTCAGGGAGATATCAAAGCGAGATTTGAAGCCTGGGGAATCGCGGCGGATAAGGGAATCATGCAGATCGATGAGATCCGGAAGAAAGAGAATCTGCCGGCGCTTGAAATGCCGTTTATTAAACTTGGACTGCAGGATGTCCTGTATGATCCAAAGACTGGGAACATCTACACGCCGAATACCAATAGTTGGGGTTCTGTAAAGAAAGGTGCGGGAAAGCCGCAGGAAGGAGGTGGAGAGACATGAAAATCACGTTGAGAACGGATTCGATTGAGGTCGAAGGCTATGTGAATGCGGTCGGCCGGGATTCCAGAATGCTGATGGATGAGAACGGGTATTCGTTCCGGGAACAGATTGATCCGGGGACTTTTGCAAAAGCCCTGAGAGCGAAAGCAGATGCGCAGCAGGAGATCAGCTTACTGCTTGACCATAATCAGGGACGTGTTCTTGGAGGAACAGGAAGTAATCTGATGCTGGAAGAGGACTCCATCGGGCTTATGGCCAGAGCAACGATCACGGATCCGGAAGTGATCGAGAAGGCAAGAAACCATCAGTTACGTGGCTGGTCATTCGGTTTCCGGAGGCTGGACAGCAGGGAGGAGTACACGAGTACCTGCCGCCGGATCATCGTCACGGAGATGGATCTGGTTGAGGTTACACTGGTGGATGATCAGGCGATTCCGGCCTATGCCGGTACATCGGTACATACACGGACCGATGGAACAGAGGAGCATATTCAGACACGTGCCATGGATGGAAATGTGTATACCTATCGGGAGCAGGATGAGATCGTTCCGCCGGCACCGCCGGTTGATAACGGTAAATATTACAATATCATCAAAGAGTTAAAGGAGAGAAGCAGATGAACGAGAAAGAGCTGAGAGAAAAGAGAGACCAGATCGTGGAGCAGATGCAGGCGATCACAGACAATGCCACCAATGTGGAGAAAAGGACTCTGACGACAGAGGAGCAGCAGAAGTTTGCGGGCTTAAAGAAAGAGGTCGAGGACATCGACGCGACTCTGGAAGCGATGGAGCAGTCCAGAACCCTTTTACCGCCGGTGAAAACACCGGAGAAGAAGGAACCGGTTGAGGATATCGAAATCCGTACCTTTGCAAACATCATCAGAAACCGTGTTGACGCGAACATCACCAAGACCGCTAATGGAGCCGTGATCCCGACGACGATCGCGAAGAAGATCATCGATGTCGCAAAGGACAGATCTCCGTTATTCAAAGACGCTGAGAAGTACAATATCCGCGGCACCGTATCGATTCCGTATGTTGACACAGACAACGACAATATTACAGTGGCGTATGCGACCGAATTCACGGAGCTGGAAGCGAAGGATACGAAGCTTCTTACTGTGGATCTGAAAGGGTTCCTTGCCGGAGCACTCTGCAAAGTCTCCAGAAGCCTTTTAAACAGCACAGATCTTGACCTTACTACCTTCGTAGTAAATAAGATGGGCGCTGCCCTTGCGGATTTTCTGGACAAGCAGATCATTCAGGGGGATTCCACCCACATTACAGGACTTTCCACCGCGACTCAGATCGTCACTGCAAAAGCGGCAACAGCGATCACAGCGGATGAGCTGATCACACTCAAGAACAAACTGAAATCCGTATTTCAGGCGGGAGCTTATTGGGTTATGGCACCGGATACCTTAACCGCGGTACAGCAGTTAAAGGATGAAAACGGCAGATATCTCTTTAACGATGAGATCAAGAACGGATTTTCCGGAACGATCCTTGGAAAGCCGGTCTACACGTCCGACCAGTGTCCGGGAATGGCAGCGACCAAGACCGCAATCTTTTACATCAGCCCGAAACAGGCTCTTGCGGCGAAGATTGTGGAGGACTCCGTGCAGATCTTAAACGAGAAGTACGCAACACAGCACGCGATCGGAGTCGTTGAGGGGGCGGAAGTGGACTGTAAGATCCAGAACCAGCAGGCTGTCGCTGCCCTCAAGATGGCGGCATCATAATGAGGGTGCGGGCACTCCGCAGCTTCGCAGGAAACGGGTTCGCCGGGTACAAGGGGACGGAACTTGAGGTCCCTGATGAGACCGGAGCGGACCTGATTCGTGCGGGGTACGCGGAAAAAATCGAGGAAGAAACGGAAGAAGAAGCAGGAAATCCGGATATTTCAGAAGCTCCGGTGGATGAGCCGATGGAAATTGTGGATAAACCGAAGAAAACCAGCAAAAAGAAGGCATGAGGTGAGTGATGAAGGCGAGTGAACTGAAAGCGGCGGATCTTGCCGGATATCTCAGAATTGAACCGGACGATCTCGATACAACTGAGACGGCGATGCTGGAGGCGTTCTTAAATGCGGCGAGAAATTACGCACAGAATTACACCGGACAGACGATCAAACGTCTGGATCCACATGAAGATGTGGCGATCGCGGTTATTTGTCTGGCAGGGGATCTGTATACGAACCGTGATATGTATACGCAGTTAAAGGGCACCGGAAACAGTGTACAAAACCAGACGGTGCGGAGTATCCTTAACATGTATTGCGTGAATTTTGTTCCGGGAGAAAGAGAGCTTCTGGGAGAGGAGGAAGGCTGATGTATGTACTGGATGCCGGTCGGCTGAAAAAGCGGATTTCCATCTACGGATACCAGGAGATTACCGATGATCTCGGGCAGAAAAGTACCAGGATCGTAAAAAAAGCCTCGGTGTGGGCGGAGATCAGACCGGTCCGGGGCATGGAGTTTCTGGAATATTACCGGGATGCGAATGAGCTGCAGTATAAGATCACGATCCGGTACCGGAAGGGACTCACAGAGAAGGATGTCATTGTCCGGGGAAAGACACAGTATGAGATCAATTCCATCATCGACATTGATGAGGAGCATATTGCACTTGAGATCTACTGTACCGAGTCGAAGGACAAGAAAATTCCGGAAATGGAGACGGCAGATGAGTGATTGCGAGTTTACGGTTGACGGTCTGGAAGACCTTATAAACGATTTTAATAAAATTGTGAAGGAATATCCGGATGCGGCGGAAAAAGAGCTGTATCGGCAAGCTGGGAAGTGGAGCGAGGATGTAAATGAGAAGATGCCAGAATCGTATGAAAAAAGCGGTCTAAAAAAGTGGAAGCGGTCACGTATACGTGATTTTAGTGGACATACATTGGAAATTGATGTGGCTAATAAAGCCTCACACTGGCATTTAATCGAGAATGGTCATGAGCTTTATATCAACCCAACACAATATGCCATCTTGATGAAAGATGAAGGGACATCCACGAGCGGACATAAGAGAAAACACCGATCAAAAGGTCGCAAGGGAATGATCCACGCCGGTTTCGTTCCTGGAAAGCATTATGCGGAAAAGACCAGGAAAGAATGGCAGTCCATCTATCCGGAAAGGATCAAGAAATTTATCGATAAAATGTTAAAGGACCACAATTTATGAAGAAACCACTTTATACGATCGTGGACGTGAAGAAGACCTGTAATGAGCTTTTGCAGACTACGTTTCCAGATATCACAGTATATGGAAACGGAGTATACGACGGCTATACACGGCCTTCTTTTTTTACAGAAATATTGGAGACATCCAACAACTTAAGTCCGTATCAGCGCTCCCGTGGGTACTCTTACAAAATCACGTATTTTGAGACGACCCACAATGAGAAGCGCTGCATGGAAATCTATGAGGAAATCCTGTACGTGTTCGGCATCGATGTGACGATCCGGACGGAGGACCGGAAGATGCGTCTACTGGTGGACAGTATCGATTTCCAGTGGATCGACACGAATACGGACAAGATGCAGATCACCATCGACTTTGCGGATACTGTGCAGATCGGCGGAAGAACAGAGACGGAAGATATCGCGGAATCCTGCGAGACCGTGGTCAGGAATGAAAGTGAGGAAGAATAATGGGACTTGGAGTACCAAGCGTAAACATTGCGTTTATTGAGCAGTCGATCACTGCGATCCAGAGGGGAGAAAGAGGCATCATTGCCATGATCCTTACGGATGCGGGGATGGACGATAAGAGTTCTTTTACGGTGTTTGATGTGTCAGACATCCCGGAAGGGCTGAGTGAGGTAAATAAGCAGCAGCTGAAGTTTGCCCTGATGGGATATCAGACAGCGCCGAGAAAGATCATCGGATACTGTATGAAGACATCGGCGGGATATACAGACGCCTTAAAATGGGCGGCAACCCAGAAGTTTAACTATCTGGTAGCAACAACGGCAGAAACGGATGAGAAGACCCAGGACATTGTATCCTGGATCAAATCCCAGAGAACCAACAACCACATGACATACAAGGCGGTACTCTCCAATACCGCGGCGGACTGTGAGGCAATTGTAAACCTGACTTCCGGAGCAACAATGGGGGACACTGCGTACACCGCGGAACAGCTGTGCTCCAGGGTGGCTGGTATTATCTGCGGCACACCGCTTACCATGTCCTGCACCTATGCGCCGCTTACGGAAATGTCTGACTGTGACCGGCTCACAGAAACGGAGCTGTCGGCAGCAGTGAACCGTGGAGAGCTGAAATTCATGTGGGATGGAGAAAAGGTCAAGCTGTGCCGCGGAGTCAATTCCTTCGTCACGACAGCGGACGGAAAGGGTGAGTCCTACCAGAAGATTAAGATCATGGACGCGATGGACATGATCGCGGATGATATCCGGCTGACCGCCCAGGACAGCTATATCGGCAAGTATGCGAACTCTTACGATAACAAGTGCCTTCTGGTAACGGCTATCAACGGATATTTCAATACCTTAATTTCCGATAAGGTTCTGGGATCCGGAAGCTGCAAGATCAACGTGGAGGCACAGAGGAACTTCTTTGTATCACAGGGAGGAAAACTTGTGATCGATGGCGAAACGGTCAATATGGAAGATTGCTCCGATGATGATATCAAGCGAGGAAACACGAAATCAAAGGTATTTCTGCGGGCAGATATCTCCATTCTGGATGCGATCGAGGACATTGAGCTGCCGATTTATATTGGGTAAGGAGGGAATAACGGATGAATGGATATACATCGGACCAGGTATATAACGGCACCTATGGAGAGGTATGGGTCAATGGAAATTATCTGGCAGAGACCAAGAGCTTCCGCGCTGAAGTCAATTGTAACTATGAGGCGGTGCCTCAGGCCAGAGATCTGATGGATGGTCAGAAGCTGACAGGTCTGGAAGGTCAGGGCGAACTTGTACTGCACAAGGTATCTTCGTATGTGATGAATCTGCTTTCCAAATCTTTGAAGGCCGGAAAAGTCCCAGATATTACGATCATCGGAAAAATCGACGATCCGAGTGCAATCGGCCAGGAACGGATTGCGCTGTATCATTGCAAATTCGCAAAGATGATTTTGGCAGACTGGGAACGTAAGAAGATCGGAGAAGAGTCCTACTCCTTCACATTTGAGAAGTGGGATATCTTAGATTCTACAAAATAGGGAGGAATATACCATGAATATTGTTGATTTACTGTTAAAACTGGATTCCGGAAAACTTACGATCGCACCGACAAAGAAGGTGAGAATCAAAAGTCTTTCAGAGATGGCAGGGGAAGACGTGTACTTCACCGTGAAAGCCATTTCCGGCAGACGATTCACTGAACTTTCTGAGCAGGTATATGGAGATGACGGAGAGGTCGAGATGGGAAAATCCTACGATGCAAACCTTATGATCGCAGTGGAGGGCATCGTTGAACCGGACTTGAGAAACTCAGATCTTTTAAAGCACTATGGATGCGCAACGCCGAAGGACCTTGCTGAAAAGCTTCTGAACGGCGGAGAAATTACAAAGATTTCCTCTGTTATTGCGGACCTTTCCGGATATGGAAAGGATAAGGAAGCAGAAATAAAAAACTCATCTACACGGACAACGAAGTAAACACCGCCTACTTGTTATTCCGTGATAAGAATTGGACGCCCTCAGATTACTACGGACTCCCGGAAGGAGAACGTAGGATCGTGAGGGTGTTTTTGCAGCAGGAAATGAAGGAACGTAAGGACGAGCAGGACAGAATCAGGAGGATGACCAATGGCAAGTAGAGTGATCGATGTCGCATTGAAGCTGCGCGATGCATTTACCGGACCGATGAAAGGTGCAATTTCCTCCCTGACTTCCTTCGATAAAGAAGGCGCCAGAGTCCGGAAGAGCGCGGAAAAGGTCGGAAAGGGGATCACCGGTGTCGGAACCGCTATGACAGCGGCGGTGACGGTCCCACTTGCCGGTCTTGCCACGGCATCGGCAGCAAAGTTCGGTGAAGTGGACAAGTCCTTGAAACTGGTTCAGCAGACGATGGGATCCACGGGCGAACAGGCGAAAGTGCTGGAAGGAGCAATTAAAAAAGCCGCCGCAAACTCTGTTTATGGAATGCAGGACGCCGCGGATGCAGCGTTAAACTATGCTCGCCAGGGCTTCAGCGCCACGCAAGCAGCGGATATGATCGCCCCGGCAATGAACCTTGCAGCGGGAACCGCGACGGATCTGGCAACGGTTACGGGCGGCGTCGGCAACGCGATGAAGATCTTCGCAGATCAGGGATTGGAGGCTGAGTCAGCCGCGGATATGCTGGCAAAGGCACAGGCCCAGGCGAACACCACGGTAACGGACCTTTTCGAAGCGATGTCCACGGCTGGACCGATGCTTGACTCTGTGAGGTGGAGCTTTAAGGACCTTGCGGTGGTCACGGACGTATTTGGTGACGCCGGTATCTCCGGATCTGAGGGAGCGACGGCGCTAAAGACCGGACTTGCCCGGTTGGCGTCACCTGCCGCGGATGGAGCAGCGGCGATGAAGAAGCTGAATCTGCAGTTCTTCGACTCGACGGGCAAGATGGATGATCTTCAGACGATGCAGAAGAAACTTCATGAAAGCTTTGCCGGACTCAATGACCAGGAACGCATGTCGGCAGCCGCGGCTATTTTCGGCAAGAACCAGATGGCGAAGTGGATGACGTTGATCAATGCGGCACCGGAGACCTTTGCGCAGTATTCGAAAGGACTGGAGGACTCCGGAGGCGCGGCGAAGTCGATGGCGGATACATTACTGTCTGGTCCTGGTGGAGCGGTCGAAAAGCTCAAATCGTCGTTTGATGTTTTGCAGTATACGATCGGTGGAACAGTCGCAAATGCCTTTATGCCATTCATCGAAAAAGCCACGAGTCTTCTGGACACCTTCAACAATATGGATGAGTCCCAACGGGTACAGATCATCCGGTGGGCGGCAATTGCCGCGGCCATGGGACCGGGCTTGGTGATCTTCGGAAAAATGGTTACTGGAGCAGCAGGAGTATTCCGTGCGATATCGATGATCAACAAGGCCGGGGGCGCTATGAAGCTGATTCTGGGGGCGGTGTCTTCACCGGCCGCGGGTGTGGTTGTAGCGTTACTGGCTATCGTGGCGGTCATTGCTGTGATCGTTACCCACATCGATCAGTTTAAGGCTGCGTGGGGAGCAATGGGATCTGAAATCTCTCCGGAGGTGGCGGAATTGAAAAATGCGTTTGTATCGCTTATGCAGCAAATGCAGCCATTTGCAAGCTTTACTTCAGGCGCTTTTGTCGCAGCGGTGCTGGGCGGTTTCCAGGGAATGGGAACAGGAATCGGAATCGTGATTCAAGGAATTACGATCGCCGTGCAGGGGCTGACGACGTTGTTTGGCGGTATTGCGATGGTGATCCAGGGAATTACAAACGGAGATCTTGGAACGGCGCTGGACGGCTTGAAAACAGTATTCAGCGGAGCTTTTGAGTTCATTTGTGGAATGATCCAGACCACCGTCGGTGCAATTGGAACGATTGCAGGAGCGGTCAAAGGTGCGGTATCTGCAGTTGGCAGCTTTGCATCCGGAAAGAAAAAGAGTAAGATTCCGGAAAATGCACATGGAACACCACGCTGGGGCGGAGGAATCACCCGCGTAAATGAAAAGGGCGGCGAGATCATGGATCTTCCGTCCGGAACGCGGATTATTCCGCATGATGCGTCTCGTAATACTCCGATCGGCGGAATATCAACATTGCGAAAGTGGCGGATACGATCGTAGTCCGGGAAGATGCCGATATTGATAAGATCGGTGATGCAATTGTCCGGAAGATTCAGGCAGCAGGCGGAAGAACAGGAGGTTACAGTTTCAGTGGAGATATGGCTTAAAGGCACAAAGAATTTCCGGTTTCCGATCAATCCGTCAGAGTATACCGTAACATCGGAACATGGAAGTGAAACGGTAGATGTCAATGCCCTCGGTGAAATTGATCTGGGAGGAAAACGGAAACTTCGGAAGATTTCGTTTTCTTCCTTCTTTCCGGCACGGAGAGAAAGCTACAGTCAGTACGCTTCACCATCTCCGCAGATATGTGTGGAAACAATCGAGCAGATCAAGAGTGGATCACCGGCGAGGATTGTGATAACCGGAACTCCGATCAACTTTAAATGCAGGATCCTGTCCTTTGAATGGGGAGAGTGTGATGGCAGCGGTGATATCCGGTTTTCAATTTCTCTTCAGGAGCATCGGGCAGTCAGTGTTAAGGCCTCTGCGGTAGTGACGTTATCGTCACTGGAAGGTGACGGAACGACGGTAGACGGGAATGGAGTTGCGAGAACGCAGCCGGAGCAAGCTGCAAAGACCTACACCGTGAAGTCCGGAGACTGCCTGAGCGTGATTGCCAGGAAGATGACAGGATCCGCAGACTGGAGGGCACTGTATAACGCAAATAAGAGCGTGATCGGTGGGAATCCGAACCTGATCAAGCCGGGGCAGGTCCTTACGATCCCGTAACAGGAGAAAATTATGGTTGTAATGCTGATAAAGCCAAAGGATAACATCCAGTATGACATCACAGAGGCATGTGCATCGTATTCCTGGTCCGGATCCGCCTCAGAAGCGGTCCGGAGCTTTTCTTTTGAATATCTGAATGCGCCATATGACAATACACTGCGGATCCCGCAGGTAGTCACCGGAGACTTTGTCTCTCTCTCGGATGATCGGGAGGGAGAAGTCTTTTACGGGCAGATCTATGGCGTTGAAAAGAGCAGCCAGATCGGAACGATCACTTACACAGCCGTGGATGCGATGAAACATCTGCTTGAGTCGAATGTCCGGGAAGTGTACCGGAATATGACACCGGAGGCGATTGCGACAAAGGTATGTGCTGACGTACAGGTCCCGATCCGGTACCTGTATCCGACAGGAATCAATATCAAGTCGATGATCTGCAACGAAAAGTCCATGTATGACGTCATCATGGCGGCATATACAAAGGCACATAAGATCACCGGGGACAAATACTTTGCGATGATCTACAAGCGCGGTCTGGGCGTGTACAAGGCGGAGTGGATCGTTTCCAACTTTACTTTGTCTGACTCCGATAATATCTTTTCGTCAGATATTCAGGAGTCCATGGATGAGATCAAGAACCAGATTCTGATCTTTAATGAGAAAGGAAAACGGATCGGGGAGGTGAAGGATGATACCTCGCTATCAGACTTCGGCGTTTTTCAGGAAGTTTACACACAGGAAAAGGGAGTGGATGCGGTAACAGCGGCGAAAGGTATGCTGAAAACGCTTCCATCGCAGACGATCAAGATCTCCGCAATCGGGGATATTAACTGTCTGTCCTGTTATTATGTGATCGTAAATGATGGGGCAACAGGGCTTTCCGGACGTTACTGGATCGCATCGGATAAACATACGTGGGATGCTGATGGAAATTATACGATGGAGTTGGAACTGCGTTTTGAAGCGCTCATGACAGAAAAAGAGGCAGAGGAAGAAAAGGCAAAAAAGAAAGGATGAGGCTTATGGCGTGGGATGCGGACATGATACAGTTTATGAAGCAGCAGGGGCAGAGCGGAAGTCTGCCGGGCATTGCCCTGGCAACGATGACAGGGCCGAAGTCCTGCAAATTGAAAGATGGTATGGAACTTGGATCAGGGGAACTGAAATTTGCAGAACATCTGGTCAATCCGCTGGCGGTTAAAGTTGCCGGGCATTGTCCGGCAGATGGTGAGCTGCAGGATAAGACACAGTATATTTCAGCACTGAAAGCTGGTGATACAGTGGCAGTGTATCAGCTATCAGATTCTGAGGTACTCATTTTAGAAAAGATGGTGAGCGTATGAGCATACTTCCAAGTTTTATGATGACGGTGGCCAGCGAGGTGCAGAAGGAAACGGTTCTGGAGATTCCGAAAGAATATGGCATCAATTTCAAGACCGGCCAGATTACCGGAAAGATTGTGGAAGGAAAAGAAGCCATCAAGGTATGGATCTGGAACTGCCTGAAGACGCAGCGTTTCCGGTATCCGATTTATTCCTGGGATTACGGGGCAGATCTGGAGCAGTACATTGGACACACCGTGTCAGAGGAATATTTGAACACGGATGGTGAAAGTGAGATCAAAGAGGCGTTGATGGTGAATCCGTATATCGAAGGAATCAGTGACTTTTCTGTTGAGGTACGGAAAGAACATTTGACCTTGTCTTTTAAAGTAGAGACTAAGTTTGGAGAGATGGAGGTGGAGCAGAGTGTATGAGGATAAGACTTATGCGTCAATCTTATCGGATGCTCAGAAGGAGATCGGTGCTGGAGTGCAGACGGGGGAAGGATGGCTGGTCGGAAACGCGTTATCGGCGTTAGCTTATGAAGCGGAAAAGCTGTATATCCAGATGGATTATATCTGCAAACAGAATCATGCGGATACGGCAGACCTCGATGAGCTTGTAAAAATTGCGCGGGATCGAGGAATCTATCGAAAGACGGCCACGAACGCGGAAGTGCTTGTTGAAGCAAACTGCACGGTGCCGATCGGCAGTAGATTTTATCTGAAATCATTCCATTATGCTGTGACAGAGACAATCAATGAAGGTAAGTTCCAGTATCGAGCCGTATGCGAAGAAGCTGGAACAGGGCCGAATGGACTTACAGGAGAACTAACGGCGATCGATCATGTAGACGAACTTGAAACTGCGGAAATTAAGGAGATTCTGATTAACGGGTCAGATGATGAGACTCGGGACAGCCTGTATACCAGGTATTTACAAAGCTTTTCGATGGAGTCATTTGGTGGCAACATCGCACAGTATAAAGAACAGGTGGGAGCAATCTCCGGTGTTGGTGGATGTAAAGTGGAACCAGTCTGGAATGGTCCGGGGACGGTGAAAGTCGTTGTGATCAGTTCTGTGTTTGGAACGTGTTCTGAGTATTTGATTAAACAGATTCAGGAGGCAGCAGTTCCGGCCGAAGGTGGCAGTGGGTACGGATTTGCCCCGATCGATCATGCCGTTACGGTTGAGTCGGTGGAGTCCGTGAAGGTCAATGTTGTGACAAAGATATCCTACATGAGCGGGTATAGCTGGAATAGCATTGGAGCAGAGGTAAAGAAAAAAATTGCAGAATACCTGGAATCAATCGCCGCGGAATGGAAAAACGGAGATGAGTCCACAAAATCCACAATCTATATATCGAAGCTCCAGGCAGCAGTGCTGGGTGTAGAGGGTGTCGTGGATATTTCTGCGACAACGCTGAATGGGTCCAGCGCAAACCTCGTTTTAAATTGGAATCAGATTCCGGTCTTAGGAGAGGTGACAGCACAGTGAATGAATTTTTAATGCCGAATGTGATCCATTATTTTCCTACGCACATTGCAGACATAGAGGAATTTAAAAGGATTGCGAAGGTGTACGATGCTCAGTTAAAACAGGTCTGGGTTGAACTGGATCGAATGGAAGATAACAGACATTTTGACAGCATGGAGGCATCGGAGTGTACGTACTGGGAAAAGATCATGCAGATCAACCTGACCGGAGAGGAGACTCTGGAGGATCGTCGAAGGAACATAAAAGGACGATGGGTATCAAGCCGCCCATATACATCCAGGAAGTTTAAAGAGGTTCTGGATGCGATGGTGGGAGAGGAATACTACAAGCTTGAGATCAATCCAAAGGAAAAATATCTGAAGGTCAGTCTGATGTTAGAGGCTATTTCAAAGGATGGTTATATTTATGATCTGATGAGGGCAATGGCTCCGGCCGACATGGTTGTACAGGTTATGATCATCTTCAATCGGCATCGATCGTTTAAGCCGTATACACATACTCAGATGGCAGCGTATACACATTATCAACTCCGAACAGCAACAGATTTTGAGACAGAGTTTAATACACAGGCACACCTGGCAACGTATCGACACAATCAGCTTTCTTCCTACATGCAGTCAGCGTTGATGACACAGAAATTATAAAGGAGACAATCATGGCAACAAAAACATCGAATTATGAATTTAATAAACCGAAACAGAATGATTTCTATGACGTGGATGTCCAGAATGAAAACTGGGACAAAGTAGATGAAGAATTGTCTGAATTTGATGATTCTGGAGTTACTGAGGATATTAAAAGCTTTCCGGACTTTCTGAGTAAATTTGTGACTGGAAATAAGGTGGCCATCACGTTACGAAACCTAAAGGCAGGCCTGCAATTCGTTTTACATGCCGGACAAATCGTCAACAACTGCGTGACGGATAACACAGGATTACCGCTTTCAGCAGCTCAGGGAAAGGTATTGAAGGATCTGATCGACACAACTAATAACAATTTGAGTAATTCCGGGATCCCGATTGTAAAGAAAATCACGGATCTGTATAGCATAAAGACATCAGGATTTTATTACTATGATGCTGGCACAACGAATGCACCTCAGTCATCAAGAGGAGGTATGATAATTGCAAATTATTTAAGTGATTCGTGGATATCTTTGATTGTTGTCCCGTACGCATCGTCAAAAATATATACAAATACCAAATATAATAACACGTGGGTCGGCTGGGCAGAATCTGCCACAAAGAATGATTTTGTTATAAAAACTTACACTATCGCAGGAAAAGCAGTTAATGCTGAAACTATCGCTGATTTTGAACCAAATATTGCTCTCAGTGGATATACTCCATTAGGTATTGTAGGAACGCGTCTAAACGCTTACGGAAGCGTAACTTTAGTATATGCAGATCTCGTTGACGACACAAAAGCAAGAGTACGTGTAAGGAATAATGGAACTGAAAGCGTAACGGGAGATAATGTAATAATTCGTGTGCTTTATTTCAAATCATGATTTTAAATTTCTTGATTCATCAAAGAACAAGTACCCGCGATCTATATCGTTTTCAAAAAACTGAATATAGTTTTTACCGTTTAAAGTATCAATGTAAAATGTAACAGTTGATTTTTCTGATGGACCAATAGCTGTAGGGACATTTTCTAAATTGTTATTTTGTTGACGTCAACAAAACGAAGACCATCTCGGTGAAGTTACCGGGATGGTCTTGGCATGGCGGGAAACTGGAAAGTTGGATCGGTACATGGAAAAATCAACTCCCATTTCGGGAGCTTTTTATATATACAAAAATATTTTTTAGGAGGTAGATATCATGGAAAAAATTAAAATCAACGGGAAAATCTATGAGATCCGCAGTATCCAGACAATCTCTACACACGTACTACAGATTGCATTTGTAAACATGGTCCCGGCAAAATGGGGTGGAGACATTGTGCTCTACACGGCGGGTGGAATCGAATGCACAACACTGACAGGTTGGGAGTCTGTATATCGCGATGAAGGACAGACAATCTACTTATCTGATGATGGCAGCGTGTACCAGAAATCGGATCAGGATACCGGTGGCGAGATTCTTCCGTCAGAACCGTATGTTCCGACTCTGGAAGAGCTGCAGGCAGCGAAAAAACGAGAGATCAGTCAGGCATGTGAGACTGCCATCTATTCCGGAGTCGATGTGACTCTTACGGATGGATCCACAGAACATTTTAGCTTGACGGAGCATGATCAGCTCAATCTCTTCGGTAAGCAGGTACAGCTTGCATCAGGCACTACCGAGCTTGAGTATCACGCGGACGGTCAGCCATGCCGATATTACAGTGCAGAGGATATGCAGATTATCACATCCACGGCAATGGCTTACGTATCTTACCACACGACCTATTGCAATGCTGTAAATATGTGGATTGCAGGATGTACAACAGATGAGATCCAGCAGATCTATTATGGCGCAGATGTACCGGAACAGTACCAGTCAGACGTTCTAAAGGCATATATTGCATCAGCGAAAGAGAGAGCAGGTGATGTAAATGAACCACAGGTTGCTGAATAAATACCTGTTCCTGTTCGGTGTTGGCGGATTGCTTTACATATTGATCGAACTGATCTGGCGTGGCCGGAGTCACTGGACCATGTTTTTACTCGGTGGGATCTGTTTTGTGTTCTTGGGACTGATCAATGAAGTGTTGCCCTGGAAGATGCCGCTTTGGATGCAGGTCTTCATCGGTGCGGTCGGAATCACGACATTAGAGTTCTTGACCGGCTGCATCGTCAATCTGTGGCTCGGCTGGGGAGTCTGGGACTACA
>ERZ791912.623-NODE-623-length-20322-cov-43.236049_pt1 | contig 20322 bp, 19 predicted proteins | sample MGYA00510141_ERZ791912 | MGnify/ENA primary metagenome ERZ791912 (study PRJEB30046, sample SAMN00792082) | human gut metagenome | study: EMG produced TPA metagenomics assembly of the A metagenome-wide association study of gut microbiota in type 2... | reverse complement strand
AAAATGAACCATATTAGTACTGATATATATAAATAATTTAGATCACTTACTTAAAACATAAAGTATGAAACAGAAACAAGTACACAAATCGAATCGGCTCGTCACGATGCTGCTGCTCGTGATGGCTATTCTCATGCCTTATGGGGGGGGCATGGGCACAAACTCAAACGCTGCCTGCTGGTAATGGCTCAGCAGACAACCCTTATAAGATATCCACAGCTGCTGAACTGGCGTGGTTCCGCGACCAGGTGAATAGTGGTAATAATCGTATTTCAGCCACGCTGACTGAAGATATTGACTTGGCAGAGTTCTGCCATGCGAAGGATGGCACCAAGTATACAGATGAGCTCAGTTGGGCTCCTATTGGTAACTCAACATATCAGTATCTTGGTACATTCGATGGCAAAGGGAAGACCATCAGTAATCTCTACATCAATGCCACCTCTGATAAAACCGGTTTCTTCGGCTATGCTGATAGGGGCAGCATCAAGAACATCACGTTCAATAAAGCGAAAGTAAAGAACGATAAAGCAGATACTGGAATTTTGGCAGGAAACGCAGGTTCTTGTATTATTGAAAATATCAAGACCTTGGCAAACTGTTCGGTAGAAGGAAAAAACTACGTTGGCGGAATAGCAGGGGATGCTAACGGCAACATCAGCAACTGCGAAAACCGTGCAACAGTGAAGGGTATAAGATCTCTCGGAGGAATTGTAGCTGCCTATTCCGGTAATTCCATCACTTCATGCGCCAATTATGGTACCGTAACATGTGCGAACGGAATCGTTGGTGGCATGGTTGGAACTTTTGCCTCTGGAACCATTCAGAACAGTGTCAACTATGGCGATGTAACAGGAGCTTCTTATGCCGGAAATTTGATAGGACTTGCTCAAGAATGCAACCTGAGCAATGTGCTTGGCACTGGTAATGTTACTGCTACTTCTGATACAGAGCGTGCCGGTCTCCTTGTTGGACACATAAACAATTCCTCCAGCACCGCTTCTGGCATCTTGGCATACAACAGCAGCGCGAAGCTTACCATCAATGGAATAGAGCAGACAGGTGATGCAGTCAAGGCTATCGGATATGGCTCATTGACATCTGCCGAAAAGATAATGGCATTTACTGAAGAACAGTTGAAGAGCGGATTGGTTGCCAATCAGCTTCAGAAAAACGTATCAGGAAGTACAAAATGGGGGCAAAAACTGAACACAAACGATTATCCTTTACTTGGCTCTGCTGATGAGGTTTACTTGGATGGTAATGTGACAATGACTTGTTTAGGCGAGCTGGAAGGTACAGGTACATTTACCAATACCAAGCCTGCAAAAGAGGGCACATTTACATTTAAGCATGGCGATAGTCCCAAACATCACAAATTCGTGGCTGCTACCTGCACCACAGATGGCAACATCGAATATTGGGAATGTAATCTTTGTCATAAGTCTTTTTCAGACAAGCAGTTGACACAAATGGTGAGCAGTCTTGTAGTATTATCAGCTACCGGACATGAATATGATGAGAACGACAAGTGCACGAAGTGTCTGCAGGAAATTCCTTTCTTGAAATTGGGCAACAATGCCATAACAATCGAAAAGGTATTTGGCGATAGGAATGAAATCAGCGGTTACAACCTTTATAAATATACAGCTCCAGAAGATGGCACATTGGAGGTGAGGCCAAACAGCAACGGTAAAGATACCTATGGTACCCTGTGGGAGAGCCGTACGGCTAAATGTTACTTGACATATAGTGATAATATCAATGGCAGAGACTTCAAAATCACCTATACTGTAACGAAAGGCACCACATATTATATCGGTGCACGAGAATACAATGGCAATGCCATCGAAGGCGAAGTCAAGCTCAATGTAAAACTGAATGGTATTGATTATGAATTGCCAGCAGGTATGATTGGTAAAGGAACCGAGGCGGAACCATTTGTGCTGAAGACGGCAGAGCATCTGGCGTGGTTCCGTGACTACGTGAATGAAGGTCACCCTAGCGCATGTGCAAAGATTGCCGATGATGTGGAAGAAATTGATATGAGCACTGTATGCCATAAGGCTGATATCGAAAAGCAGGTAACAGAGCTCAGCTGGACTCCTATCGGTAACTCAGATAATATGTATCAAGGTACATTCGATGGCAACGGGAAGACCATCAGTAATCTCTACATCAACTCCACCTCTGGTGATGCCGGTTTCTTCGGCTATGCAGGTAATGGCAGCATCAAGAACATCACTTTCGACAATGCGAAGGTGAATAGTACTGGTAATAATACTGGAATTTTGGCAGGATACGATGGGTATTGTATTATTGAAAACATCAAGACCTTAGAAAAATGTTCTGTAGAAGGAATTGAAAACGTTGGCGGAATAGCAGGATCTACAATTGGCAACATTATCAACTGCGAAAACCATGCAATGGTGATGGGTGCATCCTGTGTAGGAGGTATTGTTGGTTATTATGACGGTTCCTACGGATCCATCACTTCATGCGCCAATTATGGTTTTGTAACAGGAAGTGCGGCTAACGTTGGCGGCATGGCTGGAAATTTTATCGCATCCCCAGGAACCATTCAGAATTGTGCCAACTATGGCGATATAACGGGAACTTTAAATGTCGGAAACTTGATAGGAAATGCTCAAAGTTGCAATCTGAACAATGTGCTTGGCACTGGTAATGTTACTGCTACTTCTGATACAGAGCGTGCCGGTCTCCTTGTTGGACACATAAACAATTCCTCCAGTACCGCTTCTGGCATCTTGGCATACAACAGCAGCTCGAAGCTTACCATCAATAAAACTGAGCAGACAGATGATGCCGTAAAGGCTATTGGACTAGGCTCATTGAACTATTCTGACGGTAAGAATGAAGCTGACGTGATCAAGGCTTTCACCGCAGAGCAGCTGAAGAGCGGCGAGGTGGCTTACCTGCTCAACGGAAGCAAATCAGAAGGTGAACTGGCTTGGTATCAGAAGTTGGGCGAGAATGCTTATCCTGTACTGATAGCTGCTGAGGGCAATACAGTATATAATGGATCATTCCGTTACTGCGATGGAACGACTTCCTCATATAGCAACAGTTCTTCTGATAGTGAATTGATTCACGTTGCATCTGCCACTTTAACCAGTCCTGTGTTCGATTCAGCCAATCACATCTATCACATGGGCTGCAGCAACGAGAACTGCCCAGAGTATAAATATGTTGCAGATGCAGATGGAACACTGGAGGCTACAAAGGCAGAAGATGGCAAGTTCTATGTCGAGAACCTGACCCTTACCGATGCTTCTACAGCCATCAATACCCAGGCTCAGTTCACGGTGAAGAACCTTCAGTATAGCCGTCAGCTCACTGAGGGACAGAAGGGTTATGTAACACTCTGTCTTCCTTTCAATATCAAAGCAGCTGATGTTGCTGGTGCAGAGAAGTGCTATCCTGTAGGAAATATGATGATTCACATGCCTACAGATGATGCAAGTGTATTGAAATTCGTTCTTATGCTCGATGAGCAGTCTGACATCCAGGCTGGCACTCCAATGATTGTTAAGCTTGCAGCAGAGAACGCAGTTCAGAAATTGGTTGCAACGGCACAGAATGTAGAGTACAACGCCAACTTCTTTGCAGCTCCAGCAGCCAAGTCGCTGACTCTGAGAGACTGGGATGGCAAGTCGGGCATGATGCCTATCTGTCATGACTTGGCGAGTGCCACAAAAGGCGGTGTCTATACGGCTACAACTCTGGAACCAGGAAGTTACAGTTTGCGTGAAGGTGGTAAATTCGGTATTCACGAAGGCAATTTGTCACCTTATCGTGTATATCTGAACATTCAGACATCGCAGACGGCTCCTTCCCGTGCCATGATGTTCAGCATCGGAATGCCAGACGACAGTTCTACCACCGGCATCCGCATCATCAATATGGCGGATGGCATGCAGGCAGGTTCAGCCGTCAAGTCAGCAGCCATCTATACCTTAGAGGGTCAGCGCGTAAATGGCACCCCTGGCAAGGGCATCTATATTAAGAATGGAAAGAAATTTATTGTTAAATAATTAAACGATAAGGAATTATGAAAGAAACAATGAAAGGAATCATGAAGAAGAAAGAGTATTTTGCACCATCGATTCAGGTAATCGAGATGGAGCATTCCTGCAGCATCATGCAGGCGAGTGGAGAAAAGCCAAAGGATGATTACGATGACTGGGGACCGGGTTATGGAACTAATGATCCAAGATATCCAGGTCAGGGATTGTAATTGGAGGATTCGGATTAAATAAATTTGTAATCTGAGGATTCGGATTTTATAAATAATGAGAAAGGGCTGCAGACGGCATGATTGCCGTTTGCAGCCCTTATTGTTTTTATGGCAGAAGATATCAGCTCCTCTGTTCTTTCAGCCTTGCTAATCTGTAAATCTACATCTTTTTAGCTAAAATGAGAAAGGTTTTCAGGCGGAATCATTCTGATTTGCCCCTACGAAATAAAACTGTCACAACTGTCATGTAACGCTTCTGGGCGGGGGTAGGAAGCGTGAGGGCTAGAATATATAGCTTTCAATCACTTGTGATATGATACGAATACAGACAGAATCGGAAAATAATGTGGTTTATATTGTTTTCTTCTCGAAAAATTTGGTAGTTACGAAAAAGCAACGTATCTTTGCAGCACATGTTTAGTAAAAAGAAAAAAGTATGAGTGAAGTTAAGCCATATAAATTACCGGAAGAAAAAACTAGCATAGTTTCTGATTCCATGGCAGTCCGTATTACTCCTGATACGGATATTGTTACCTTGCGCCATAATGTGATGGATGCGGTGTATGCTACAACAGATCAGAATGCTTTGTATAGTTGTTTGATTTTCTTGTCAAGTCAAAAGCAAACTTTACAATCTTCAGTAAAGAAAGAACTTTTGAATCGTTTAGATGAATTGTCAAAGCTTCCAGATGGTTGGGATGGTGAAGGTAGTCTTGCCCTCTCAAGAAATATCGTGGATTTTGTGAAGCGAATTATTCTGCTAGCTGCTGATACTAGTCTGCAAAATTGGGTAGCTTTTCCTGATGCACGAGGTTGTATATATTTAGATTACACGGAAGACAATAATATAGCAGGTGTTACTATAACCAATCATCAGGTTGTAGCATTTATCAAACGGGATGGTCATTTGTCAAAATTCAGTTTTGATAAGTTGGATGAAAAGGAAGTATTGTCATTATTAGAAAAAGCTCATGGATAAACTGATTTCTGAAATAGCAGACGATGAAAAGGTTGCAAGAATCCTGTTCTCGCCTTCTCATATCTATAAAGGGCGTGTTTCGCCGAAGGCTTTTAAACTTGAAAAGTTGAAGAGTGGTGCTGAAGACTATATTTCAGTATTGAGATATAATGTAGATCAATTAGATTCAGTATCAGCTGTTTTTCGTCCTAGAACGAAAGGAGACTCTCGATATGGATTTACCTTTCTGAATGTTTTGGATGTTCGAAACCTGGATTATGAATTTAACAACAGAAGGGTGGAGCTATTGCCAAAACCAAGCAAGCGATTACCGTTACATGCTGGAATCTTTTTATCAATTGATGGAAGATTGCAGACTGCCGATGATGTTTCTCCTGATATAGATTTTTTCCAAAAAGAACTTGCCATGCTTTGTGATGGGGTGCATAAATTTTAATCTGCCCCGAACGTTGGAAAAGCAGCCTAGTTTTTCATCCTTCTCGTCCCCGGAGGGGGCGAATGTGAATAGCCGCTGGTGAAAAGTAGGTGAAATGAGAAAGGGCTGCAGACGGCATGATGCCGTTTGCAGCCCTTATAGTTTTAATGCCGTTGCATTTTTCCTTAACTCATTTTCTTAACTCATTTTCTTAACTCATTTTCTTAACTCATTTCCTTAATAACTCATGCAGCTCGTTACGCCCAGCGTAGTGCCAATGGCAGTGAGAATGCTGATTATAATCTGAATCACGGTTTTCCAAGTTTCTTTCTTCATTGTTTTTTTAGTGATGGTTTATTAGTGATTAATTTTTAGTGATTAATGATTAACTTTTAGTGATGCGATGTGATAGGATAGAAGAGAAGCCCCGCTAGGGGGCTAACTCTACAACGTGATGTGCTCGTTGCCGCCGGTGGCGTCACTTCCGCCGCCAGTCGTGCCTGAGTCGGAGCCGCCGCCCTGACCCGTGTTCTCACTGCCGGTTCCGCCAGAGGTTCCGCCGCCCTGGGTGCCGCTGCCGCCCTGGCTGGTGTCGCCCGAACCGCCGCCCGGATTGGTTCCGCCGCCATCAGTCTCCTCGGCTCCGTAGCTGTCGTAGGCAGTAATCTTGCAGAGCTTCTTCAGCTCGTTATTACTCCAAGTTTTGGTATTTTTTACCAACAAATGGATGCCCTCAACGCTGGCGGCTGAAACCTTGTCGCGGCTCACCTCGCCATGAGAACTCATGCCGATGGAGAAGAGACCGAGGTCGCCGAGACGAACACTCTTGCCGTCGAGAATCAGCTCCTTCAGGCAGTCGAGCATATCCATCATCACACCATGCACGGTGCCTCGACTGTAAGGCGAGTTGTGAGATGAAATGTGGTCCACGAACTCCTCGAAGTTCATCTCTCGGTCGGTCACCACGGTGGCATACCAGAGTTCCTTACCTGCGTTCTCGCCCGTCTGGGGAGTGCGCTTCACTTTGCGATACTTAATATTTCCCTGTCCCATAATTTTAGTGATTTTTAGTGATGAATAAATTTGTGATTAACTCTTGCCGTTCCGAGAAGCCAGGGTGGGTGGTTTCTCTGAATGACGGTGCAAAGGTACGGCTTTTATCTGATACCGCCAAAAATCACCCTGCACAGTTGTGTTAAACGGAATTAACATTTGCGCCGTTTCCCGTTAAATAAAAAAACTCATAGATTCTTTTGGGAGAAATCTACGAGATTTTCTTCCGAAAACTATGAGTTTCTGTAAGCAACTCGGGGTGCAGGAATTCGTCATCCTGCCAAAAAGCGTTACGTTACAGATGTGACAGTTTTTATCGCAACCCCCTTATAGCCAGTTTATAGAAGTAACTTATATATATAATATATATAAGTTAAATTATATTACTTACAATTTGAAAGTTCAAAAAAATAGGTTTACCCCTCCGGATAAAACTGTCACATCTGTAACGTAACGCCTTCTAGGTAGTTTTCCCTCTTTTTAGTTTTTGTACTGAGCACCTTGTTCGCTTATCTCCTTGATAAAAAATCTGATGGCTTCAAGCCCCCGCTATATTTTTTTCAAACTTTTCTCCCTTTTTTCTTGCTTGTTTCAAAATAAAAGCGTAATTTTGCGGTAGCATTTAAAACAGAACCGTATCATTTTAAAACAGAAAGGTTATGAAGTACTTAGACCCTAAGGCAGACCTCACGTTCAAGAAGATATTCGGCAATCATCCTAAAAGACTGATCAGCCTTCTGAACGCCCTCCTGCCACTCAGCGAAGAAGAGCAGATACACGAGATAGAGTATCTGCCAACGGAACTTGTGCCCGAAATCAACAGTTACAGGTATGCTGTCGCAAACATACTCTGCACAGATGCCATGAGCAACAAATTCTGCGTCGTGATACGAATAGAGTGGTCTAACGTTTTCAAGCAGCGTGTACTGTTCAATGCCTCCAAGCTCTACGTGAGTCAGGCTAAAAAGGGAGAAAGATACTGTGCTCTACAGCCTGTTTATTCTCTCAATTTGGTAAATGACATCTTCGAGCGTGATACTCCTGAATTCATCCACAACTATCGCATCGTGCACGACAAGGACAGCAACAAGGTAATCGAAGGCTTGCATTTCACCTTCATAGAACTCCCTAAGTTCACTCCTCATTCCATCTCCGACAAGCGCATGATGGTATTGTGGCTCCGTTTCCTGACGGAAATCAATGCCAATACGCAGGAGATTCCTTCCGATCTGCTTCGTGACCCGGAGATAGGAAAAGCCGTAGAGGAGTTGAAGATTTCCGGCTTTACAGATGCCGAACTCAGAGCCTACGATAAGTTTTGGGATTCCGTAAGGGTAGAGAAGACCCTTCAGTACGACAGCTATCAGCAAGGCATGGAAAAAGGCATGGCAAAAGGCATGGAAGAAGGCATGGCAAAGGGCATGGAAAAGGGCATGGCAAAAGGCGAAGAAGTAGGTAAAAGCCAAAGAAGTATTGAGATTGCTAAGAATATGCTGGCAAAAGGCATGGATGCAGCAACGGTAATGGAGATAACGGGGTTGACGGAGAGCCAGATGCAGCAGTTGATGTAATTTCTATTGCCCCCACGCCCCGAAGGGGCAGAAGGAGCAAGGATAGCCCCCCACGCCTTGAAGGGGCAAAAGCTCGTAGCCCAGGACATCGCCCTGGGTATCATCGCATTTCGCCCTGCGCCCTGAATGGGCAAAAGCTTTTATAAAGCACTCAAGTTTCGCAAATAACCTCCGGTCCCCGAAGGGGGCCAACTTTCAATAACCGCTGGTGGAATGACCGAAGGGAATGGAACCTGCGGATAGCTGCAATACTCTCTCCAATCGTCCCCAAGGGGGGCGAACAGAAGCTAAAAAACTTGCAACCTTGCTTTTCTTATGGAGAACGAAAATAGAAAAGAATTTTTGTTATGGCTGTAAATTTCCCCCAACTTGGGGAAAATTTAATATACTCCACCATTTTTTTCAAAACTTTCTCCCGATTTTCTTGCTTGTTTCAAAATTTAAGTTTATCTTTGCAGCAGGTTTGTAGAATCAAAACGATAAATTATGGGTAGATACATCAACCCCTTTACCGATTGGGGCTTCAAGCGTCTCTTCGGTCAAGAGTTCAGCAAGGACTTGCTGATTAATTTTTTGAACGACTTGTTTGAAGGTGAGTTTCAAATCAAGGACGTAACATTCAAGGATAAGGAACAGCTTGGAGATACTAATGATCTCCGTGGCTGCATCTTTGATATCTATTGTGTAACCGACGATGATAAGCATTTCATTGTCGAGATGCAGAATAGATGGGTACCCTTCTTTGTGAATCGTTCCATCTATTATGCTAGCAAGGCTTTTGTTGCCCAGCGCAAGAAGTTTGATGAAGCAGGTGACCGCACTCCAGTTTTATACCAGTTTGTGCCGGTTTATGTGGTTTGCATCATGAATTTTATGCCAAGGGAGCATGAGGTGACAAAGTTTAGGACAGACGTGGCTTTGAGGGAGAAGTCTAACGACTCCGTTTTTTCAGATAAGCTTCGTTTTATCTATCTTTCTCTTCCTTTCTTTGATAAGAGTGAGGAAGAATGCGAGACAGGTTTTGAAAAATGGATTTATGTTTTGAAGTATATGGAAGTATTGGAAAGATTGCCGTTTACGGCGCAGAAGAAGATATTCGATCATCTTGCAAAATTGGCAGATGTTCGTTGCTTGAGTAGTGAGGAGCAGGAAAAATATGATGAAAGTATTAAGGCTGCAGACGATTACTACTCCGGTCTTTATGGCTCTTATGTTGAAGGAGAGGAAAAGGGAATAGCTAAAGGTCGTGCAGAAGGTGAATTATCTAAAGGTTTGACAGTAGCCCGTAACTTGTTGGCAATAGGAATGTCTTGGCCTCAAATCATGCAGATAACTGGATTGACAGAAGAAGAATTGAAGCCGCTTCAGGTGTAGTGTATATTTCGGCTGCACCCTTTCGGCTTGCCCCCCACGCCTTGAAGGGGCAGAAGCTCGTAGCCCAGGGCATCATCGCATTTCGCCCTGCGCCCTGAAGGGGCAAAAGCTTTATAAAGCACCTTGTTCGCTTATTTCCTTGATAAAACTCCTGATGCCATGAAACCCCCACTATATTTTTTTTCAAAACTTTCTCCCGATTTTCTTGTCTGTTTCAAAATAAAATTGTACCTTTGGGGGAATAAATGATAGAAAGTAGATCTTAAAAACAATGTAACTCTATGAATATCAGACAAATTACCCCCCCCCCCCATATCGGCGGGCATCAAGGCTTTAGTAGCCTTTATATTAGCGTTTGTCCTTGCCAGTTGCAGTAAGGAAGAAACGATGGATGCAGGTGAGCGTGTCATCTGCATTTCAGCTAGTGGTACACGCACTTACTATGCCATAAATGAAACCGACGGCATCACTTATACCACCGACGGTATAGTATATCTTATCAATCACGATATCAAGCATCCCAAATGGATACTTAGCTATGAAGAGATAGCTAAGCACCTTGACATACCCTTCACCCAAGTATCAACGATGAATATTTCGAGAACCAAAGTCCTGAACGATGGCCTTTGGCGCTTCGCCGTGCACTTTGGTGAACAGGAGAAAGGTGTTGAATATTTGATAGACGTAAATCCCGATACAGGCAGCATCGAATGGGTGCAGAGCATTGAAGAAATGCCTGATGGGGAAATTACGCTCCATTTTAATCATTAATTAATCAGTAAAATTTTACACAAATGGCAGTTAAGAAATCTGAGTTATACAGCTCTTTATGGGAGAGCTGTAACCAGTTGCGTGGCGGCATGGATGCCAGCCAATATAAGGATTATGTACTTGTTGTACTCTTCCTAAAATATATCAGTGACAAGGCAAAGGCTGATAAGGATTATCTTCTCAATATTCCTGAAGGATGTTTTTGGGAGGATATTCTTGCGCTTCGTTATAAGAGTAATATCGGTGAAAGACTGAATGAAATCATCCATCAGATTGCAGAGGAAAATGATCTGAGCGGCGTGATTGATACTGCCGATTTTAATGATGATACCAAACTGGGTAAGGGTAAGGACAAGGTAGATACTTTGTCTAAACTTGTTACGGCTTTCACAAAAAATGCACTTGATTTTTCCAGCAACCGTGCTGGTGATGATGACCTTCTGGGTGATGCCTATGAATACCTGATGAAGAATTTTGCTTCAGAAAGCGGTAAGAGTAAGGGACAGTTTTATACTCCAGGCGAGGTGAGTCGTGTGATGGCAAAGGTGATTGGCATTCATCAGGATCTACATGAAAATATCTCGATTTATGACCCAACCTGTGGCTCAGGCTCACTACTTTTGAGAGCTTTGAGCGAGTCTTTGCATCCCAACAATACGGCTCTTTTTGTTTAGGAGAAAGACATCAATAATGTGGGTATGGCTAAGATGAATATGATTCTTCACGGCTATGAATGCAGTGATATTCAGCAGGGTGATACCCTTAATAATCCACAGTTCCTCAGTTCACCTACCGCCTTGCAAACCTTCAATTACGTGGTTGCCAATCCTCCTTTCAGCCAGAAATCATGGTTGAAGAGTGCTAAGGAAAACGACATGTTTGAGCGCTGGGGTAATGGTGTGGTGGATATGGAAGAAGGCTCCCGTACTCCTTCTTCTATCGGTGTACCACCTGAGAAAAATGGCGATTACGCCTTCTTGCTTCATATCATCAAGTCGATGGCTGCTGATGGTAAGGGCGCATGCATTTTGCCTCATGGTGTCTTGTTCCGAGGCAATGCAGAGGGTGAAATCCGTAAGAACATTGTCAAGGCTGGTTATATCAAGGGACTCATCGGACTACCACAAAATCTTTTCTATGGTACCGGAATCCCAGCCTGCATCATCATTCTTGATAAGCAGGAAGCATCTGATCGTAAGGGTATCTTTATGATAGATGCCAAGGATGGCTTTGTAAAGGATGGGAATATGAACCGCCTGCGTGAAGAGGATATCCAGCGTATTGTTGACACATGGGAAGCATGGGTTGACGTACCTCATTATGCTCGTTTTGTTCCACAGGAAGAGATTGAGAAGAATGATTACAATCTGAATATTCCTCGTTATATTGAGGCTCGTGATACCGAGATAGTACAGGATATCGATGCTCATCTTAAAGGTGGCTTGCCAAAGCACGATATAGAGCAGCTTTCCGATTATTGGGAGGCATTGCCAACTTTGAAGGATGAACTGGTAAAAAATCAGAGTAATGGTTATTATGCCTGGGCGGTATCCAGAGAGCAGATTGATGGTATCATCAACGACAATGAGGATTATCAGACTCAGCAAGCTACATTGAAGCATCATTGTAGAACTGATTTTATGGAGCAGTGGCAGGAAACCATTTACGACCTGGCAGAAAGCAGCGAAAAGCCGAAGACTCTTATTGAAAGAATGGGACAAAGCATTCGTAATCTGTTTGGCAAGGGAAACCTGTTGGTTGATGAATATGATGCCTACGAGCAGCTGATGAATTATTGGGCAGAAACCATGCAGGATGATGTCTATATGATTATGGCTGATGGCTGGAAGCTTAACCTCCGTCCTAAGCTGAAAGAGGAAAAGAAGGAAAAGAAAATGGTTCCTGTGGTGGTGAAAACCTGGAATGATTTGGAGAGTGACCTCTTGCCTGTAGAGTATATCGTTAATCGATTTTGTAAGAGTGAATTGGATGCGTGTGATGAGTTGTCTGCCAGCATTGCTTTTATGGAGAATGAGGTGGCAAACTTAGTTGAGGAGAATGATGATGTTTTTGATGCAAAAAATTTCGAGAAGGAGAAGGTTAACTTGGCTTCTGTTAAGAAGCGTGCCAAAGTTACTGTAAGGGAAGAACTTGAACATCTTATGGAGTGGCTTGATTTGCAAAGTTCTATCAAAGCAGAAAAAAACAAGTTGAAGGAAGCTAATGACAAGTTGTTGTCTCGTGTAAAAGAGGAATATGAATTGTTGGCGCAGAATGAAATGAGAGTAAAGAATCTCGTAAAGGAGAAGTGGGTAAATGCTATTTCTACTCGCATAGAATCTGAGTTGAGCCGTAGCATTGAGCAGCTGAAAAGTCAGCTTTCTGCCATTTCAGACCGCTATGACCAGACTCTTCCTTCTATTGATAAGGAAGTTGAGGATTATGAAAGCAGGGTGAATGCTCATCTTGCTCAAATGGGTTTTGTTCTTTAATGAATGGAGGATTGAGTATGGTTGAAATGAAAAGTGGTTATAAAATGACGGAAGTCGGGGTGATACCTGAGGACTGGGAGGTGAAAGAATTTAACGAAACTTTTTCTGTCATTCCTAATAATTCTCTGTCTAGAGATTATTTAAATGTCCAAGCTGGTGAGTATCATGATATACATTATGGCGATGTCTTGATTAAGTATGGTGCTTTGCTTGATGCAGGGGATACCGAAATTCCTTTTATAAATAAAGCCATTACAGATAAATGGGTAAATAGAAGGATTGTTACAGAAGGTGATATCATTATGGCAGATACCGCAGAAGATAATACTGTAGGTAAGTGTTCTGAGGTTATAAATGTGAATCACAAGAAAATAGTGTCAGGATTACATACATTTTGGTTGCATCCAAACGAGGGGCTATTCGAAAAGGGTTTTCTTGGTTATTTTATGAATCATAGTTTGTATCACAATCAGTTGCTGCCATTGATTCATGGTACAAAAGTAAGCTCTGTATCTAAGAATGAAATCTTGGGAACTAGGGTTCTTGTTCCTTTAAAGAACGAGCAGACTGCCATTGCCACAGCCCTTTCTGATGTAGATTCTCTTATCTCTGCCTTAACCAAAAAGATAGAGAAGAAGAAGGCTATCAAGCAGGGACTTATGCAGCAGCTCCTTACAGGTAAGAAAAGATTGCCAGGATATGAAAAAAATAGAGAATCTGTACAAACAGAATGGGGGGCTATTCCAAAGGATTGGAAAACATTATCTATAGGAAAATGTTGTTCGATTAAGGCGCGAATTGGATGGCAAGGGCTTAAAAAATCAGAATATCTAAGTTCTGGTGAATATGTTCTTGTTACTGGTACTGATTTTCTAAATGGTCGTATAAATTGGAAATCTTGTGTATATGTTTCAAAAAAAAGATACGAACAAGATGCTAATATTCAAATAGCAAAGCATGATATACTGATAACAAAGGATGGTACAATAGGGAAAGTGGCTTTTCTTGATGATGTTCCATGTTTAGGTACATTGAACAGTGGGATTTTTGTTGTGCGTTCACATAGTAAAGAATTAGATCAAAGCTATTTGTCTAAGATATTTAAGTCATTTATATTTGATGCGTTCCTGGAATCCCTTGTGGCGGGTTCTACAATAAACCATTTATACCAAAAGGATTTTGTGCATTTTAATTTTCCTGTTCCTCCTACAATATCAGAGCAAACCGCCATCGCCAACATCCTTTCCGACTGCGATTCTGAAATCGCAGCACTCGAAGAGAAGCGAGATAAATACAAGGAGATTAAGCAAGGCATGATGCAGCAACTCCTGACAGGCAAGATCCGTTTAATTAAGTAAAAATGATAGCTTATGGACTCACATATAGGCGAACCCGAAAGACCGGTTCAAAACAGATTGCTAGCTCTCTTCAAGGAGAAGCTAAAGTACGAATATCTCGGCAACTATGAGTATCGTACTTGTAATCGTAACATAGAAAGAAAACTTCTCTTCGATTACTTGATGAGTACGAAAAAGTGGTCGGGGGATGAGGCGAAGCGTGCCATTGCCATATTGGAAAAGGAGGCATACTGTACACCTAAGAACATGCAGGAGAAGAACGAGAAGGTGTATTCCCTGCTCCGTTATGGTGCGAATGTATCTCCCGATGTAGGTACTAAAAAGATTACTGTGAATCTGATAGACTGGGAGCATCCTGATAAGAACCAATTCTATATAGCAGAAGAAGTAACCATCAACAGCAGCACGCCTGATAGCTTTACGAAGCGACCAGATTTGGTTATCTATGTGAATGGTATCGCCTTGGCTGTGATGGAACTGAAACGAAGTAAGGTGAGCGTGCATGATGGTATCCGCCAGACGATAGGCAATCAGCAGGAGAATTTTATCCGTCCTTTCTTCTCTACGGTGCAACTGCTTTTTGCCGGCAATGATAGTCAGGGCTTATATTATGGCGTGATAGATACACCCGAAAAGTTCTGGCTCAGATGGAAAGAACCGGATGCAAGCATTCCTAACGAACTGGATAGAAGTGTTACCCAGTGGTTTAATAAGGAACGATTGCTGGAAATGATTCATGATTTTCTGGTCTTTGATGCAGGAGTCAAGAAGGTTTGCCGCCCTAACCAGTATTTTGCTGTAAAGGCAGCTCAACCACGTTGCAAGAAGAAAGAAGGTGGCGTGATATGGGAAGCGCAGGGTAGTGGCAAAAGCCTGATTATGGTTTGGCTGGCAGAGTGGATTCATGAGAATATTGATAATTCACGTGTTGTTATCATCACCGACCGAGAAGAACTGGATGAACAGATTTCTGATGGATTCAAGGATACCGGAGAAACCATTGCCCGTGCCAAGAGCGGTGCAGGTCTTATCGGTATGCTCAATGAAGAAGCTCCTTGGCTGCTCTGTACCTTGATTCATAAATTTGGAAAGTAGAATGTGGAAGGTAAGAGCGATATGGCTGGAGTGAAATCAGAGATACCCCTGGAAAAGTATCTGGAGGATATTGTAGCACAACTTCCCCAGGGATTTAAGGCAAAGGGAAACATCTTCGTCTTCATCGACGAGTGTCATAGAACGCAAGGCGGTTATCTGCATGAAGCCATGAAAACCATCATGGGCAAAGATGTAATGATGATAGGTTTTACGGGTACTCCTCTTCTCCATACGCAGAAGAAAGATACCTGGCAGACCTTCGGTCCGCTGATTCATGCCTATAGGTTTAATGAAGCCGTAGAAGATGGTGTGATTCTCGACCTGCGCTATGAGTCAAGAAAAGTTGACCAGTTCTTGGGCAACAAGGACAAGATAGATGCCTGGTTTGAGAAGAAGACGAAGGGACTGAATAAGGTGGCTGCAGCTCGGCTGAAAGGCAGATGGGCAACCATGCAGAACATCTTCAGCAGTCGCCAGCGCATAGATGCTGTGGTGGGGGATATTTGTTTGGATATGGACACCACACCACTGCTGGTAAATAGACGTGGTAATGCCATTCTAGTGGCAGACAGCATTTATCAGGCTTGCAGATATTGGGATGCCTTTCAGAAGACAGCCTTAAAGGGACATTGTGCCGTGATTACCAGCTTTGAGGCAAAGGCTGATGATATCAATATGGCATCATCCGGCGAGAACGAATCTGAGGATGAATACAAATATCGCATCTACAAGGAAATGACAGATGGACATAAAAGCGTTTCTGCCTTTGAGGCCTATGCCAAGAAGGAATTTATTGACCATCCTAAGAATATGCGCCTCCTGATTGTGGTAGATAAACTACTTACTGGTTTCGATGCTCCATCTGCCTGTGTGCTTTATATTGATAAGCACATGGAGAACCATAATCTCTTCCAGGCTATCTGCCGTGTGAATCGCGTAGATGGCGATGATAAGGAATATGGCTACATTGTAGATTATCAGAATCTGTTTGAATGCATATCAGGAGCCATTGGCGACTATACTTCTGATGGGGCAGCTTTGAGCGGCTATGACAAAGAAGATATTGAAGGCTATATCAAGGAGAAAAACAAGGCGTGCCGAAAGGATTTGGAAGAAGCCAAGGAACAGGTGGAAGCCTTGCTGGCTCTCGTTCATCCTCAGACAAGAGAAGGTTTCTTCAGATATTTTGTCTATGATGATAATGCCCCGGAAGAGGAGATGGACAAGCAGTTGGATGATAATGCGGAAAAGCGCTCTAAGCTTTATAAGTATGTGCGCCGCTATCTGAATTGTTATGCCAACTTAGCCAATTCGTTGGAGGATATGGGGTATAATGAAGCGGAACGCAAGGAGTATGCTGAATGCGCCAAGAAGTATGATGCCTTGAAGCGTGAGATAGAACTACGTAGTAATGACCATATTGATATGCGGCGTTATGAACCGGATATGCGTCAGGTTCTTGACCTTTATGTAAAGGCTGAGGATAGTGAGGTGATTGCCAAACTGGACGATACCTCTTTTCTGGATATTGTAGCTGCTCAAAATAAAGAACAGCTCAATGATTTGCCTGACGAACTGAAAGATGAATATGGCAGGGCATCAGCAGAGACGGTAGAAGCGAATTTGCGTGAGGTGATCCGTAAGGACAGTCCTTTCAACCCTGCTTATTACGGAAAGCTTTCCATCATCTTGCAGGAGTTGATAGATAAGCGCAAGAAGGAAATGCTGGATTACGAAGAGTATATGAAAGAGCTGATAGAACTTGTGAAGAAAGCGAGAGGAAAATCAGCCAATTCATATCCTGAATCCATCAAAACACCGGGTATGCGAGCACTCTATGATAACTTGGGACAGAATGAATACCTGGCTATTCGGGCTCATGAGGTAATCAAGGAGAATGCTCTTGTTGGTTTCAGAGATAATAGATTGAAACAAAGAAAACTGATCAAAGCACTCGCAAAATTGTTGGGAGACGAAATGGCGCAGAAGATATATGATATAATCAAACTTCATGATGAGTATGGAAAAGGTTACTGTTAGTAATATTGATATTGAGGTGGAACGTAAGAATATCAAGCATATTCATCTTGCCGTGTATCCGCCTGATGCAAGGGTACATATCTCGGCTCCGGAGTTTATGACGCTAGAAAGTCTCCAGCTTTATGCCATCGACCATCTGGTATGGATTCGTCAGGCCATTGCTCGAATCAATAGAACTGAGAGACAGACTGACCGCATCTATGTATCGGGTGAAGACCATTATTGCATGGGGCGTCGATATTTGCTTAAAGTTCACGAGAAGGGTTTTGGACCAACGGTTAAAATCTGTGGCAGATATATCAACCTATTCGTGAAGTATGGTGCAGACAAGGTGTATCTGGCTAATGCCATGAAGGAGTGGTATCGAGCTAAGTTGATGCATTTGCTGGATACGCTGGTTTCTAAATGGGAAGAGAAGATGGGCTTGAAATGTGGTGGCTTTACTATTCGGGAAATGAAGACAAGGTGGGGTAGTTGTAACCAGCGCACCCATAAGCTTCTCTTTAACCTGGAATTGGCGAAGAAACCTAAGTCCTGCATCGAGTATGTGGTGGTGCATGAGTTAGCCCACATCGTGTCTAAAAATCACGATGCTCAGTTTAGAGCTGTCCTTGACAAGCACATGCCTATGTGGGAGAAGTACAGGGATGAACTGAATGAGTTTATTCTATGATGAGATTTAAAAAGAGAAACGAGCATGTATGAAATGAACAAAGACCTGCCCTACGAGCAGCAGGTAAAACTGTTGCTCCACCATTACGACCAGCTGGTGGTGGAGAACAAGGCCTTGAAGGCTCGTATCAAGGAGATGGAAGATGAAAAGACTGAGTATGGCGACCCGAAAGAACTGCGGGAAATGCTGAAAACGCTTCCATCTAAGGTGAAGCAGCTCAGAGAACTCTATAACGAGCGAGATTCAAGAATCAACTGGGCTAAGAAGAAAATGGTGAAGTATTTGAGAAGTAAGGGGGTAAAGCTGCCGCCTATCATGACATTTACGAAGGCCGTGGAAATGGTAACGGAATTGCCGGAACAATCGTGAAAGTAAGGAGAGGAAGTGTAGCACTAAAAATGCGCACTTTTTCTCCTTTTTTTGTTATTCTGTAGTTTAATTTTATTCAAGTATTAACGTTTCTGAAAAATACTCACGCCTATTGCTTTTAGGTGTGACATTGATTTTGCCGTGTCAACAATTAGTTGTAAATTCGCAAAAATTTACATCAGTATGTTGGATATTGCAAAACATAGAAGAGGGTTGATGCGGGAAAATCTAGCTCAGCTAGAGGACCAAATCGATTGGATACAAGAAGAGTGCATCATCTTGTATCTCAACTCTTTTATTGGTAATGGTGGTGGACTGATATCCGCATATCAGTTTTCTAATATCATTCACATCAGACTTTCTACAGTAACCGGAATCTTGAACAGGGAAGTAAAATTCCGTACTTATCAGCAGCGAAGATGGTGTTGTTGTATTCTGTTACATTGGGATACAATTGTTGATGAGCTGGAGAAGCGGCATAGGGCGGAAAGTAAAAAGTTTGATAAGAGCCTATTTGAAAAGAATTTCAATGAAGCTTTTTCGCAGTGGATTACATTTGCGAGAGACTTGAAACAACTTAACAAATTGGAAGAACAGGTAGAAATATACCAAAGGCGTTTTGTGCCTAACAAATAAATACTAATAATATAAACAAATGACAAAATTACAGAAATGAAGAAATCAAGCAAATTTACTTAGGGAAGACTAGTCTGCTGGTATCGAGGATGCCACCCTATGAAGCTCTCCTTGGCTATTCGTTAGTCTAGCCCTCTCCGCGACCACTAGAGGACCTAATCAACTATAATATTTAATTTAATACCTTTTTGTTATGGGTAAGAGATTTTTCTTTAGACTCATCCGCCTGTTTTGTAAACATGGGGGATTCTGTTTGTTTAAGATTGTGGTATATATGCAGCCTAACAGCAAATATATCGAGAATAATTACGTGAATTCTAATGATGATGATTTGAAGGAGGCTACCGATGAGTAGAATTTTTCGTATTAATGGCCCTGTTACCTATATAGAAAATAACTATGAGGGAGTAGGACTTCAGCATAAGAATTCTGAAGTTTCTTCTGAAAAGAAGAACGATTCCGATGAAGTTGTTTTTGAGCAGAGTGTTAAAGTGAAATGCTCTTCTTCTGCAGCAGGAAGAACTGCCGAGGTGCTTTTTCCCGACAAGAATGGCGGGAAGGATGTGAACCTGACGGGGAAGATGGCGAATGCTTTTGTGAATTATCTCAAACTGCATCATCTCTCGAACGAGCAGCTTTCTACTTCGGATGGGGTGATGAATGAGAGTGTGGTGGCTTTCTACCAGTATTGGTCCGAGCAGGGTTACTTATATTCGGGTACTCCCAACGGGGCTTCCATTACTAGATTCCTGCAGGAAGACTGTAAGCTAGAGATGAAGGTGACTCCCAAGTCGTATGGCGATTATATCAGAAAGAAGATTAATGCCGGTCATGTTGATGTGGATGTGGAGTGTAATGTTGCGGATTATATGGATTCTATTTGACGTAAAGAAAATAAAGTTAATGGCATAACTTGTTAGTATATAGGGCAATCCGAAAGGGTTGCCCTTTTTTATTTTCCGCCGAATTCAATTTGGCGCATTTGGCGGAAATGGCGTAACGGAGATTTCTTTCTACTTTTGCCCCGGATTTCAGAACGAGCCGTGTTCTGGGATTCGGGGCTTTTCCGTTTCCTATCGCCAGGGTGCTGGCATAGATTTCGTGCCAGGTTGTAGCTGGCGCAGCGTATCAGCCCATCGTTCTTTGACAAGGCTGATACAATTTTTTAATTTCTATTTTTTATTTATTGAAGTTTCGCAAGTAGCATTCTACCGTCCCCGAAGGGGGCGAATGTGAAT
>ERZ791912.615-NODE-615-length-20480-cov-37.954957_pt1 | contig 20480 bp, 14 predicted proteins | sample MGYA00510141_ERZ791912 | MGnify/ENA primary metagenome ERZ791912 (study PRJEB30046, sample SAMN00792082) | human gut metagenome | study: EMG produced TPA metagenomics assembly of the A metagenome-wide association study of gut microbiota in type 2... | reverse complement strand
TAACAAAATTAACGTTGTTGTCTCATATAGGAGATAACATCGGTTACAAAAAAAATGCCGAACTTTGCAATCGAAATCTAAACAACAAACATATGGCCAAAGATGCAGAAATAGAACAAGTGCTTTCACTGTCCAAAGAGAAATGGCAGAGAAAGAAGCTGAGATTACCTCACTCTCAGAAGAGAGAAGTTGAGAAACCTCAGAAGAGAAGAAGCAGAGAGCCCACTCTGTTTAAGGATTACAGACGATTCTGCCAGAGCGAATCTGCCGTTCATGGGAGCGAAACAGAGATTCGTGGGAGCGAATGCAAAAAACATGGGAGCGAATGCGGCAATCGTCACATTCGCTCCCACAATCCCCTGTTTCGCTCAGAGAAATCTCTACCACTAAAGGGGAATTTTAGAGGAGTATGAGTCAACACTCAGCGTTGAAAATACCGTGCGCAATGAAACATTAGTTGAACTTTACTCAAGATGTAAAGCTTTTGCCCTTACAGGGCGTGCTGCTTTCGCACAAAACAAAAACCCAGGGCGATGCCCTGGGCTTGGAGCTTCTGCCCCTTCAGGGCGTGCTGGATAATTTCAACCGTACAGGAGGTGTATTGGGTAATTAAAAGCCATAGCAGCAACGCCATGAAAGGGCAGAAGCCCATATAAGCAGCACGCCCTGTAAGGGCAGAAGCTCTTAGCCCAGGGCAGCGCCCTGGGTATAATGGCAATCGGCAAGGCGCCCTGTAAGGGCAACAGCCTTAAAAAATGTTAAGTGTTTTAAAACTTTTGCCCTTACACAGGGCGACAGGTTACCGCCCAAAATAACCCAGGGCGCTGCCCAGGGCTAAGAGCTTCAGCCCCCTTCAGGGCGTGCTGCCTCTATGAGTTTTTTCCCTTTTAGGTAGGGCGTGTGGAACATATTTGCAGAAGTTAAGCAAAGAGCGCATTATCAACGTATATTTATTCAGTAGTAACTGACAATCAACAAATTTTAAGCAAATCACTTGCGAAAATAAGAAATTATTCGTAAATTTGCAGCGTTTTTAATTGACTTAGTATGACCACGAATACATTTTAGTAAAAATTGTATAGGGTGAAGGCGAAGTGTCGTCGGGAATATGACAGTTTATTAGCAAACGAGAAAAAAAAAATATAAATTAATAAATTTTTAAACAACCAAAAGAAACAAACAAGAATGAGAAGAATTTCCCTATTGCTTGTCTCTCTTATTATGTTGGCTGCTCAAACAGCATTGGCGCAAAGTTTCAGCGTCAAGGGCACGATTATCTCTTCGGAAGATAACGAGCCTCTGATTGGTGCAACAATCCTTCAAGAGGGAACAACAAATGGAGTCGCTACCGATGTAGACGGTAACTTCACCATTGAGGTAAAGGGTGCTTCGAAAGCCACGCTGGTCGTTTCGTACATCGGCATGGTGACTAAGAAGCTTCCCGTCAGCGCAGAGACGAAAACTCTGAATGTTACGCTTGACCCTGAATCCAAAGTTGTGGACGAGGTGGTGGTTGTGGCGTACGGTGTGAGAAAAAAAGGAACTATCGCTGGTTCTGTATCTGCCGTGAAGGCTGAGAAAATCGAGAACGTTCCTGCTGCCAGCTTCGACCAGGCGCTGCAGGGACAGAGTACCGGTCTGCAGGTCATCGCCTCTTCGGGTGAGCCCAGCAAGGCTGCCTCTTTCCAGATTCGCGGTACCAACTCCATCAACTCGGGCAAGGCGCCTCTGTTCATCCTGGACGGTGTGCCTATCTCAAGTTCCGACTTCAATACCCTGAGCCCTAACGACATCGAGAGCATCTCGGTATTGAAGGATGCTTCTTCTACTTCTATCTACGGTGCACGTGCTGCCAATGGTGTGGTGGTGATCACATCTAAGCGTGGTCTTGCCATGGACAAGGCCAAAATCACCCTGCGTGCTCAGTATGGTTTCTCGGAGCTGGCTCAGAACAACTGGAAGATGATGAACACAGCTGAGCGCATACAGTTTGAGAAAGAAGTGGGACTGGATGCCGGCAAGGACTACAACCTCCTGTCGAAGGTGAACGTGAACTGGCTCGACGAGGTGTTCAACGACCGCGCTCCCCTGCAGAGCTATGAGCTCTCTATCAACCGTGCTACCGACCGTCTGAACTACTACGTTTCGGGTGGTTTCTACGATCAGGACGGTATTGCGCAGAACTCTACCTTCCGTCGTTACAACATCCGCACCAACGCCGATGTGAAGGCGAGCAAGTGGCTGAAGGTGGGCACCAACACCATGGCTGCCTACGAGGAAGCCCAGCAGGCTGACGACGGCAGCTACACCACCGTAACGCCTATTTCCGCATGCCGGTTTATGTTGCCTTACTGGAATCCTTACGCCAAGGACGGCAGCCTGGCTTCGCTGACGAACAAGAACTGGGCAGGAACAACCGAGAACCCTATCGTGTACATGGGCAAGAACCCCATCAAGCACAAGAAGTACAAGGTGCTCTCTACCATGTATGCTGAGATTTATCCTATAGAAAATCTGACAGTACGCACCCAGTTTGGTGCTGACTTCACCCACTCTACTGCCTTCATGCAGTCGTTCCCAAGTCTTTCTTCCAACAATGGCCAGGGTACGGCAGCACGACAGAGCAGCGATGTACTCAACCTGACAGAGACGACAACTGCCAACTATCGTTTCAGCCTGAAAGACATTCATGCTTTCAATGTGATGTTGGGTCAGGAGGCTGTGAGCTACCACTCTGAGGGTTTCCAGGTTTATTCGAAGGGTCAGACCAGCGACCTGCTGACGAATGTGTCTTCGGGTACTCGCGCCAGCCGTTGGGCAGACTCCTCTTCCGACTACTCTTACCTGTCGTTCTTCATGCGCGGAGAGTACAACTACAAGGAACTTTACTATGCCGACTTCTCGCTGCGTACCGATGCTTCCTCACGTTTCGGTAAGGATCATCGCTGGGGTACTTTCTGGTCGCTGGGCTTCATGTGGAATGCGAAGCAGACCAACTGGCTGAAGGACATGAGATGGCTCAGCAACGCACAGATCGCTGTGAGTACTGGTACATCGGGCAACTCTGAGATTCCCAACTATTATCACCTCGCACTCGTTTCGGGTGGAGCCAACTATGACGACGTGGCTGGTTTCTATCCTGCGCAGAGTGGAAACGAGGACTTGGGCTGGGAGTCGACATGGGCCAGCAACTTCGCCCTGCGCTTGGGTTTCCTCGACCGCATCAACTTCAGCTTCGAGGCTTACTACAAGCGCACATCCAATATGCTCATGCGCGTGCCTGAGTCTTACACCGTGACAGGAGAAGGCTACCGCTGGAAAAACGTGGGTGTGATGGCCAACAAGGGTATCGAGTTGAGTGCCGACGGCGACATCATCCGCACACGCGACTTTACCTGGAACGTAAGCGCCAACATATCATACAACCAGAACCGACTGAAAGAGCTCTACAACGGAGTGACCGAATATGTGAACTCTACCACGGGTCTGAAGTATGTGGTGGGCCACTCGGTGAGCGAGTTCTTCCTGAACCGCTATGCAGGTGTCAACCCTGCCAACGGCGAACAGCTGTGGTACGACAAGGACGGCAACGTGACCAACGAGTTCCGCGAGAGCGACAAGGTGATGACCGGCAAGACCTATGATGCGCCCTGGATGGGTGGTTTCGGAACAAGCTTCCGCTGGAAAGGTCTGCAGCTCTCGGCTCAGTTCAGCTGGATAGGCACTCGCCACGTCATCAACAACGACCGGTTCTTCGAAGAGAGCGGTATCATGTTTGGTACTGCCTACAACCAGTCCAACCGCCTGCTGTACGACCGCTGGAAGCAGCCTGGCGATGTTACCGACATCCCACGCTGGGGCGAGATCACTCAGCTCGACGACCGCTTCTTGGAGAATGCGGCTTTCCTCCGTTTGAAGAACCTCAGTCTGTCTTACTCGCTTCCACAGACCTGGTTGCGCAAGACTCACTTCTTCAACATGGTACGCATCTACGTACAGGCACAGAACCTCTTCACCATCACCGACTTCAACGGTCTTGACCCAGAGGTTTCATCCAACATTTACCAGGCGCAGTATCCGGCTTCACGCCAGTTTACTATGGGTGTAGAACTGCAATTCTAAGCAAGAAAGGAGAAAAAAACATGAATATCAAAAATATAAAGACATACATTCTGTCGGGCATCCTTACCCTCTCGCTGTCTTCCTGTCTTGACAAGTATCCTGAGGACTCTATCCCCATGGACAAGGCTATCAACACAACAGAAGACGTCAACAAGTTAGTGATAGGTATCTACGACAGTTTCAAGAGCAGCGCCTTGTATTCGGGCAACCTCACTATCCTGCCCGACCTGCAGGCAGACTTCGTCTTCTGCGTGAAGGGCTACTCGAACACTTATGGCGACATCTTCAGATGGAAGGACATCAAGCCTACCAATACTGACATAGAGGCTGTGTACGCCTCGCTCTACGAGGTGATCAACAACTGCAACTTCCTGCTCGACAACATCGAGCGCGTGAGAGCCAACACCAATAGCGACACCGAGCTCGACCAGTTGGAGCAGTATGAGGGCGAGGCCCTGTTTGCACGAGCCCTGGCTTACTCGGAGCTGATCAAATGCTTCTGCAAGGCTTACGACAACGACGAGCAGGCTGCACAGGAGTTGGGCGTGGTCATCACCAAGCACTACAAGGGCGATGAGCCCCAGAAGCGTGCCTCGCTCAAGGAGTCGTATGAGTTTGTGCTCAGCGATCTCGACAAGGCTACCAAGTACCTGAAGGTGGGCGATGACAACACGGACAACCTCTACGACAACATCTTCTTCTGCGAGTACGCCTGCCATGCCTTGCGTGCGCGCGTATCCTTATATATGCATCGCTGGGACGACGCCATCAAGTACGCCTCGAAGGTGATCAACAGCAAGCGCTACGTGCTGGCAAGCTGCACACAGAAGATAGGCAGCACCAGTTATTACCAGTATCAATGGACTGCCGGCAAGTCGACCGAGGGCATTTGGAAGGTGGGCTTTACCATCAACAGCTTTGGCGGTGCTTTAGGAACAGTATTCAGCAACTACAACTTCCAGACCTTCCGTCCAGACTACGTACCAGCCAAATGGGTGATCAACTCGTACGACAACAACGACCTGCGCGCTCCTGCCATCTTTGCCACCAAGGTAACAGGCTATGAGCACGCGCTGGAATGGCCGCTGCTGACCAAGTATTTCGGCGACGAGGAATTCCTGAGAAACAACATCCTGCATGTGCACCAGCCCACCGTGCTGCGCCTCTCAGAGCAGTACCTGATACGTGCTGAGGCTTACGCCATGAACGAGGAATACACCAAGGCAGGAAAGGACATCACCACGCTGAGAACTGCCCGCTATTCGTCATACGGCGGAAACACAACCCTCAGCAAGAGCAACGCCATGGACGTGATAGAGGCTGAGCGCGTGAAGGAACTCTACATGGAAGGTTTCCGCCTCAACGACCTGAAGCGCTGGCACAAGGGATTCGCCCGCAAGGTAAGCGACCAGCCTGCTGCCAACTTCGTGCAGAGCAGCCTCAAGGTAGAGAAAGACGACCCACTCTTCGTATGGCCTATCCCTCAGCATGAGCTCGAGGCGCCTGGTTCGGAGATTGAGCCTAACGAAAGTAACAAATAATAAAACATAAAGAGACGATCATGAAGAAAATAATGATGGGATGCTTGTCGGCTGTTGCTGCAATCATCGCTCTTGCGAGTTGTTCGCAAGACTACACCACTTATTCTGGTCCGAGCCACATCATGTTCTCTGACACGCTCTATCAGTATCCTGTACAGCAGAACAACGAGATATTCAATGTTCCTGTATCAGCCACAGAGAGAGCGGACTACGACCGAACCTTTGCCGTTGAGGTGGTAGACAGAGAGAGCAACGCCATCGAGGATTATCATTACCGCATCCTCGACAACACCGTTACTATCAAGGCGGGCGAGATGGTAGGAAATGTACAGGTTCAGGGTATTTACGACCACATCGGCAAGACCGACTCCCTGGGCTTCACCCTCAAGCTGGTGATTCCCGAGAAGTACAACTGGACCGAACTCTATAAGGACTACACACACGTAGTAATGCAGAAATTCTGTCCTTTCGACATCCACAATTTCACAGGCTGGTGTGTGGTAACCTCCACTTTCTACAACCAGTACCTCAACAATGTGAGCCATCGTCTGATCAGGACCGAGCTTGCTGAGGGAGAGGAGAATACGGTCTGGCTGAAGGACGTTTACTACGCCGGTTACGACCTGAAGCTGAAATTCAAGCCGGGCAATCCCCTGGAGCCGAAGGTAGAGATGGACGACCAGATAGCCGGACCTACAGGCGAAGCTTTCAACACCATCCATGGCGACGGCAAACTGCGCATCAGTCAACCTTCTGTCTATCCTTCTTATTTCAACACTTGCCAGAACTACGTGATGCAGTATGTCACGATGAGTGTGAAGGACAAGAAAGGCTCATTGTACGGAACCGTAGGCACCTTTATCACGCTCTATGAGTGGATCAGCGATGCCGAGGCCGAGAGAATTAAAGAACAAGGATTTTAATAATACAACATAGAAGATATGAAAACAATAATTTCGAAATACTGGCTCGTACTCATGGTGCTTGTTTCCATGACCCTGTTAAGCGCTTGTTCGAGCGACGACGACGCCACCTCCAACCCTGTGTTCCCACAGGTACAGACCATCGCAGGTAATGCCGGCGACGAGTTCGACTTCACCTTCGAGGCCAACGAGAACTGGAGTCTCGCCTCGTCTGCCATCTGGTGCAAGATGGTTCAGGGCGAAGACGGCAAGGAAGCCTTTGTGCTGAATGGCACAGCCGGCAAGCAGACCATCAAGGTGAAGCTCACTGACGACGACGCCAGCAAGAACAAGACTGTGGCTCAGCTCTTCCTCAACATGGGTGGCCAGAAGGTGGCTATTGCCGAAATCGTCCGTTCGGCTGATGGTTACGAGCTCGAAGTGTGCGACGAGAATGGCAACCCTATCGACGAGATTGTGGTGGGCTACAAGGATGTCATCGGTCAGCCTGCCTACAACAAGTTCATCGTGAAGGCCAACTATCGTTTCGCCGTCACCAACACTCCTGCGTGGGTTGACCTCGAGGGCGGTTTCCTCGTAGGCAAACCCAACGTTGACGCCAAGGGTGGTGTTGCCTTCAAGGAGAACCAGGGCCTGAGCGCCAAGTATGCCGTCAGCAAGGAGGACAAATACGCCATCACATTCTCATCAGAGGATGGAAAGGCAGAAAAGACCATACCCGTTGTCTTCAAGGGAATGCCAGCAGAGGCCATCGACATCGTTCGCCCTGCTTCATCATCCATCTGGGCTGTATGGAGCGTTTCTGCAGATGGTAAGACTTTCACACAGAACAGCAGCAGTCTGACTGGCGAGAACAGCAGCACTACCTATCACAACTTCGTGCCATTCAAAATTTCAGCCCTGAACGATGCTTACCAGTTGGTGGTTTTCGAGAAAAAGAAGGGTTATCTCTATGAGGACAACAGCCAGGCTGTTCAGCTCACAGGCGAGAATGGTAATGCAAAGCTAACTGTAAAGCCTCTCTCTGGTAGCAGCCGCGAGTTTACCGTCTACGTACTGCCCAAGAGTGTGTACGAGAACCTGGAGAACGGACTCGACGGAATGCTGGATAAGGAATGCACATCCGTGAAGAGCGAATACGACAACTACTTCCTGATGAACATCGAGCAGAAGGAAGCTAAGAAGGACGATACCGACGTGGTGCTCCCTATCGTCACCAGCATGGGTATGCAGGTGGACTGCGCTAAGTCTGACAACGCAGACTACAAGGCTTTCTTGAGAGACAACTTCGGCTATACTGGCGACGACATCTTCGAGGCTAACGTATATGGTGGTTTCGTAGCTGTCTATCCTCAGTTGGAGGATTGGAATCCAATGGCTGGCGACGGCGTAATCTTCGCCGACGGCTCAAGCAACATCATCGAGAACTATTCGCTGGAACAGGACGAGACAGGTATCTATGCCGGTGTGTACACCGATGCGCTTACCTTCCCTATCATCGCAGTATTCCAAGACATGACGGGCAAAGTGAAGCGTGTGGTTATTATCAATAACATGGGTTTTAGAAGCAAGAAAAACAGAAAGTAATGAAGACAATCTATCAATACAGCAAGGCATTCTTGTTGCTCATGGTGGCGATGCTTACCATGACCGTGACAAGTTGCTCCGACGATGCTACAGAGGGCTGGGACGGCACTTACGGATATGTGCAGTTCATGCTCTCCAAGAAAGTATCGACAAGGGCAACACGCGCCGTCGCCGTCGACAAACTTGAGAAGCTGGCCGACGCCAAGAAGATCAAGGTGGTGATGGAGCATGAAGGCACGACCGTGTCGCAGACATTAAACCTCAACGCCTACAACGCCGAGACAGCGGAGTTTGGCTTGAGAAGTGACAAACTGCAGCTGGCTTCAGGCACTTACACCATCATCGGTTTCTACCTCTACGATGGTGTCGACGAGCAGCTGCTCGCCTCTTCTGCCGGCAACGAGTTTACCGTGGTGGGAGGAGGCCTTACCAAGCAAGACCTCACCGTGGCTACCGTGGAGCGCGGAAGAGTGCAGTTCGACCTCGTGAAGGACTGGAAGAAAACCCGTGGCGCGAACGAGGAGTATCTCTTCTCCAACATCCGCATGGTGGACGTGAGCGTCACCAATCTCTTTACACGTCAGACCTTTACCTTTACCGACCTGAAGGTGAAGTACAAGGAAGGCAACAAGGAGAATCAGGATCCCGACAATCCGGACGACAAGTATATGAGCACAGGAACCGCCCATTGCGACTCTACGCTGTGGCTTCCTGCCGGAACCTACCAGGTGACCTCCTACACCACTTACGGCAAGACCGGTGCCGTGAAGACCACCTTCGAAACTCAGCCCGTCAAGGGTGAGGCCTTCGTGGTGACCGACAATCAGCTCACCGACGACGCTCAGGTGCCAGTCATCCTCTCCGAGACCAAGGAGTACATCAAGGACTACAAGGCCCTGAAAGCCATCTGGGAATCACTCGGAGGCAAGGACTGGAGTTTCTATGGCGATGCTACCTTCCATGGTGCCAACTGGAACTTCAACAAGGAGCTCGACATGTGGGGACAGCAGCCTGGCGTAACGCTCAACAGCAATGGCCGTGTCATCGGCGTCATCATCGCAGGCTTCGGCGCCAAGGGCATTGTGCCCGATGCCATCGGTCAGCTTACCGAGCTTCAGGTGCTCAACTTCGGCTCGCACGACGAGAAGATTGGCGCCAACCTCTTCGACGAGTACGATGCAACCCGTATGAACACCAGCCGCAAGTTGGCGATGCGCCATGACTATGAGAACAAGTTCCTCAAGTACGACCCACGCGACAACCTGTCGGACATGATCAAGGAGAGCTTCAACTCCGACGCCCGAAACGCCAAGAACCTCATCAAGAAGGATTCACGCATTCAGCTCAAGGACGCACAGATCGGTCTTACCACCAATAAGATTACAGGCATCTCGAAGGCCATCTATCGCCTCACCAAGATGCAGCAGTTCTATATCGGCAACTCGCCCATCACAGCCGGCGAGGTGTGCACCAAGTTCTACGACGACGAGACTTCGGAGTATCATCGCTTTGCCGAGGAGTTCACCGACGAGTCATGGGATGCGATGACAAACCTCACCGACCTGGAGCTCTACAACTGTCCAAAGCTCACTCGCCTGCCCGACTTCTACTATGAGCTGCCCAACGTACAGGCCTTCAACCTGGCCCGCAACAAGGGCATCTCTGCCCGCCAGCTGCGCGACGACTGGGAGCAGATGGCCACCACCAAGATAGGCAAGACCCTGCAGATTCTCTATCTGAGCTTCAACAACCTGGAGAAGTTCCCCGACACATGGGCCATCCGCAACATGTTGAAACTCGGTTTGCTCGACCTCGCCAACAACAACATCAAGAAGGTGCACGCCTTCGGCAAGGAGGTGGAACTCTCATCCCTTTATCTCAACAACAACCAGATAGAGGAAATCCCTGCAGACCTGTGCGGCTTCTCGGACAATACTGAGAGTCTGAACTTCTCATACAACAAGCTGAAGAAGATTCCCAACATCTTCGACGCAAGCTCGGTTCACGTGATGGGTTCGGTTGACTTCTCCAACAACGAGATTACAGGAGTAGACAATACAGGCGGTTACAAGGGTATTAACGCCAGCAGCGTGTCGCTGGCCAACAACAGGATCAGCAAGTTCCCTTCTGAGTTGATTTCGGCCGGTTCGCCCATCACCACACTCGACCTGAGCGCCAACCAGATGACCACCATCCCCAAGGGCTCCATCAGGGGCAAGAACGCCAAACTGCTGCAAGTCGTTGACCTGCGTTTCAACCAGCTGACGTCGCTCTCCGACGACTTCATGAGCGACAACATGCCTTACCTGTCGAACATCGACCTGAGCTACAACAGCTTCAGCGAGGTGCCGCCACAGCCTTTGAACAGCGGCTATCTGCGTGCCTTCGGCATCAACCACCAGCGCGACCACGTCACCAAGAGCCGCACGCTTCGCACGTGGCCTACAGGCATTACCAAGTGCCCAAGCCTCATTCAGTTCCAGATAGGCGACAACGACATCCGTAAGGTGGACGAGACGCTGACTCCTCACCTCTACATCCTCAACATCAAGGGCAACCCCAACATCTCTATCGATGTGACAAGCGTCTGTCCTTACATCAAGGCGGGTGCCTACAGGCTCTTCTACGACAAGACGCAGGACATCCGTGGATGCGATGCGCTGGATCTCGAAAATTAAAACCATAAGGAAGTTAGAAAAATATGAAATATATTAAGAAACTTACATGGCTCCTCGCCATAGGTGCTGGTCTTGCCACCACTTCCTGTAGCGAAAGCGACGATGTGCAGATTCCGGGCGGACTCGCCATCGACAAGGAGCAGATAGAAATAGGTGCTGAGGGAGGAACCCAGCAGCTCGCCATCTCGGCCTCACAAAACTGGGTGAGCAGCGTCGACGAGCCCTGGCTCATGCTCAACCCTGCCAACGGTGTAGGCTCTGCCACAGCCAACGTGGTGGTTGACACAACCCTGATGAACGGACGCCGTTCTACCGACATCGACTTCATCGGCGAGAATGGCCAGCGCCGCACCATCACCGTCGTGCAGTTCGGCTTCGGCAAGCAGATAGACATCAAGGAGCCTGTGGTCGAAATCGACAACTCTGCAGCTTACGACAAGCGTGAGTTCGAGTCGATCATCTCGGCCAACGTGGATTGCAAGATCGGCGAGATAGAGTATTCTTTCGAGGGCAATCTGAGCGAGAGCGAGAAAGCCGACTATGAGAGCGAGCGAGAAGGCTGGCTTCTCAACTCGAAGAACGAGGACAAGCTCAAGAACACCAACCTCGGCATCGAGCTCGACCGAAAGGCTCGTCCGCGAAGCGTCAAGTTCAAGATCCGCTGGAACATGAACATCGTTCCTGCCGAACGTGTGGCTAAGGTGCACCTCGTGCCGCAGAATGCCGACGACAAACTGGTGGATGCCGACGGCAACGAGACCGACGACGTGGTGCTCACCGTGCGACAGGCTGCCGCGCCAAGAATAGAGGACAACCGTGCCGGCGACTCGCTCTCGATCATCATGATCAACCAGAAGATCAACAGCATGGCCACCTTCGACACAAGCGACAACATGCGCAACTGGAGCAACGTGACCCTCTGGGAAGCCAACGACGCCTTTGTGAAGCAGCATCCTGAGGCCCTGGGACGCGTACGCAGCGTGAAGTTCAGCATGTTCAACCTCAAGGCTGGCGAAACCCTTCCTAAGGAGGTGAAGAACCTGAAGTTCCTGGAGAGCTTCTCGATCGCAAGCAACGAGAACAACCAGATTCGTGAGGTAGAGCTCGGCGAGGACATCTGCGAGCTGGCTTACCTGAAGTATCTTACCGTTCAGGCGTATGGTCTTTCCCGATTGCCTGCCAACTTCAAGAAGCTGGGCAGAAGCCTGGAGCAACTCAACCTGGTGAGCAACAACTTCAACAGGCTCTCCGACATCACCAAGGTGGTCAACGAGGCCAACTTCCCTCACCTGCACACGTTGATTTTCTACGCCCAGCGCCGTACCGATGTCTGCATCGACATGCGCAAGTTTGACAATGCCAACGGCAACTACACGTACAACAGCTACCCCGTAGGTCTGTATGGCAACATCAGCGCCGACTATACCGAGCGCAAGGCGTTCCTCTCGCTCCTCACCTGGGAGAACCTCCGTGCCCTGGAGCTTTCGTATTGCTTCCTTGAGGGCGAGCTTCCTACAGACAAGGAGATGGATGATGCGCTGAAGGCAGCAGGCAAGCCTACCCGCTACAAGGCTTCCGACTTCTCTGCCAACAAGAATGAGTGGAAGGACAAGCTCGTGGGCGACACCTGCAAGTGGCTGCTCTCGGGCAACGGCAATCCTGTGACCTGCCGACAGAAGGACGGAACCATCGTCTACGAGGACGTGTTGCCGAGGGACGTACCACGTGTTTTGCCTAAGTGCCGCACGCTGTCGCTCAACCTCAACTTCTTCACAGGTGCTGTGCCTAAGTGGCTCCTGTTCCATCCTCGCATGGTATTGTGGAGCCCGTCCATCATGATCTTCAATCAGCAGGAACGTGGATACGGCACCACAGGCAAGCCGGCAGGATTCTCCAACATGGCCGAGGACACCTTCAGCTTCGAGTACTACTACGGAAGCAAGGACCCAGGCTCCAAGTGGGAAATGCCGGGCGTGGCTTACCCTCTGTACTATAGAGCCTTTGTGGCTGCAGGCGACATCGACGAGACACAGGTGCTCGCCAAGTACAAGAGAAGCAAGAAGTAAACGAACTCAACTCTAAATCAACGAAAATGAAGAAAATATTTTTCTATATCTCTATGTTCGCTATGGCTCTGACGGGTTGCACAGACAACCTGTCGGCCATCGACAATGCAGGTGGAAAGACCGACGTCACCATCCCTGCTGACGCCGAGACCGGCGAGCTGATCATCAAGTTCAGCCCCGAGATGAGCGACATACTCGACCAGGCACAGATGAGCAAGACTCGCGGTGCCCTGGCCACACGTTCGGGCATTCCCTCTACAGATGAGGTGCTCGACATTCTGGGCAGCTACAGCTTCGAGCGAGTGTTCCCTGTTGACGCCAAGAACGAGGCGCGTACACGCGAGGCTGGACTCCACCTGTGGTACACAGTCAAGTTTGACAAGGGAACCGACCTGAAGGCGGCTGCCAAGCGACTGCAGCAGTTGGGCGAAATCTCCAAGGTGCAGACCAACGGACGCATCAAGCGTGCCTACAATACCGACACCAAGCGCATCTTCCTGAGCGAGAAAGCCCTGCAGAAGAAAGCCACACGCGGCGCTGGCGACGGACTGCCCAACGACCCCGGCTTCGACTTCCAGTGGCATTATCGCAACCTGGGCGAGGGCAACTACGGTTTCGAAAACCTCAACCCCAACGAGGCCAAGGCCCAGGCGGGTTGCGACGTGAATGCTGCCGAGGCGTGGAAGACCTGCACAGGCGACCCTTCCATCATCGTGGCGGTGCTCGACGAGGGCGTGATGTACACTCATCCCGACCTGAAGGACAACATGTGGTGCAACCCGGGCGAGACAGCCCAGGGCGACAAGACCGACCGCGACGGAAACGGATATGAGGGCGACCTCCATGGCTACAACTTCGTGGAGAACAGCGGCAACATCACCTGGGCCGACGCCAACGATTCGGGGCACGGCACACACGTGGCTGGAACCATTGCTGCCGTCAACAACAACGGCGAGGGCGTATGCGGCGTGGCTGGTGGTGACGGAACTCCCAACTCGGGCGTGAAGATCATGACCTGCCAGCTGTTCTCGGGACAGAACCTGGCCACACTTGCCGCAGAGGCAAGAGCCATCAAGTATGCGGCCGACAACGGAGCCGTCATCCTGCAATGCAGCTGGGGCTACAACTCCTCCGAAAGCAGCATCCTGGGCGGTTACACTCCCGGTCCTGCCGACGAGAAGGAATGGGCTGAGACCTATCCTTTGGAGAAGGAAGCCCTCGACTACTTCATCAACAACGCAGGTTCGCCCAACGGCATTATCGACGGAGGTATTCCTGTCTTTGCGGCTGGCAACGAGTATGCTGCCAACCCTGCCTTCCCCGGCGCTTACTCCAAGTGTGTATGCGTGGCGTCATTGGCAGCCGACTACACTCCTGCCTGCTACACAGACTATGGTTCGCTCGTCACGCTGAGTGCGCCAGGCGGCGACCTGGAGTATTACGGCAAGATAGGCGAAGCCGAGGATGAATACTGGGGCGAGACGGCCGAACAGAAGGGCGCCGTGCTCTCTACCATGATCAAGAACGGCAAACCTGCCTACGGCTACATGGAGGGCACCTCGATGGCTTGTCCTCACGTATCGGGTGTCGCGGCTCTCGGTCTGGCTTACGCCGTGAAGCAGAACCGTCACTATCGTGCTGCCGACTTCATCGCCCTGATGAAGAAATCGGTCAAGAAACTGGACGGCTATTACGAGAACGGTGCCACCAAGACCTACTATCTGAACCACACCACCATGGGCGCATCGCCCGAGACCATAGACCTGGGCAAGTATGTGGGCAAGATGGGTACTGGCCTGATAGACGCCGCCAAACTTCTCGACGGAATCAAGAACAAGGAGCTCAGCTCCGACATGAAGTTGCCCAATGTCTACGTGGGTCTCGACAAGACCGTCAAGCTCAACCTCTCGCTCTACTTCGACGGAGAGACTTCGGGCTTCACCTGTACTGTGGCCAACGCCGAAGTGGCTCAGGCGACAGCAGAGGGCAACCTTCTCTGCGTGAAGGGCCTCAAGGCGGGCAACACCACCCTCACCGTGACCTCCGCCAACGGCAAGAGCCAGACGGTAGTGGTGACGGTTCGAAAGGGCGCAGGCAACAATGGTTGGCTTTAACCTCCATCCTTTTTTGAACTTTAGCAAGTTCAGTCACTTTTTGAAAAAAAAATCGAGAAATAATGAAGATTCAAGCTTACATCCTATCAATCATGACGTTTCTACTCACCTCGCCCACAAGGGCTTGGGCACAGGAGGAATTGCTCAAGTTTGACCAACCCCATATCGACGCAGGTACGATGACCGAGGACGATGCTCCCCGCACCTACACCTTCGTGGGCAGGAATGTGAGCAGGAAGGTGCTCCACATCGCCGAGGTGAGAACCACCTGCGGATGCACCTCCTCCTTCGTCAAGGGCGACGTGATGCAACCGGGCGACTCCTGCCAGGTGCTCATCACCTTCTCGCCCAACCGCTATCCGGGAACCATCAACACGGGGGCTTTCCTCTATCTCAAGGAGGTGGAGGGACAGCCTGCCGTCAAACTGGCTCTCACGGGCCGTGTGTTGCCGGGAGCCGACGTGTGGGCACGATTCCCGCACAAGATGGGAGCCCTAAGGCTGAAACAGTCCCGGCTCCTCATCGACGAGGTGCAGCCGGGCACGGAGCCTTCGGGACGCATCCTCTGCGGCAACAGCGGCGACAAGGCCCTGCGCATCAGGAGCCTCTTCCTCCCACCCTATGCCCGGCTCACTACCGAGCCCGAGGTGATCGGACCTGGCGAGGAGGCCGACCTGGTGATTACCATCCTGGCGGACAAGATACCTGCCACGATGCCGCAGGACTTCACCTTCCCTGTCATCCTCGAAGGCTTGGACGCACGTCCTTCCGACAGAACCCTGCAGGTGAAGGTTTCCCGAAATAAGTGATTCAACTTCCGCACACGAGAGAATACAAAAAAAGAGTAAACAGCAAAAAAAGTAAGACTATGAAATATTTGAATAAACTCCTCACCCTCATGGTGATAGCCCTCTTTGCCTGCAGCTTTGCAGCGTGCAGCAGCGACGAAGATGCTCCTGAGGAGAAGGAAATAGAGGTTACTCCAGCCAACCTGCATGGCGCATGGAAGTTGGTGGAGTGGAACAATGGCGAGCAGGTGCCTGAGGGCATCTATTGCTACATTGTGTTCGACCGCAAGGACCAGACCGTCAAGATGTACCAGAACTACGACAGCATGTACAGTCGCTACATCACGGGATGGTTTGCCCTCACCACCGACCCCTACGTGGGTTGCATCATCAACGGAGCCTACGACAACGGCGTGGGCGACTGGGATCACGAGTACATCGTGACGCGTCTGCTCCCTTCCGGCTCCATGACATGGATTGCCAAGGACGACGCCTCCAACGTCTGCCGTTACGAGCGTTGCAGCGAGGTTCCTGCCGAGATCATCAGGGAGTCTCAGGGCAAGGCGGAATAAGAAAGAACAGAAATCAACAAACAAAAATAAAGGGGTCGCTTTCGACCCCTTTTTTGCTTATTCCGAAGTGTTGCTTATTCCGAAATGTTGCCTGTTCCGAAGCGACGCTTATTCGCCATCGCCGCCACCGCTTGGAGTATCGCCACCGCTTGGGTTGCCGCCGCTTGGAGTATCGCCGCCCGATGGGGTGTTGCCTCCGCCAGGGTTGTCGCCCTTGTTGTCGGGATCCTCCACGTTGCCGCCGTCGGTAGAGGTCACCTTCTTGATCTCCTTGCCGTTGCGGTCGTAGCAAGTGATGTTGATGGAGGTGCTTGCCAACTCGTCCTTGATGTCGACGTTGGGGGTGAAGATGACGCGTCGTGCCGAGATGAGGTTGGTGGCCACGTCGGCTACAGCAGCCACACTCTTGGCGCGGACTCCGAAGCGCATGGTTCCGAGACCAGGAATTGCAACGGAGTGGCCCTCGGTGGCCCACGCCTTGATGACTTCTCCGGCTGCGTCCCAACAAGCCTGCATCACGCCTCTGCTGATACCGCTGCGAAGGGCAGCTTCCTTGATGACCTTGGCAGCTGAGAGTTTGCCGTAGATTTCTGTTACGAGCACAAAACGATAAGTGCCCTTCAAATCGCCCACATGAATGAGGGTCTCTTTTGCTTTCAAATTGATTGACATAATTGTTTAATTTTTAATGGTTAATAATTCTTTTTCATTCCTGCTGTTTTTCATCATGTGCGTTTTTTCGTCAAAACCAGAAGAACCAGCAAGATTGTTTTTTTACCTTTTTACCTTTAACCGCCTTTTTACCTTTTTACCTTTTTACCTTTTTACTTTTTTACCTTTAACCGCCCTTTTTACCGAATGGTGATTGTCGGTACGAAGTGCGAGGAGTCGGCTTTGGTGGAGATGTTGTTCTCCTGCTGCTGTCGCTGGTTCTTTCCGATGACGAGACCGGCTGTGCACGAGCTCGACAGGAAGGTGACGATGGCGGAGCAGACGGCTACTACGAGGTAGCGGATGAATGCTTTCCAGTTGATGTTTGTCATTTTTTGTTTCCTTTCTTTTTTTTAATGGTTTGACAATTTGTTTACTTTTTTACCCTTTTTACCTTTAAACGCTTTTTTACCTTTTTACTTTTTTACTTTTAAACTTTTCCAACTGGGGAAATTTTTCTTTCCAGTTAGGGAAGTGATTTTAGACGTCTTTTTGAATCACAATGCAAAGTTACGACATCCCGAATTGGCAGTCGGCACATACGGGTACATAGGGGTGTTTAAGGGCACATTTTCTTTAAAAAAAGATTCAAGTTTCGCAAGTTTTTCCCCACACGCCCTGAAGGGGCAGAAGCTCTTAGCCCAGGGCAACGCCCTGGGTTATCATGTTCGCAAACTTGGCGCCCTGTAAGGGCAAAAGCTTTAAAACTCCCAGGCAATACATAAAGCTTTTGCCCTTACAGGGCGCATTGCCGATTGCCATTATACCCAGGGCGCTGCCCTGGGCTATGAGCTTCTGCCCTTTCAGGGCGTGCTGCTTCTGGAAGCTTTTGGGCCTTCAGCCCGTACATAAACCACTTGCGAAACTTCAGTTAAAAAGATATTTGCCCTCGATTTACGGCTCTCCGAGGTAGTCGATGATGATTTTTACCTGTCGTGGGTTGTACGACTTGCTATTGCTTTGGTAGCCCGTTATTGCGAGCTCATCCATGAGCGGTTTGTTGCGCTGGATCCACGCCTTGAGGTGTTTTCCCGCAGCCTGTGGCGTGCTGTCGGGAAAGTAAAGGAGCGCCAGCTCCTTCTTGGTGTAAGTTCTTATTTTAAATTCTTCCATGATGATTTTTTTTATTTAAATTTCGCAAGCTCAGGAGTTAAGGGAGTTAAGGAGTTATCGCTCCCTGCGGTCGCTGAGGAGTTAAGACAATAGCCTTGAGGTTTTAATTTTGAGTCCACAAAAGCATTTGTCTTATCTCCCTTAACTCCTTAACTCCTGAGATTTCTCCTCCAAAGAATACGCCTCCCCGAAGTCCTTGCAGCCCACGGGCAGCTGGTGATGCACAAGCCCGGGCAACACGTCGCGCAGCTGCATGAAGAGGCTTTCGCCCGGAGCATCGCAGTCGGGAAACATGTGGAACGAGACCGATTTCTCCCTGCTGAGCGAGCGCAACGTCTCCCTGTCCTCTTGCGAGAGCAGCGTGGCAGAAGGGATGGCGATAGCCTTACGCCCCGACGAGAGCATCGCCCAACAGTCGCTGCAACCCTCGGTGATGAAAAGCTCGTCGCCCGCCTTCAGACGGTTGACTACGGGCAGGTTGTAGATGCTGCACCTCGCCCCTCGAGGGAATCGGAAGCGGGGAACGTCAGCCGACTTGCTGTAGTCGAGGTTCCGGTTCTGCACCCCTATGAGGTTACCCTGGCGGTCGTAGTAGGGCGTGGTGAGCCAGTTGACGCCCTGTCGGTCGGTCCAGGAGGTGAGTCGGCACCAAGCCGCCACCCTCGGGTGGATGCGCCGCTCGTCGAAGAGGAAGCGCCTTGCCGCCCCGTTGAGCCATGGGTGCTCGAAGAGTCTCCCGTATCGCGAGGCATCGAAGGAGTGTTGGCTTTCGGCCTGCGGCTGTGGCGTCGGTTTCCACTCCGTGAGGATGATGCTGTTGGCGTCGGCAAGCCATTGGCACGCCTTCGGAAAGTCGAGCCCGAGGTGTCGCATCACGAGGTCGATGGTACCCATGCTCTCCTTCATGCACACGAAGCATCGGCAGGTGTTCCGCCTGGTGTTGTAGACGAGGCTGGCGTGATGATCGTCGTGGAACGGGCAGAGGCTCTTGTGCCTCGCCACACGCAGTCCTATTCGCTCGGCGACCCCCTCAATGGGTAGGTCGCGGAGCTTTTGAATTTCATATTTTTCCATAAGCACTTCTCCCCCTACCCCTTCAGATACTCCTGCGTCTTCGAGTAGAGTCCCGTCTGGGCAGAATAAATGATGAACTTGCGGTGAGTCCATACACGGAGCTGCCGGTTAGTACCCTCTTTCGACTTGCCGAGCGAGAGACGCAGCGCTTCCAACTGTGCCTCGTTGAAGGTTTCGGGCAGGTCGTCTAAAAGATTCTTAGGTCCACGTCGCTGTGCCTCGTTTGTACCCTCAGCATCCTGTCCGATCAGGTCGGCAAAGAGTTGCATCTTGCTCCACAGGTCGTGATAGACGAGCCACTCCACGAGTTCGCCCATCGCCTTCGTCCAAGTCTGCTTGTTGAGTATCCAGAGCAGACAGCCCGACTTCCATGCCGACACGAGCGATCGTTTCGACACATCCCACAGCGTGTCATCGTCCACCAGGTCGGCAAGCGAAGCCATGTCCTCAGCCATCTTGTCCACGAGTTTGTTGAGCGATTTGATGACGAAACTACCCTTGCAGATAGCGAGGCGGGCCATGTATCCGTCGAGCTTCTTATAGAACGACTCGTCGTACTTGCCCTGTCGGGGGATGCGCCCATCACGAGAAGTGCGAGCCTTGTACGAGAAGACCATTCTGCCGAAAGTGCCGTTGAAGAGGTCGCTCTTGTAGAACTTGCGTGTAGCATAAGGAGTCGACGAGATGGTCATGTTCACCCTCAGCACCGGATTGCCCGTCACGCCGTCAGCCGTTGCTCGCAGAGCTCCTGCACGTGTCCTGTCGTAGATGTTGCGCAGCATCTGGCTCACCTGCTTGTGCCCGCCACACATACGGTCTGCCATCTCCACCTCGGGCAGGTTGAGGAACTGGGTACGTGCGCCCAGCATCTCGCATCCCATGGCGTTCTGCAGGAAAGCCGCATTGGTCACGTCCGAGGGTGGAAACCAGAAAGCCACGTCTGGTCGCACAGGCTTCTCCTTGTTGGCAGACTTCGTTTTCATCATCTTCTGCCATTCCACGAGCTTCGTCAACTCCTCCTCGTCGTGCTGACGGAAGTCCTTGCAGATTGCTTCAGTAATATTCGTAAACTGTCCTTTATTACAGCCCGAATCAGCCACGAGATTGCCCATCATGCCGCACATTTCCTTCCACGAGAGGTCGGGATACATGAATTTGGCTCCACTGACGTGTGCTCCGAGAACAGGGAAA
>ERZ791912.607-NODE-607-length-20675-cov-57.672696_pt1 | contig 20675 bp, 10 predicted proteins | sample MGYA00510141_ERZ791912 | MGnify/ENA primary metagenome ERZ791912 (study PRJEB30046, sample SAMN00792082) | human gut metagenome | study: EMG produced TPA metagenomics assembly of the A metagenome-wide association study of gut microbiota in type 2... | reverse complement strand
TAAATAGTTCATTTTTAGCTATTCGGCTGATTTTAGCGTAATTTGCATTGAAAAAAGTAGGCTAACACTGATAACTGCGTTAGCCTGCTGAGATATGAAAGTATCAAGTGACTGATACTAAGTCTTTAGAACTCAAGAATCATGCTCTGGCGAGGACGGAGCTTTACGTTCTTGTTGATAAGAACGGTGCGACCGTTTGTAACATCCGTGGCCTTGTCATGAGAACCGATAATCTCTGCATAACGGGAAACATTCAGCTCGTTTGCCTCGTTCTTGCCGTTGATAACCGTCATCACATTCTTACCCTTATACTGGCGGGCAATTACGTAAACACCCTTCTGAGGACAGAACTGGGTCTGCTTGCCCTTGGTAATCACTTCATTGCCCTGACGCCAGTGCAACAGGTTGCTGAGCCAGTTGAACATCTGGTTTTCTGCCTGTATTCTACCCTCAGCTGTAAAGGCATTGTGCTTGTCACCAGCCCAACCGCCAGGGAAGTCCTTGCGTACATTGCCATCGGTTACACTCTTGGTACCGTTCATCAGCACCTCTGTACCATAATAGAGCTGAGGAGTGCGGTTGATGGTAAGAAGCAATGACAGCGCCTGCTTCAAAGCCAGAGTATCCTTGCCTTCACCCAGGAAGCGGTCGGTATCATGATTCTCGATAAATGCCATTACGCTCTTTGGATTAGGATAGAGATAGTCGTAGCAGAACACGTTGTAGAGACGGTTCATGCCGTTCCACCAGTCATCGGTCTCCTCTTTCTTTGCACTGTTGATGCGGTCGAAGAAAGCGAAATCCATAACGGTTGGCAGATAGCTGTTCTTCTCTGAAAGTTTGCTGTCCTTCTGCCAGGCTGCAGTATAGGCTGGCTCGGTTACCCAAGTCTCGCCTACGGTATTGAAGTGAGGATACTCCTCGCCCAGCACCTTCATCCAGTGTGCCATCGCATCGCGGTCGGCATAAGGATAGGTATCCATACGGATGCCGTCGATACCTGCACTCTCTATCCACCACTCGCTGTTCTGAATCAGATACTTGATAACATGTGGGTTGCGCTGGTTGAGGTCAGGCATAGTTGGTACAAACCAGCCGTCTACGGTTTCTGTGAGATCAACCTTGCTGGCGTATGGATCGAGTACAGGAGTCAGCTTATAACTGGTCTGCAGATACTTATCGTTCACCTTAGCAGCGCCATCCACCGTGCCGATGTTCTTCTGATGCTCGGAAGTCTGATTTTCAGGAGCCAGCCATTCTGGTGTGTTGAACCAGTCCTTTGAAGGCATATCGGCAACCCAAGGATGTTCGAAGCCGCAATGGTTGAAAATCATATCCATCACAATCTTCAAACCTTTCTTGTGAGCCTCATCTATCAGCTGCTTATAATCGGCATTGGTTCCGAAACGTGGGTCTACACGATAATAATTGGTGGTAGCATAACCATGATAACTGCTGTTCTTGCCGTTACTTGGACTGTCGTTCTCCAAAACCGGAGTAAACCACAGAGCGGTTACACCCAACTGGTTAAAATAATCCAAGTGCTGGCGGATTCCCTCCAGGTCGCCACCATGTCGCAGACTAGGTTCTGCACGGTTGCAAGTCTTATCACGCATCATCTTAAAGGCATCATTCTTCAGATTGCCGTTGGCGAAACGGTCTGGCATCAGCATATAGAGCACATCTTCATTAGAGAAACCGATGCGCTTATCGCCCGCCATCTCACGGTTCTTCAACACATACTTCACCTTCTTCGACTGTTTGCCCTGCTTGAAGTTGAGGGTCATCTCTCCAGCCTTTGCTCCATCGAGGTTAAGATAAACCAGGAGATAATTAGGAGAATCAAGGCGGGCGATGCTGTCTACCTTCACACCCGGATAGTCTACCGTTACATCGGCATTCTTGATATCCTTGCCATACACCATCAGCTGGAGTGAAGCATCTTTCATGCCCACATACCAGTCGGTAGGTTCAATGCGGTTCACGTTGACCGCCGCATTCATACTTATTGCACTACTCATAAGCAATAAAGAAGCTATTATCTTTTTCATATTACACCTTATTATATATATAAACTATTTCTGATAAAGAATCAAGGCTGACTGAGGGGCAATCTCAGCTTCCTTTCCCGAAACAAAGCCTAAGCCTTCCTCATTGATTATACCATTGCAGCAAGCCACGGTATAGCCACCCTCAGGAATCTGCATCTTCTTTGCCTCCTTATTGAAGTTATAAATCACGATGATGTTCTTCCAGGCATCAATGCCCTCCAGATTCTTGAGTTGGAAACCTACGAGGCAAGTCTGCTTGTTGCCATTGGCATCCTGACTAGGCAGGAACTCCAGATGCTGACGCACCTTATCGCCAGTAGAAAGGCGGAAGGCTGGATGGTTCTTGCGGAGCTGAATCAGATTCTTATAGAAGTTGAATGCCTGTGGATACTTCTGAAGATTGGTCCAGGTAAACTGGTTGATACTGTCAGGAGAATTGTAGCTGTTGTGAACTCCCTTCTTATCACGAAGCATCTCCTCGCCGGCAAGGATGAAAGGCACACCCTGCGAAGTGAAGACGCAGGTCTGGGCAAGCTGGTCGATGCGGAGCAATTCGGCAGTACGCATCTCTTCAGAGATTTTCTTGTCTGTCAGGGATGGGATGCTCGCCATCAATCTATCTACCAAGCACATATCATCGTGGCAGCTTACATAGCTGATCTGCTCGGTTGGGTTGTTGGTCCAAGGCTTCTTGTCATAGTTCACCTTGGTCATATCCACCTGCGGATGAGCGATGCCACCCACGATACCGAACTTCAGACTCTCCTCCTCGCCAGGAAGACCAGCCAGGAGCGCACCCTTATGGTCATCAGAGAAAGGACCACGAAGGGCATCACGCATATCATCGCTGAAAGCACCAATACCATTCAACTGATGGGTATTCGCCTTCATGGCGAGTTTCTCCGTAGGATAAGCACAGCTGCCTGCACTCCATCCTTCACCATAGATATAGATACTAGGATCGATGCGGTTAACCATCTCACGGATAGCCTGCATGGTCTCGATATCGTGAACACCCATCAGGTCGAAGCGGAAGCCGTCGATATGGAATTCATCAATCCAGTACTTCACGCTCTCCAGCATAAACTGGCGCATCAAAGGCTTTTCAGAAGCTGTCTCGTTGCCGCAGCCGGAACCATCGCTATACTTACCCTCCTTGGTCTTGCGATAATAATAATCAGGATAGGTACGCTGGAAGTTACTGCCATTGATATCGAAGGTGTGATTATACACGGCATCAAAAATCACTCGGATGCCAGCCTTGTGAAGCGCCATCACCATCTCCTTGAATTCCTTGATGCGGGTTCCCGGAGAATATGGATCGGTGCTATAGCTGCCTTCCGGCACATTATAGTTCTTCGGATCATAGCCCCAGTTGAACTGAGGCTTGTTGAGCTGGGTTTCATCTACGGATGCGTAATCGAACACCGGCTGGAAATGGATGGCATTGATGCCGAGGTTCTTGAGATATTCGATAGCCTTAGGCTCGGTAAGGGCGAGATACTTGCCCTGATACTTCAAACCCGATGTAGGAGAAATGGAGAAATCACGCACGTGAAGCTCGTAGATGACGAGGTCGGCTGGCGATTGGATGGCAGGACGCACATCCTTGTCCCATCCCACAGGGTCAGTATCATAGAGATCAACGATAGCGCCACGGTTTCCATTCACACCTACCGCCTTGGCAAAGGTTCCCGGCGTTTCGCCCTTACCGATATCGAAGGTATAGAACTTACCCTTCAGGTCGCCCTTCACGGTAGCCTCCCATCGTTCATCGCCCATCTTCTTCATCTTCAGCGTCTTGTAAGCCTTACCTTTTTGTCCATCCTTATAAAGACGGATGGTAACAGAAGACTTGCCGGCTGTTGGGGCATTGAGAACGAACATGGTTTTCTCCTTGGAATACATCATCTCATTGAATGTCTGCTGCGCACTCAATGAAGTTGGTAAAACAGTTGCTGTCAATGCTGCAATTATTAGTTTCTGGATTTTCATTCTTATTATAAAATTGGTAGTTGTCATAATTAAACCGAAAAGGAGTTTAGGGAAGAAATCAGAATCTTCCCTAAACTTCTACTTTTCTATGTTTCTAATCATTATTTAGCGAGCAATGAGATGGCGAAACCACCACCACGTGCTTCTTTAATCTTCAAGACATCACCCTTCTTCACAGTCTTGTGGATGATCTGGTAAGATTTAGGATTCTTCTCGTAATCGGCATTCTTGCCGTCCTGATAGATGGCGCAAGCATACTTCTTGCCCTTATCCAGGAAGTCGAGCTTTACTACGGATGTACGGGCAGCATCTGTCTTGCCACCAACAAACCAGTTGTCTGTGCCCTTAGCCTTGCGGGCTACGGTGATATACTTAGCTGGCTCAGCCTCCAGGTACTTGGAGTCGTCCCAGTCGCAAGCTACGTCGCGGATAAACTGGAAGGCATCGTCATACTTCTCATAATGCTCTGGAAGATCGGCAGCCATCTGCAGCGGACTGTACATTACGAGATAGAGAGAAAGCTGACCACAGAGTGTGGAATGAACATAGCTCTGATTGTTGCTCCACTCAGAAAGCTTGGTCTCGAAGATACCAGGGGTGTAATCCATCGGACCACCCTGCAGACGGGTGAATGGCAACATCACGGTGTGATAAGGCTTGCTGCCGCCAAATGCCTCGTACTCTGTACCACGGGCACTCTCGTTACCCACCAGGTTAGGCCAGGTGCGGCAGATACCTGTAGGACGGGTTGCCTCGTGGGCATTCACCATAATATGATGCTTGGCAGCAGTTTCAACCACACGCTGGTAGTGATTGTTCATCAACTGGCTGTAGTGATACTCACCTCTTGGGATGATATCACCTACATAACCGGTCTTCACGGCATCATAACCATATTTGTTCATCAGGTTGAAGGCATCTTCCATGTGGCGCTCGTAGTTGAGAGCTGCAGAAGATGTCTCGTGGTGCATCATCAGTTTCACGCCCTTAGAGTGAGCATATTCGTTGAGCATCTTGATATCGAAGTCAGGATATGGAGTCACGAAGTCGAAGACATCGAGCTTTTGGTGACCGAACCAGTCTTCCCAACCTTCATTCCAGCCTTCTACCAATACTTCCTGCAAACCGTTCTTGGCAGCAAAGTCGATGTAGCGCTTCACTTCCTCGTTGGTTGCACCATGAGTACCGTTAGGCTTGCACTTGCTGTAATCAGTAACGCCGAGACGCACAGATGGCAGATCGTTGGTATAGCTCCAGGTCTTGGTACCCACAATCATGTTCCACCATACACCGCAGTACTTGGTAGGATGGATCCAGGATGTATCCTTAATCTTGCAAGGCTCGTTAAGGTTCAATGTCAACTTGCATGAAAGCATATCACGGGCATCATCACTCACCATTACGGTACGCCAAGGAGTATTGAATGGAGTCTGGATGAATCCCTTTCTGCCTACGGCATCAGGAGTCAACCAAGACTCGAAGGTCAATGTCTTCTCGTCGAGGTTGAGGTGCATGGTTGGATAATCCAGGCAGGCAGCCTCGTGGATATTGATATAGAGACCATCCTTGGTCTTCATCTGGAGCGATGTCTGAACACCGGTATCCGAGAAGACGGTGGTAGATGAATTACTCTTGTAAGATTCGCGGTTCTTGGCGATGATAGGACGGATGCCGGTCAATGGAGTAATGTTGTAGTCATACTCCTGGGTATCGTAATCGCCAGGAATCCAGTAAGCGGTATGATCTCCTGCCATGGCAAACTGGGTATGCTCCTCCTGGATCACGAAATAGTTAAGGCTTTCCTGCTGAGGGAACTCATAGCGCAAGCCCATACCATAATCATATACACGGAAACGGATGGTGATGTTACGCTTAGAAGCAGCCTGGTTCAGGTTTACCTCCATCTCGTTGTAATGGTTGCGGATGGTAGCGGTCTCGCCCCATACCGGCTTCCAGGTTTCATCGAAAGTCGATGTCTTGCTGCCGGTTTCAGTAAAACCATCCATCAGGCTGGTTTCCTCCATACCCTTAGAGGCATGTTTATCCTTAGCCAACTCCAATCCTAAGTGGGATGGCTTACATACAGTCTTTCCCTTATAACTCATCTCATAGGTAGGCTGTCCCTTTTCGGTCAAAGAGAAAGTTACCGAGACATTGCCGTCAGGTGACTTTACGGTCTGGGCCGCTGCCAACATAGGAAGCAAGAGACCCATCACTAATACATTCAGTTTCTTCATACTGTGCTATTGTTGTTATTATCGTCTATTTGTTAGTTTATACGCTAGTGAAGATTGCTTTACTTTGCGAATGCAACTTATTCGTTTGCAAAGATACAAAAAACAAAAATACCCTCCACATATTGGGAGGGTATTTCTCTGCAAATGAGTGTGCAAACGTTTGCACTATATATAATCATGTTAGTTAGACTCTTCCAGACTGCGAAATCATCTCTGTGATATTCTGCACGAAACGCTTGTCTGCAGCCAGATCCTCTATGTTGAGGTGCATGCGATAACGCCAGTAATGCTTAGGGTTAGCCGGGATATTGATACGCTCGGCATCAGCATCAGGCAGACGGAGAGCCTCATCGGTAGCCAACCAGTCCTGGATACTCAATATGCAGAGCATGGATGGAGAGGTGAGATGGCGGCTGATGATGTCACTAGCCAACCAGCCTGGGAGTGGATGAGGTGCTGGTCCCTGACGGTAGAGCATCGTATTGTAATACTCCTGGGTACGCTGGACATTCTCATCCCACCACATACGCAGAGTAGGCATATCGTGGCTCGAGATGGTACATACCGAGCGGTATGGGTTACGGCTCAGATGTCCGAACTTAACCGATGGATCCTTTGGCATGCTCTGGAGTTCCAGACTCAATATCTTCAACTCGTCCATTACCCAAGGCACACAGTCTGGCACCATACCGAGGTCTTCGGCACAAACCAGCATGCGGGTAGCCTGAACCAGTTTAGGCAACTTTTTCATCGCCTCCTGATACCAGAACTGGTTGTTACGGCGATAGAAATAGTCGTTGTAAAGGCGGTTGAACGCAGCCTTGTCATTATCATAGAGCGACTCGTAGATAAAGTCAAGCTGGGCTGAGATACGTGGATGGAAGACGCCAGGGTTGGTATGATCACGTACGAAGAGTACATCGCTGATCAGGGCATACAAGCCATCACGCAGCCAGAGTTCCTTCTCATCTGTTACATCAGCAAAGAGAGCCTCAACCTTGCGCTGGGTATCTACCTCAGGCTTCATCTGATAACGCTCGTCATCCAGACGGTCGAGATATTTCTCCTTTACCTCGCCGGCACGCTCATGGAACATACGGTCCAATACCCAATCGGTAATGAACGGACGGGTAAAACGGTCTTCCTGGAAGTGCAAACCATAGCTTTCTATCTCTTCACGGCTCATGGCAAGCGCCGGTGCAAACTGTCCGAGCAATCCATGTACGCTATGTACCGGAATCTCCCAGATACGGAAGAAGCCCAATACGTGGTCGATGCGGTAAGCATCAAAATATCTTGCCATGTTCTTGAAACGGCGGTTCCACCACTGGCAGCCATCCTTCAGCATCTCAAACCAGTTATAGGTAGGGAATCCCCAGTTCTGACCATTGGCAGAGAAGTCATCAGGTGGAGCACCCGCCTGACCATTGAGGTTGAAGTATTTTGGTTCCATCCATACATCGCAACCATTGCGGTTTACGCCGATTGGAATATCACCCTTCAAAATAACGCCCTTAGCCTTGGCATGCTCGTGAGCCTCCTGCATCTGGCGGTCCAGTACGAACTGTACGAAATAGAAGAACGCCACGTTCTTGCAAGCAGCAGTCTTAGGGTCGGTAAGTGCCTTGCGTTCAGCCTCATCCCATACCTGATGATCTGGCCACTGGTTGAAATCAGCCGTACCATTCTTATCACGCAGGTATGAATACTGGGCGTAAGGAACCAACCACTGTTTAGTATCCTGGAAGAAAGCCTTGTATTCGGCTGTCTTCATCATCTTTTCACCTTCCTGATTGAAGATTTGGCGCAAGTAATTTATCTTGAAATCATTTACCTTTTCGTAGTCTATCTTATCCAGTGCGTTCAACTCAGCACGTGTCTTCTCAGCCTCAGCACGAGCCTTTGCATCCTTCAACTCAGGAAGAGCATGAAGGTTGGCATACTGCGGATGAATGGCGAAGACGCTGATGCAGCTATATGGATAACTGTCGGTCCATGTATGAGTGATGGTGGTATCATTGATAGGAAGGAGCTGGAGCACCTTCTGACCGGTAGAAGCCACAAAATCTATCATGGTCTTCAGATCACCGAAGTCACCGATACCGGCACTCTTACGGGTACGCAATGAGAACACTGGCACCAGCGTTCCGGCAAGTTTGCGGTTATACAGAGCGAAGAAAGCCTGGTCGAGTTCATAAGATACCAACTCACCTGCCTTCATCTCCGGCAAATCCACGGTTCTGTTCATGCTGGTTTCCCAGAGAAGCTCGTTCTTTGCATTTCTGAAAGCAATGAACTTAAACTCCAGATGACCGCCCTCAAGACGAGTCGCATCAATATCAGCAACCCATTCATTATAGGTATGCTGAGTCATCGGAAGAATCTTCTGCACATCCCAAGCACCCAATGCTTTATCTGCACCCAATACACCCAGACGCTCACCATCGCGAAGCTGAGGAGCACGGACAACCAAACGTACAATTTTGCTGCCCGTTTCCGGTTTCATCTCCTGTGGAACCTGATGATTGATACAATCGGTAAAGGCACTGCTGTGGAGATACGCATCCTCCGGCATAACCTTCCAGTGGTCGTAAAGGGTATAAACCGCAGCCTTCTTGGCATTTACATCAAGCCGATGCTTGATCATAAGCCATTCGGTCTTGACTGCTCTTCCTTCACGTTCTACACTATAATAATAGGTATACGATTTTTCTGGTGATTCAACACACCAGTCGCATGCCCACTTTTCCCCATCTGAGGTCTGGAGTGGAAGTTTCAGAACTTCCTCTCCACTCTGGATGTTAACAGCGATATGCTCGCCGAACATTGCTTTATAATCTATATTAAACTGTATTGTCATAAGACTCTTAAGGCTCTTGAAAATGTTATAATTTATGTTTGATGCTACAAAGGTAAGAAAAACGTATGATAAACGTATCAGAAATTTGCATTTTTTCTCACACAAACCTTGCAAACGTTTGCACATTCCCCACTCCGCAGAAGCAATCAATTAATCGTTTACTCTGCTACTTACACCTATTTCTTATCCTTGATGATACTCACAGACAGCGCACCCGCAATCAGCAGGATACCTGCCACAATCATCATATCGCTCTGATGAGAACCCACCAGACTCAGGACAGTTCCACCGCAGATGGCAGCCACAATCTGAGGGATACAGATGGTTCCGTTAAACAGACCGAGATAAGCACCCATGTGACCATATCCCTGCAAAGCATTGGTAACAAAGGTGAAAGGCATCGCCAGCATGGCTGCCCAACCGGCACCAATCATCAGGAACGGAATAAACTGCAGATACTGATCATGCAGGAATGGTATCAGGGCAAAGCCCACACCGCCGATAACCAGACTGACAGCGTATGCCACCTTCGTATTTTTAAACTGAGGGAGAATCACAGCCCAGACTACACTACCTACCGCCTGTACGGCAAAGAGAATGCCCACCCAGTTGCCTGCCTCCTGAAATGCTTCAGAAGCAGGATCGGTCGTATTCCATACGGTTTCAGCGATGGCTCCCGTAGAATAATTCCAAAGATAAAGGAAACCAGCCCAGCAGAAGAACTGAACCAGTCCCACCTTCCAGAAGGTAGATGGCGCCTTACGGAGCAAAGTAATCCAACCGGCCTTGTCTTCAGAAGCCTCAGCATTAGGATTCTTCACTCTTCCCTCTTCACTCTTCGCTTCATTATACTCCGCATACTGCTGTGGATTCCACTCCTTCACCTTCATCGTGGTGTAGATAACACAGAGAATCAGGATAGCCGCACCGATATAGAACGACCAGATGACAGAATCAGGAACCACACCCTTCTCAGCATAATTCTTGATACCGAGGAAGGTAAAGAGAAACGGGAAGATATATCCGGCTACAGAACCGGCATTACAGAGGAAACTCTGGATAGAGTAAGCCTTCGCCTTCTGTTTTTCATTTACCATATCACCTACCAGCATCTTGAACGGCTGCATCGCCATGTTGATGCTCGTATCGAGGAACATCAGCGCTATCAGACCGAAGAGCATCGCACCGCTTACGGTCAGTCCGAGCGAACCGGCATTCGGGAGCAGGCACATTACCAGGACGGCAATCGTAGCACCCACAAAAAGATAAGGGATGCGGCGGCCAAAGCGGCACCACGTCTTATCACTCAACGTGCCCACGATAGGCTGTACCAGGATTCCCATCAGAGGAGGGAGAATCCAGAAATAACTCAAGTTGTGTGGGTCAGCACCCAACGTTGCAAAGATTCGGGAGATATTGGCGCTCTGTAGGGCGTAGGCAATCTGTACTCCGAAAAATCCGAAGCTCAAGTTCCAGAGCTTCCAGAAACTTAAATCAGGTTTTTGTTTCATATTGTTATGCTTTTATATTATTATCTCGTTGTTCCTCTCACCACGAGTCGTGTTCTCACCACTCTTTTCTCCACCTCATCTTTAGGGATGGAGCCTTCCACCTGACCAATCAGGATATTGGCAGCTTCCTCGCCTACGGCTACACCTCGCTGCTCAACCGTAGTAAGCATCGGGTCGCACGCCTTGGCACGGTCACCATTGGTGAATCCGCAGATGCTGATTTCTTCAGGCACCTTGAACCCCATCCGCTTGGCGGTATAGAGGATGCCGATTGCCGTATCATCATTGATGGCAAAGAAAGCATCCGGACGATCTTCCTCTATCAGAATATCCGGTGTTATTGCTTCGGCATTGGCACGGTCATCGCAGATCTTCACCCAGTCAGGGTTCTCCGTCAAACCATGCTTTACCAGCGCATCATGATAACCGTTATATCGGTTCTTGGAGATTTCCAGATTCATCGGCGAGCCGTAGAAGGCAATCTTCTTGCAGCCCGTATCAATCATGTGGGTAACGGCAGTAAAGGCACCCATATAATCATCTACCACCACTCGCGAGCAGTTCACGCCCGTACATATTCTATCATAGAAGATGAGCGGCACCCCATTCTGCCGCAGTTTTTCGAAATGATCATACTGCTTGGTATCCTTCGCCTGTGAAACGATGATGCCACAAACCTTGTTCTGATAGAAGTCTTCACAGATGGCCACCTCCTTATCGTAGCGCTCGTTACTCTGCGCCACCATCACACGGTAACCTCTGGCTCTAGCCTCTTCCTCTATACCCGAAAGCACCGACATGAAGTAATAGTGTACCACCTGAGGTACAATAACTCCAATCACCTTCATCGGCTTCACCTTATTATGTCTTAAAGCCTCACCCAGGAAGTTAGGGAAGAAGTTATTTTCACGCGCGTATTTTTGAATACGCTCCTTTTGGGCAGTACTGATACGAGAACTGTCCTTCAATGCCCGGCTCACTGTGGCAACACTTACGCCCAGATCGCGAGCAATATCTTTCATTGTTATTGTTTCTTTATCGCCCATTGCTATTAGTTGTGCTGCAAAATTACGAAATATCCTCAATATCAGTTCAAAGTTCTTGACTTAAATCAAGTAATTTCTGTGCAAACGTTTGCACAAAATAAATAACGGAATTAACATAAAAATAGTACAACATAAGAGAAAAGAACTTAATTTTGCACACAGAAACGACAAGTTTATGGGCAAACGCCCCATTCCTACCTTATATAATATAAGCAAGATGCCAGAAAGACCCCGAAAAGAGCCAGAACGGCATTTTGAGTAGGAACGACAACAACTTAAGCCAAGAAGAAAAGAAGAAAAAGGAAATAATTTAATATAATACATTAACTTAAAAATCAAGCAAATGATGAAGCAGGTAAAAATTAAATTGCCTCTCAGAGCATTGACCCTTGCAAGCGGTCTGCTTCTGACGGTGAGTTCCTTTGCGCAGAGTAATGCAATTAAGGGACATGTGAAGGATGCTTCTGGTGAACCTATCATGGGTGCTACCATTACAGTTAACGGTAAGGCAGTGGGCATTACCGACATGGATGGTAACTTCTCAGTTGATGCAGCACCAGGTGCCAAGATTACATTCACCTATCTGGGTATGACACCACAGACAGTGAAGGCATCTAGTAACATGAACATTACCTTGGAAGATGACTCTAAGTCTTTGAACGAAATCGTTGTCATCGGTTATGGTGTAGCTAAGAAGAACGACTTGACTGGTTCTGTTACTGCACTCAAGCCAGATGAGAAGAACCATGGTATCATTACATCTGCACAGGATATGATCCAGGGTAAGATTGCCGGTGTAAATGTCAACTCATCAACGGGTGCTCCTGGTGATGGTGCACAGATTCGTATCCGTGGTGGTGCTTCTCTTACTGCGAGCAACAACCCATTGATTGTTATCGATGGTATGCCTATGGATAACAATAATACAAAAGGTGTAAACAACCCTCTTTCTCTTGTCAATCCTAACGATATCGAGAGCTTCACCGTATTGAAGGATGCTTCAGCTACTGCCATCTATGGTTCCCGTGGTTCTAATGGTGTCATCATCATTACAACCAAGAAGGGTCGCAGCGGCCAGAAGCCACAGGTTTCTTACAATGGTACAGTCTCAGTAAGTACTATTGGTAAGAAGTTGGATGTGATGAACGCATCAGAATACGTTGACTTCATCAAGAACTATTATGGCGAAGGTTCATCTGCCTACCAAGGCTTAGGTTGGAAGGAATACAATGCTGATGGTACACCTAACTATGCTGCCGGCACATACGATACCGACTGGCAGGATGAGATTTACCGTGCAGCTGTCAGCCATGAGCATAATGTCAGCTTATCAGGTGGCATCAATAAGAAATCATGGTCAATGCCTTACCGCGTCAGCGTTGGTTACACTGGCCAGGAAGGTATCTTGAAGGGTTCTGACTACAAGCGTGTTACTGCTGGTTTCAACCTCAGTCCTTCTTTGCTCAACAAGCACCTCAACCTGAATGTAAATGGTAAATATTCTTACTCTAAGACAGTTCCTGGCGGACAGGATGCCGTTGGCGCTTCTATCACAATGGACCCTACTCGTCCTGTTAAGAGCAGTGATGAGAAATTCAAGAACTGGGGCGGCTATTGGCAGTGGGCACAAGAGAGTAACTCATACGACCCAACCTTCCCATACGACCGCAATTCAGATGCTCCAGCCAACCCTGTTGAAAAGGTAGAGAACTACGGATTTAACAAGAGTGCACATGTTCTCTTGGGCAACGTAGAGGCAGACTATAAGATTCATGGTTTCGAAGACCTGCATCTGCATGTCAACTTAGCTGGTGAATATACCACCGGTGGTGAGTATGATCACAAGAATCCACAGTCTACCTACGCATACTACTATGGTGGAGAAAGTGAAAATACAGAGAAGAAGTATAACGTTGTTGCAACAGCCTATGCTCAATATACCAAGGACTTCAACAAGGCTAACCACTTCGATATCACAGCTGGTTACGAGTATAGCCACATGAAATATTGGGGAGGCCAATGGAGCAGAACCATGTATCCATCTACCTACGAAGGAAAGAATGACAAGGGTGAAGCTCTTGCTGGTACAGAAAAGGCTTACGATACTAGCAGATGGAGAGGTCAGACCTATCTCGTGAGCTGGTATGGTCGTGCCAACTATTCTTTGTTGGATCGTTACCTCCTTACATTTACCGCACGTTATGATGGTTCTAGCCGCTTTGCTGATGGACACCGTTGGGGTTTCTTCCCTGCAGCAGCCTTCGCATGGCGTGTTAAAGAAGAAAGTTTCCTGAAAGAAGTTGACGCTATCAGCGACTTGAAACTCCGACTTGGTTGGGGTAAGACCGGTCAGCAGGATACAGGTAGAGAGTACTACACCGCTACCTATAAGAAGAGTACAAGTAATCACCACCTCTATCCTATCGGTGGCGGCGACAACACTGGATTGCTCTATCGTCCATTGGCATACAATGATGACCTGACTTGGGAGACAACCACTACTTGGAACGTCGGTCTCGATTACGGTATGTTCGACCAGAGACTGGTTCTCAACTTTGATGCATATTACCGCAAGACTACTGACCTTCTGAGTGAAACAACCATCCCAGCAGGCCAGAACTTCGACAACAAACTGTTGAAGAATGCTGGTACCTTGGAGAATAAGGGTTTTGAAGTTGCTGTAACAGGTCGTCCTATCCAGACCAAAGACTGGTTTGTTGAATTGAGCGTGAACGCAGCCTACAACAAGAACGAGATTACTGAGCTTGCAGGCGGTCGCGATATGATTGAAGCAGGAATGACGGTAGGTCAAGCACAGCCAATCACCTATCATAAGGTAGGTAAGCCAGCCAACTCTTTCTTGGTTTACCAGCAGGTATACGATGAGAACGGACGCCCTATCATGGGTTGCTACGTAGACCGCAATGGTGATGGTTCTATTGACGAGAACGACAGATACTTCTACAAGAATATCGTAGCTCCTTGGACAGGCGGTTTCAGTTTCAAGGTTTCATACAAGAACTGGGATCTTGGAAGTAACTTCCGTGCAAGTTTTGGTAACTATCTCTACAACGGATACGCAGAAAGCAAGGCTAACACTTCTGTTCTCTGTAATCCAAAGGGATATTATGAGAATTGTACAAAGGAAATAGCAGCCTTAGGTTGGACTTCCTACAACTATCCTCGTACCGATTACTTTGTACAGAATGCAAGCTTCTTGAAGTGTGACAACATTACTTTGGGCTATAATTTTGACAATGTATTGAAGATGGGTAACTACAAGGGTATCTCAGGTCGTATCTACGCATCATGCTCTAATGTATTTACTATCACAAAGTACAAAGGTCTCGAGCCGGAACAGACATCAGGTAAGGACAGCAACGTATATCCACGCTGCCGCACATTCCTGCTCGGTTTGAACCTCAACTTCTAACAATTTAAAATAGATTTCAATATGAAACTCAATAAATTCAAAACAATCGTCCCTGCTGCAGCTCTTCTGCTTTCAGCAAGTTTGTGCTCTTGCATGGATGATTTGGACAAGGGAAACATTGATCCAAATGGTGACGCAAATCCAAACATAACAGGCTTGTATAGCAAGTGCTATGCTGGACTTATTATGGAAGGTAATGATGGTAATGCCGATTTCAACATTCAAGACGCCGGTAAATCCACGTTGATACGTAACATATACAACTTTAATGAGTTACCTACCGACGAATCAATCTGTTGGTGGTCAGATGGTGGTCTCACCGAGATTAGCTACAACCAGTTCAAAGCAGATAATGAAACTCTGAAGTATTTGTACTATCGTATGATGTCTAATATCTCATACGAGAATCATTTCTTAGGACTCGAGGCTGCAAAAGAAGATAAGACCAAGTATGCAGAGATACGTGTTATCCGTGCTTACCACTATTTATTGATGCTTGACTTCTGGGGCGACCCTTCATTCACAGATAAGATTTCGGCAGAGACTCCACGCCAGGCTCACACCTACAATACTAAATATGATCCAAACAAGAGTTACACTCGTGCACAGCTTCTTCAGATGGGTCGTGAGTTCTTGTTTAACTGGGTAGAAAGCGAATTGCTTGCTGCAGAGCCAGACCTATTGGCAGCTAAGCCTGAGAAAGATACTGATGCTGACTATGGTCGTGTAGACAAAGGAACATGCTGGTTGCTCTTAAGCCGTCTGTACCTCAATGCCGGTACATACCTCAACAATGATGGTCAGAACAATCCTCATTGGGACAAGGCGCTTGAATACGCAGAGAAAGTAATTAATTCAGACTATAAACTCTTCCTCGAAACAGATATGTCTGCAGAGGCAAAGGCTAACGGCTACAAGCCATACGACATGCTCTTCATGGGCGACAATGGTTCGAATGGTGCAAGCTGCGAGGCTCTTCTGCCATTGATGCAGGATGGCGACAAGACCCAAGGCTACGGAGGTTCACTCTTCTTCGTTGCTGCAAGTATAGATGCTAATTCCAGAACTGTTACAGGTGAAACATTAGGTACATCTGCTACCAACTGGTCAGGTATGCGTGTTCGTCCTTCATTCTTAACCAAATTTGTCAACAACCCTTCGGATTTCGAAGGTAAGACTGCTGAACAGATTCGCGCTATGGGTATTGATGACCGTGCCATGATTTGGGGTGTAGACCATAAATTAGACCTGGGTAAGAATGACGCCTTCAAACAGGGACTCACCATTGTAAAATGGAATAACGTTTACTCCAACCATGGAACTACACATGATACGGAAAAAGTAGATACAGACTTCTTCCTCTTCCGTGTAGCAGAGGCTTACCTCAACGCTGCTGAAGCAGAAATGCATCTTAACGGCGCAAATTCTGATAAGGCTAAGGGATGGATTGATGCTCTTCGCGATCGTGCCCACGCAGCAGTACGTCAAACATATTCTCTTGAAGACGTGCTTGATGAGCGTGCCCGTGAGTTGTACTGCGAAGGTATCCGTCGTACTGACCTGATCCGTTACAACCAGTTTGGTGGCAGTCAGGCTACATACAATTGGGAACTTAAGGGTGGTAACGAGAAGGGTACAACCTTCGACAAGAAGTTTAATGTATATCCTCTCCCATCTTCTGAGATTCTTGCCAACCAGAACCTGACACAGATTGACGGATATAACGAGGTTCAAAACTAAAGTATAAAAGAATTATTAAAGAAAACGCAATATGAAGAATAAATATATAATTGGTGCTATGCTTGTCGGCATCATCAGCTTATTCGCATCATGTTCGGATGACAACGACTCAAACCCAACGCTGATTCAGCCTACGGAGTTTAAGTTGAATACTCCAGAATATGTAAATTCTACTATTGACTTGGAGCATTCTACAGGACTTAGCCTTTCATGGTCACAGCCTAAGTACACTGCCGACAATGCCCCAATCAATGTAACATACGAGGTACAGGTATCTCCAACCAACACCTTCACAGTTTCTACTGATGAAGCTGCTGCAGACGAGAGTGGCGAGAAAGTTGCCGATTATGCAGCACTCAGCCACACTACACTGGAATGCAAAACTTCAGCCTCTGCTGAAGAAATAGACAAGGCTTTGGTAAAGATTCTGAAATTAACAGAAGACAATGTTCCTGCAGAGCAGGATGCGTATGTACGTGTGAATGCTTTCATCCTTGAGGGCACAAATCGTCTGAATCCTATCGCATCTAACTCTGTACAACTTAAGGTAAAACCTTACTATATTGAGTTGAAGGATGCTACTCCAACAATGTGGTATCTCGTAGGTAACATGTTTGGCGGCAAGTGGGCTGGTGACAAGAGTATTGGTGTTGACGCACTTCCTATGTTCCTTAAGCCAAACTTCTCTTACGACAAGAAGACTGGTGCTGGTGAGATTGAATACACTAACTACTTCCTTACAGACGAATTCAACGATAATGCAGAATCTGCTGTAGCAGGTTTCAAGATTCTGCCTTCAAGCTTCAGCTGGGATTACAGTATGGACGGCGGTGGAAAGTTGAAGGACAATATCGCCTATCGTGGTTCAACTAATAGCGATGGTGGTCATATCCTTGCAGGAGCAGACGGTTACTACACAATCACATTGAACACCGCCAACAATACAGCCACTATGGTGAAGTACGAGGGTAATGTAACCAACTATGGTACTATCCAGATTGCTGGCTCATTCAACGAGTGGGCAGATACTCCAATGCTTCCTTACAACACGGAAGGCGTTGAGAACCACGCTTGGTATTATGTAATGGAAGTTCCTGCTGGCGAGACTGCACAGTTCAAGTTCAAGATTGCAGGATCTTGGGATACAAGCTGGGGTTATGGCAATGCAGATGGCGATATCAACATGTTCGGTAAGTGTGAGGCTAGTGGCAAGAACCTCGGCTTGGCAGAAGGCAAGTACGTCATCTCATTCAACGACATCACAGGTGCATTCAGCATCGTTAAATTGTAAATCACTTAAAGTATAGACAATTATGATTAAGAAAATATTATTGGGAATGACCCTGCTGATGTCTATGGTATCTTGTACCGAAGACTATACAGATTGGGGTAACCCACAGACAAATCCTCAGGAGGAAGCTGTAACATTTGGTAACGGTAGCGTAACTCCAGTTGATGTCATCAACTTGGCTGATGTAACAACAGAGAAGATAAAAGTAGCGAGCATTGTTGCTCCTACTTCTTCCGATGCTGCTTATACACCTAATTATAAAATTAACTTCGATGGTCAGTCATTCGACATTGATGCTGATGGCAACATGGCAACAGCTGAATTGACAAGCTATATCGTTGAGAAGTATGGCAAGCGTCCTACAGAGCGCGACATCGATGCTACTCTTGACGCATGGGTAAGCAATGGCTCAACAGCCGTGAAGATGGCAACATCTGAAACATTCCAGGTAAAGGCTATTCCTGAGGCTCCATTCATCGATGAGGGTTACTACCTCGTAGGCGATATGTTTACTACAGAAGAAGTAAATGGTTGGACAAAAGAAGTTGCAAAGGCATTCAAGCACAGCGAAAAGGACGTGTATGAGGATCCTATCTTCACCGTAAGCTTCGAGACAACAAAGGCTGACCAGTACTGGAAAATTATTCCTAAGAAGAACATCGACTCTGACGACCTTTGGGCTGCCGGCGTAGTAGGACCTAAGGTTGACGGTGATGACAGCATGACAGGTTTGTTAACCAACGGTGACGCCAAGGCTGGTAAGATTGCCAAGGCTGGTAAGTATAAGCTCACCATCAACATGATGGACTACTCTTATACCTTAGAGGAGGTTAACTACGATCCATTCATTTACTTCATCGGCGCAACTGACGGCTGGACAAACGCTGAGCAGAAGCTTGCTCTCGTAGACGATGCAAAGGGAGTATACACTGGTTACCTTTATTGTGCCGACCCTAACGGTTGGGGCAATCAGTTCAAGTTCCAGCGTGTAGCCGGTAGTTGGGATAATGAGATAAATTCTGGTGCATTCAGCACATTCTCTGGTGCAGCAACCAGCGAAGGTGGAAACATCGGCGTTAACGCAGGAGAAGGTGTATACTACTTCGATGTAAATCTTTCAGAAGGCACTATCACAGCCACTAAGGTGGAGAAAATGGGCATCATCGGTGGCTTCAACAATTGGGCTGGCGACGCAGTCATGACTTGGAATGCTGAAGAGTATTGTTTCGAGGCAACTAATGTTGGTGTGACAGCCGACGGTTGGAAGTTCCGCGTAAATGGTGATTGGCCCATCAACCTCGGTGGAAGCCTCAACAACCTGACAGCAGGTGGTGACAACATTACAGTAGCAGGCAACACAGTCAAGTTGTATCCTACAAGAAAGACTAAGGACAATATCTACTGCAGAGTAGAATAAGTATTTGTTTCATCATAATAAAAATAGTATAACCAATAGGCGGCTCTCAATTCCGGGAGTCGCCTATTTTTTTCTTTCTCCATCAAACAACTTTTCCACCTAAACATTTGGAAGTTACGAGGAAAAGTTGTATCTTTGCCACCAACTAACAAAAACAAGGCATGACAGAAACAGAAATTAAGCAAATGCTTGCCCAAGGCGAACGACTTACCCTGGAATGCAAAAAAGCAAAGACGGAGCTCCCTAAATCTGTTTGGGAATCATATTCCGCTTTTGCCAACACTATTGGTGGCTATATATTATTGGGTATTGACGAAAATAGAAAAGAAACGGATGTTGACAAACGTTTTACTATCATCGGAGTTGACAATATCCCTAAGATTATCTTTGATTTATGGAACACCATCAATAGCAACAAAGTAAATAGAAACATTTTGCTAGACTCAGATATAGAGGTAACTACAATAGACAGGAAATCTATAGTATGTATCCACGTGCCACAAGCAGATTGGCGAATGAAGCCTGTCTTCTTAAATGAAAATCCTTACAAAGGTTCCTTCAAGCGCAATCATGAAGGTGATTACCATTGCACAGAAATGGAAGTAAGAGCCATGATACGTGATGCTAACGAAGATGGCAATGACGGAGGATTACTAGATGGTTTTACTCTGGATGACATTGATGCAAATACGCTCCATGGTTACCGTAATCAATTCAAAATACTAAATGCCGACCATGATTGGAACGATAAGGACGATAAAGAATTTTTGCGACTTTTAGGTGGATATACTAAGAATAGACAAACAGGAAAAGAAGGACTGACGGTAGCAGGGCTAATGATGTTTGGAACAGGGTTAGCCATAAGGGAGCGATTTGGAAATTTTCGTATGGACTATCTCGACATGAGCCATCTAGAAGGTGAGGAAAGGTATAGAGACAGACTAACTTACGATGGGCGTTGGGAGAACAACTTGTATCAATTCTTTAGAATTGTTATGCCTAAGTTGACATTCGACTTACCTCACCCTTTTCATATGGTAGGTTATCAGCGTGTAGATGACACACCACAAATGAAAGCTGTAAGAGAAGGATTT
>ERZ791912.599-NODE-599-length-20973-cov-3.525672_pt1 | contig 20973 bp, 17 predicted proteins | sample MGYA00510141_ERZ791912 | MGnify/ENA primary metagenome ERZ791912 (study PRJEB30046, sample SAMN00792082) | human gut metagenome | study: EMG produced TPA metagenomics assembly of the A metagenome-wide association study of gut microbiota in type 2... | reverse complement strand
ATGATTATGAAATGGTGAAACGATTTTTCAATTATATCAAATACATTTTTTAATGATCATAAAATAAATGAGGAGGTTTTTATGAAAAAGAATATTAAACATTTTTTTCTGTTGACAGCTCTTGCCGCTGGAACAATCCATTTTGTTAACAGATTTATTAATATGACAGCCGATATCAAGAATATTTTAAAATCCGAAAACGGCAATTTTTATGATTGGAAAAATGGACAGATTTATTATACCAGACGCGGATCAGGCAGTCCGTTATTGCTGATTCACGATCTGAATCCGGTCAGCTCTTCTTATGAATGGTGCAAAGTGATTCGGAAACTGGAAAAGAAACATACTGTCTACACACTGGACTTACTTGGATGTGGACGCTCTGCAAAACCGTACTTAACTTACACCAATTATTTATATGTTCAGCTTGTGACGGATTTTATCCAAAATGTAATTGGAGAAAAAACAGATATTATTGCATCGAATGAATCAATCTCATTTGTAACGTTAGCTTGCAATATGAATAAGGATCTGGCAAACTCTATTATTGCAATCAATCCGACCTCTTTGAAAGAGCTTCATATTACAACCGATAAATATGCTTCTGTGAAAAAAACATTATTGGAACTCCCTGTGATTGGAACATTCCTTTACAACATCAAAGTTAGCAATACTTACATCACCAAAGATTTCCGCGAGGAATATTATACGAGACCACAGTTGGTTTCTTCCAAATTAATTGACGCATACTACGAAGCAGCCCACATGAATTTCAGTCATGGTAAATATTTAATGGCAAGCATGGAAGCAAATTACACAAAGAATAGTATTGAACATGCGCTGAAAAAATTAGAAACTCCAATTTATGTGATTGAGAGTCGAAACATGAAAGATGCAATCGCAATTGCAGATTCTTATAAAAAGACAAACTCCAGAAATGAAATCGTATACTTATCCAACTGTAAAAAATATCCACAGTTAGAGATTGCCGATAAAGTTGTGGAAGCAATTGATATGTTTTTAAAGTAGGATTATTTTAGAATTTAATAATAAAAAGAAAAAACTCCTGTCCTCCAAATGATGCATTAAAAACACGTTTTATAATAGAATGTAAAAATTTTTTACATTTAAGCATGTTATTGCATCATAAAAAAGACAGGAGTTTGTGTATATGGTGATTTATTTTATCACCCAATTATTACATCACTCAGTAACTATTATTTTTACAACGGTGTCTTTGTCGGTGTTCCGGCTTTTCTTGGATAAGTTTTCGGTGTTCCCTTCACCTTATCGATCACGACAAACGATCTTTTCTGCTCATACAGATCAAATTTATAGACTTCTTTCATTTTTCCTCCAAGCAAAAATGTTGCATTTTTTGCATTAGCAACTTCCTCTTCAATTTCACCGGATTTGTAAGAAATAAAGGTTCCACTTATTTTTACAAAAGGAACACAATACTCTTCTAAGGAAGAAAGGTTTGCGACTGCCCTTGAGACAACCAGATCAAACTTTTCACGGTATTCCTTATTTTTTCCAAGCTCCTCCGCTCTCGCGTGAAGTGCCTCAATCTCTTTTAATCCAAGTTCCTCTATCACTTCCTGTAAAAATAATATTCTTTTATTCAGAGAATCAGCAAGTGTCATCCTCAGATCTGGAAATGCAATTTTCAAAGGAATCCCAGGAAATCCGGCGCCGGTTCCCATGTCCATCACTGAAACTTCTTTTTTGAGATCATACACTTTGATCAGGGAGAGACTGTCCAAAAAATGTTTTTCAATGACTTCATCAAATTCTGTGATTGCAGTCAGATTCATAACTTTATTTTTTTCCACCAGCATCTCATAATATCTGATAAACTGCTGTATCTGATTATCGCTTAATTCAATCTGAAGTTCTTCCAGACCTTTTAAAAATTTTTCTAAATTATATGTCATTTTATATTTCCTTTATGATATTTCATCTGCTCCATATAAACCAAAAGTACCGAAATGTCTGCCGGGGAGACTCCTGAAATTCTTGATGCCTGGCCAATTGATAACGGTCTGTAAAGTTTTAACTTCTGTCTGGCTTCAATACGGAGGCTTGGTACTTCATCATAATCAAAATCTTCTGCTATTTTTTTATTTTCCAGTTTTTTATAATGCTCTACCTGTTTGATCTGCCGCACAATATATCCATCATACTTGATATTGATATTAACCTGTTCAACTACATCATAAGGCAGCTCAGGTCTTTCCTTATCAATCGGAGCTAATTTCTCATAATCAAGTTCAGGTCTGCGGATCAGTTCTGTTAAAGTTGTTCCTGTATTTAATGGAATACTTCCGTAACTTTCCAAAAGAGCCTGAACCTCTTTATTAGCACCGATCTTGACTCCGGCAACACGTTCAATCTCTTTCTGGATCAATACTTCCTTCTGACAGATCCAGTCATAACGCTCCTGTGAAATTAAACCAATCTCATATCCTTTTTTTGATAAACGCAGATCGGCATTATCCTGACGAAGCAGCAAACGGTATTCCGCACGGGAAGTCATCATGCGATATGGCTCATGATTTTCTTTTGTCACAAGATCATCAATTAAAACTCCTATATAAGCCTCAGAGCGATCTAATATCAGCAGCTCTTTTCCGAGAATACTCATGGATGCATTGATTCCGGCAACTAACCCCTGACAGGCAGCCTCCTCATAACCACTGCTTCCATTAAACTGACCACCGGAAAAGAGTCCTTTGATATTTTTAAATTCCAGAGTAGCATACAACTGATTTGGATTGATACAATCATACTCAATCGCATAAGCATTACGGACAATTTTCACATGTTCAAGTCCTGGCAGGGTGCGGTACATTTCATGCTGGACATCTTCCGGTAAAGAGGAAGACATTCCACCAACATACATCTCATTCGTATTTATTCCTTCCGGTTCAATAAAAATCTGATGTCTGTCCTTATCCGCAAATTTAACAACCTTATCTTCAATGGAAGGACAGTATCTTGGTCCTGTACCTTCAATAATTCCTGCATAAATCGGAGAACGGTCCAGGTTATTCCGGATGATCTCATGTGTTTTCTCATTTGTATAAGTCAGCCAGCAGGAAACCTGATCGATCTGCACATCTTCAGGATTAGTTGTAAAGGAAAAAGGTACAACTCTCTCATCTCCCTTTTGCTCCTGCATTTTCGAAAAATCAACAGACCTTTTGTCAATTCGTGCCGGTGTTCCTGTCTTAAAACGGAACATTTCAATTCCATGCGCTTTCAGTGAATCGGTCAGATGGTTGGCTGCCTGCAGACCGTTTGGTCCGGTGTATGTGATCATCTCACCGGTCAGACATCTTGCGCGAAGATAAGTTCCCGTGCACAATACGACTGCCTTACAATGATAAACCGCACCTGAAAACGTTTTTACACCTGTTATTTTCTGAATTTCTTTTCCATTTTCCAACGCTGCTGTTTCCGTAATAATTTCAGAAACTTCTGCCTGACGGATGGTAAGATGATTGGTATTCTGAAGCGTCTTCCGCATTTCCATACTGTAATTCATTTTATCTGCCTGCGCACGCAGTGAATGAACGGCCGGACCTTTGGATTTATTTAACATCTTGGACTGGATAAATGTCTTATCGATATTTTTTCCCATCTCACCACCGAGCGCATCGATCTCACGAACCAGATGTCCCTTGGAACTTCCTCCAATATTCGGATTACACGGCATCATTGCGATACTGTCTACACTCACGGTAAAAATAATTGTTTCCAGTCCGAGTCTTGCACACGCCAATGCTGCCTCGCATCCGGCATGTCCGGCTCCTACTACAACCACATCATATTCTTCCTCTACATACGGAATCTTCTTCTCTTCCATTTTTAATTTCCTCATTAACATAACATAAATAATATCGATAACATTTTATTTACCCATACAGAATTTGCTGAAGATTTCATTTACCAGATCATCTTCCACAGATTCTCCGATAATATTTCCTAGCTCCTCGTAAGCATTCATCAAATCAATGGAATAAAAATCTTCCGGCATGTCATCTGCAATACTCTGCAACACTAAATGTAAACTTCGCAAAGCTTCCTGTAAAGATGTTTTATGTCTGATATTCGTAATATAAACTTCATCATTAAATGTAACTTCCCCAGAGAAGAACATTTCTTTGATTGTTTCTTCAAAGTCATCCATTCCGGTCTGCTCTTTTGCAGAAATTGAGATCATTTTTTTATCCAGATGTTTTTTTATATCTTCCACAGTTGTGACCGGACTTAAATCAGATTTATTTAACAAAACGATTGCATGTCTGTCTTTCAACAATTCCATGATCTCATGATCATTTTCATCTAACGCTGTGGATGTGTCAACTACGTAAATGACAAGATCGGCATTATTCAAATATTTCTTTGCACGTTCCACACCAATTTTTTCCACGACATCTTCCGTGTCACGGATTCCGGCTGTATCAATAATGTTCAATATAATACCATTTAAATTAATCTGTTCTTCCAGAACATCCCGTGTTGTTCCCGCAATATCGGTAACGATCGCCTTCTCTTCTCCAACCAGAGAATTTAAAAGAGAAGATTTTCCGGCATTCGGCTTTCCGACAATAACAGTTGAAATACCTTCTTTTAATATTTTTCCATTATCACTGTTTGCAAGAAGTTTATCAATTTTTTTTATCACATCCGATACAATACCGGATAACTTTTCCGGATACCCATCCAGACTGATATGTTCCGGATCATCTAATGCACTTTCGATAAATGCAATCTCATGTAAAACAGTTCCGCGGATTTCTTTAATTTTTTCTGAAACAGAACCCGATAGCTGGCTTAAGGAGCTTTTTAATGCAAACTCATTTTTGGAATTAATAACATCAATGACTGATTCTGCCTGTGACAGATCAATTCTGCCATTTAAAAATGCGCACTTTGTAAACTCACCCGGCTCGGCAGGGCGTGCTCCGTATTTGATCACAGTTTCTAAAATACGTTTCATGACATAAACGCCGCCATGACAGTCTATCTCGACAGTATCTTCTCTTGTATAACTTTTTGGTCCACGCATCAGCAGAACCATAACTTCATCGATCACTTCATCATCATCATGAATGTGTCCATAATGAATGGTATGTGTCGGCATGTCTGCTAATTTTTTCTGATTTTTCATTTCAAAAATCTGGTCTGTTATAGCTACTGCCTCATCTCCGCTGATTCTTACAATTCCAATTCCTGAACTTGACATTGCGGTTGCAATTGCAGCAATTGTATCCGTTCTCATATCATTTTTTCCTCTTTTTTTCTAAAACAACTCTGAAAAAAGTCTGGCTGCTTTTTTCAAATACTTTAATGCACGAAACTGCACGCCGCAAAACTTCATAAGAACCTGCCATATCATTTCCGGCATTTTCATAAAGCTTTGTAACGTGCAGCTTCTGGTCTTTTAAATTCTATAATTGAATTTATCTTTCTCTATCTCTTTTTAAAGTAACAACCACATGTCTGTATGGTTCTTCGCCCTCGCTGTGTGTTGTTACAAACTTATCATTCTGCAATGCAGAATGGATAACTCTTCTCTCAAAAGGATTCATTGGTTCTAAAGAAACAGGACGTTTTGTTCTCTTTACTTTGTATGCAATGTTCTTTGCAAGATTCTCCAATGTCTCTTTTCTTCTCTTGCGGTAATCTTCTGTATCAATCTTAACTTTAATGTATTCCTCAGAATTTTTATTCACTGCAAGGTTTGCAAGATACTGCAGGGAGTCGAGAGTCTGTCCTCTTTTACCAATGAGGATACCCATGTCATCTCCTTTCAGTTCTACGTTGTAAGTATTACCGTCTTCTGCTTTTTCAATAATGATCTCAACTTTAAGATCCATAGCAGCAAAGATTTTCTGTAAAAATTCTGTGATATCACCTTCTACAGAATATTTCTTACGAACTTTGATCACAGCATCTTTTCTTGCGATTCCTAAAAATCCTGTGCTTCCTTTTTCGATTACTTCATATTCAATCTGATCACTGGTAGCTCCAAGTTTTATAAGAGCTTCTGTGATAGCATCATCGACTGTTCTTGCTGATACTTCAATATACTCCATAACAATAACCTCCACATATACGTTATCTTACCAACACGTTTTTGAAAAATAATCTGTTAGTTTTTCTTATTATTTCTCTCGTTAAATTCACGGACCAGGTTTGCTTTTGCAGCCATACTTTCAGGTTTTGCATTCGCTTTCAATGCATTTGCCTTCTCAAGTTCAAGTTCTTTCTCTGCCGTTGTCTTAACGGAACTCTTGGAACTTGCTGTAACCTGTCTTGTATTCATACGTGCAGCATTGGAAATCTGGTTTTCGGAGATTCCCATTTTCTCACGTTTTTTCTTTGCTTTTTCCTGATTCTTTGCAATAATATCATCCAGATCGATCTTATCAAAATGTTTATTTAAGAAGAACTGCTGGATACTTCTTACAACCGCACTTGCGATCCAGTAGATACCGAGACCGACCGGAACAGTAAAACACATTACCAGTGAGAATAATGGCATAGTACGGTTCATCATCTTCATCTGCTGAGCCATCTGGTCATTATCTCCGCCTGCTGTTGCAGCCGTTGGCATTAACTTGATATTTAAAACCTGTGTCAAATAAGAAATCACAGGAATCAGCAATGCAAGAACTGCCATCAGAATACTTCCACCTGCAAATGCAGCTTTGATGATCTGAAATGGAGTATCTGAAATATTTAATCCTATAAAGTTGTTTACATGAGAAACTACACCATATGTAGAATCAATGGAATCTGTGAGCGCCGGGAATGACTCTCTTAAGGAATCCCATCCGGTAGAACTCATTTTTGATAAAACATCTACTACATAATTCTGTAATGTTGTTGTATCTGTTGCCGTAAAATCAACCTGTACTGTGTTCAATTTTAATGTGCTCATCAGGTTTGTCATAATATCCTGATAGCCGCTTGTTGCCATGATCTTATCAACCAGATCAAGATAAACATCCTTCACACTGCTGATATAGGCAGGAACATTCATAAATACACGGTACAACGCCAAAAGTAAAGGCATCTGGATTAACATCTGCACACAGCTGCCTGTCGGTGAAACACCATACTTCTCATAGATCTGCTGTGTCTCAGCCTGCATATTCTGCATGGATACGGTATCTTTCTTATCCTTATACTTTTTCTGGACCGCCTGAAGCTCCGGGTTCATCTTCTGGGATAACTTCGAGAACTTCTGCTGTTTATAAGTCAATGGGAACATTAAAGCATAAATAACAATGGTAAATAAAATAATAGAAAGACCTACGTTGGAAATTCCAACTTTTTCCATTAAAATATACATGCCATTCATTATCCAGCCAAGTAATTTTGCAATTGGTCCAAGAATGGCACCATTGTATGCTGTTAATAACATCTCTGACACTGAAAATACCTCCAATTATGGAACGGGATCATATCCGCCTTTTGAAAAAGGATTACATCTTATAATTCTCCAAAGCGCTAACGCCCCACCTTTGACAGCTCCATACTTTTCGACAGCCTCTAACCCATAGGTGGAACAGGTCGGGTAGTATGGACATTTTGTTGTTTTCATCGGAGAAATATACTTTCTATAAAATTTAATCAAAGCAATCAATATTTTTTTCAAAATGATTCCATCTTCTTTTCTAAAATCTTTACTTCAAAATTTTATGAAGACCTCCAAGATGTAACAAAGCACTTTCCACTTCATGATATGAAATGTCTTTTGCTGTATTTCTTGCGATGACTACAATGTCTAAACCACTATTAAACATGTCTTCCTGTAGCCGGTAACTTTCTCTGATCAATCGGGTTACATGATGTCTTATAACACTATTTCCTACTTTTTTACTCACCGATATGCCTAACCGGTTTCTGTCTGTATCATTTTCCAGAACGTACATCACCAGATAACGGTTTGCATATGATTTTCCTTTTTTATATACGTTCTGAAAATCTCTGTTTTTCTTTAATGATTCTGAATATTTCATCTAATATTCCTTTGCCAAAAATTGATCATAAAAGAAGAAAAGACCACAAATATGTGGCCTATGCTGATAATTTTTTTCTACCTTTTAATCTTCTTGCAGCCAATACTTTTCTTCCGCCTGCAGTACTCATTCTGCTTCTGAATCCATGAACTTTCGCTCTCTGTCTCTTCTTAGGTTGGAATGTCATCTTCATGTCACATACACCTCCTCTACAATTCAAACATATATTTTACTCAATGTTATGATAAGTCTACTTCAATAGCGACAAAACATCATTTTTATTTATATCAAAATAATCGGACAAAGTCAAGCAAAATCTCATAAAATAAGGCTTTTGCCAATATTTAGTTTTCCACTTTCTGTCATTTTTGTTTTTTTACCACTATATATATAAGGAAGAAATGCATTTTATCTATATATGGTATAATGTTATACACATAGAAAATTAAAAATTTTTCCACAGAAAACCCAGTATTTATGCCGTTTACATAAGTTATCCTCAATTTGTGGATAACTTGTGGACAATTTCTTGATAATATCATCATAACTTGTGTATAAATGTGTACAAGCCTTATTTTTACTGGTCTATAACTATTTTTCCATTATTAACAATAACTTCTAGTATATTCACATTAAGCGTTAAAACGCCCATATAGCCACTTTTTTTATCAACGCCCTATCCCCAGTCCTTCCACAATTAAACGTTGATAATTCCGCAAAAATAGTGTAGGATAGCATTATATAGAATTTTTTAGAGTTTTTTAAGCAGTTAAGATTAACTGCTATATTTTAGTGCTATCAGAAAACGGAGTTAGAAAATGGACAAGATTTTGGAAAAATGGGATGAAATTTTACAGACAGTAAAAACAGAGCATGATGTCAGCGACATTTCTTTTGATACCTGGATCAAACCTCTGGAAGTTTTTGGTGTTGAGGGAAATACCCTCTATATCCTTGTTCCATCTGAACAGATGACTTTAAGTTATATCTCAAAAAAATATTATCTTCCTTTAAAAGTAGCAATTGCTGAAATTATCGGAACCGAATATGAGATTCAGTTTATTTTACCGGAACAGACCAAGAATATCAGACCTTCCAATAATAAAGGAAAGAAAACACCGGAACCTGAAGCTTCCAAACGTTCCAACTTAAATCCAAATTACACATTTGATACTTTCGTTGTCGGCAGCAATAACCGTTTTGCACAGTCTGCCTCCCTAGCAGTAGCGGAATCTCCGGGAGAAGCTTACAACCCTCTTTATATTTATGGTGGACCTGGACTTGGAAAAACCCACTTGATGCATTCCATTGGACATTTCATCCTGGAAAGAAATCCGGAAGCAAAAGTTTTGTATGTTACTTCCGAGGAATTTACCAATGAAGTTATCGAATCTATCCGTAGTGGTAACGCCTCTGCGATGAATAAATTCCGTGAAAAATACAGAACTATCGACGTTCTCATGATCGACGACGTTCAGTTTATTATAGGAAAAGAAAGTACACAGGAAGAATTTTTCCACACGTTCAACGCTCTCCACTCCGCAGGCAAACAGATCATTTTAACATCGGATAAACCGCCAAAGGATATGGAAACGTTAGAAGAACGAATCCGTTCCCGTTTCGAATGGGGACTTATGGCAGACATCGGAGCTCCTGATTACGAGACGCGAATGGCAATCCTTCGCCGGAAAGTGGAATCTGATGATATGTCCTTAAGCGATGACATTTTAAATTACATCGCAAATAATATTAAATCCAACATCCGTGAATTAGAGGGAGCTTTGAACAAACTCCTCGCTTACTCGAATCTGGAAAAAACAGAGATCACCATGGAGATTGCCAAGAAAGAACTTCAGAATATTATCACACCGGACAAGCCAAGAGAAATCACTCCTCAGCTTATCATTGAAGTTGTTTCGGAACATTTCCAGATTTCACTGGATCAGATGATCTCAAAAAACAGAAGTAATGAGATTGCAAGACCAAGGCAGATTGCCATGTACCTCTGTAAAACCATGACGGATATTCCATTGGATTCCATCGGTTCCTTACTGGGCGGAAGAGATCACTCGACCATTATCCACGGCATCAAAAAAATTGCGGATGAGTACGATTCCAACGAACAGACACGCAATTTAATTGAAACTATCAAGAAAAAAATCAATCCAAACTAAAGTTATCAACTTTTTTTTGAGTTATTAACAAAATTTTGTGGATAACCTGTTCAAATCGTGTTTAATTAATGTTTAAAGTTTTGGATAACCTACTTTTCAAGATGAATTTCAAATTTTTTCTGAGGAGGCTTAAAATTTTAATTCACATTTTATCCAAGGTTAATCCTCATGCTTTTCACATAGTTATACAGTCGGATTTTTCGGACAAGCCCTTATGTTTTCAAGGGTTGCAGGGTTATTCACTTATTCACACACACTAATACGACTACTTTTAATATCTTTTATTAATTATATTTATTTTGGCTTTCGCCAAGCAGGAAGGAGTTATTCACATTATGAAATTAATCTGTTCTAAATCAAATCTGCTTCATGGAGTTAACATTGTGTCCAAGGCTGTTCCAACCAGAACCACAATGGCAATCCTTGAATGCATTTTAATTGATGCTTCTGCTAATGAAATCAAATTAACAGCAAACGATATGGAACTTGGAATTGAAACTAAGATTGAAGGAGAAATTGCAGAGAGGGGAATCATTGCATTAGATGCTAAGATTTTTTCTGAGATTGTCCGTAAATTACCGGACAGTGATGTTGTGATCGAAACAGATTCCAATTTTAAAACTACCATTACCTGTGAGAAAGCAAAGTTTAACATTGTTGGAAAATCAGGTGATGATTTTTCCTATATTCCATTTATTGAAAGAAATGAATGTATTTCAATCTCCCAGTTTACTTTAAAAGAAGTGATTCGTCAGACAATCTTCTCAATTGCTGACAATGACAACAATAAACTGATGACGGGTGAACTTTTCGAGATTGAAGAGAATCAGTTAAAAGTAGTTTCTCTGGATGGACATAGAATTTCCATCCGTAATATTGAATTAAAGAATAATTACGATCATAAGAAAGTAGTTGTTCCTGGTAAAACACTTCAGGAAGTAAGTAAGATTTTACCTGGAAGTGCAGAGGAAGAAGTCAATATTTTCCTTTCAGAGAATCATATTGTATTTGAATTTGATGATACTACAGTTGTATCCAGATTGATCGAAGGAGAGTATTTCAAGATTGAGCAGATGCTTTCCTCTGATTATGATACAAAAGTTAAGATTAATAAGCGTGAATTATTAGACTGTATCGACCGTGCAACACTTCTCGTAAAAGAGGGTGACAAGAAACCAATTATCATGAATATCACAGATGGAAATATGGAATTAAAGATCAATTCTTTTATTGGTTCCATGAATGAAGATATTGATATCACAAAAGAGGGAAAAGATATCCTCATTGGATTTAATCCGAAATTCTTTATCGATGCACTGAGAGTCATCGATGAGGAAGAGGTTTCTCTTTATATGGTAAACCCGAAGGCTCCATGTTTTATCAAGGATGATGAAGGAAAGTTCATTTATCTGATTCTTCCGGTAAACTTTAACGCAGCCACTAACTAAGAAAGGCAGAAAGATGATCACAGTAAATATCAGAGAGACGGATGAATTTATCAAACTGGGACAGGCTTTGAAAAAAGCAGGTCTTGTAGAATCCGGAGTAGATGCAAAGTTTTTTATTCAGGATGGACAGGTAAAATTAAACGGCGAGACAGAGCTTCAGCGTGGAAAAAAATTATACAATGGAGATGTTGTTTCCTTTAACGGCGAGACAATTCAGATTGTAAAATGATCATAAAGTCAATTGAATTGCAGAATTTTCGAAATTATGAAGATTTAAATATTTCATTTGATGAGGGAACCAATATTTTTTACGGGGACAATGCGCAGGGAAAAACGAATATCCTTGAAGCTGCATACTTAAGTGGAACAACTAAGTCCCACAAATGTAGTAAGGACAAGGAAATGATCCGTTTCGGGGAGCAGGAGTCCCATATCAGAACGGTTGTTGTAAAAAAAGATAAAGAATATCAGATTGATATGCATTTAAAACACAATCGTTCCAAGGGAATAGCAATCAATAAAGTTCCGATCAAAAAAGCCAGCGAGCTTTTTGGAATTCTCAATATGGTATTTTTTTCGCCGGAGGATCTGAATATTATCAAAAATGGTCCGGCGGAGCGCCGCAGATTTCTGGATTCTGAATTATGCCAGTTGGATAAAATATATTTGTCAGATCTTACAACTTACAATAAAATTTTGAATCAGCGTAACAAATTATTAAAAGATATGGTTTACAGACCGGATTTAAAGGATACACTTCCGGTATGGGATATGCAACTGGTAGAAACTGGCAGGAAAATCATTCGGCGAAGAAAACAGTTTGTTGATGAGCTAAATGAGATCGTGCATGATATTCACTATCGGATTTCCGGTGAAAAAGAAGATCTGCTTTTGCAGTATGAACCAAGTATTGAAGATATTTTTTTCGAGGATGAACTTTCCAGAGTCAAAGAGAGGGATATGCGGCAGTGTATGACATCGGTGGGACCGCACCGGGATGATCTTCTTTTTTCCATCGGTGAGGTGGACATCCGGAAGTTCGGTTCGCAGGGACAGCAGAGAACTTCTGCGCTGTCCTTAAAATTGTCAGAGATCGAACTGGTCAAACGGTCCATTCATGATACACCGGTTTTGTTGCTCGATGATGTGTTGTCGGAACTTGACAGTAACCGGCAGAATTATCTGCTCAACAGTATTCATGACACACAGACGCTGATCACCTGTACAGGGCTGGATGAATTTGTAAAAAACAGATTTCAGATCAATAAGATATTTAAAGTTGTACAGGGGACTGTGGAAGAGAGAAAAGAATTATAATTAGATTACATTTGTAGTTTAGTATAAAAAAATAAGAGTTCATGGGTGAAAACCTGTGATACAGCTTGGATTGTACATATTTTTTTATGTGCAGAATGGAGGAATAAATGGGTACAGAAAACGAATATGGTGGAGACCAGATCCAGATTTTGGAAGGACTTGAGGCTGTTCGTAAAAGACCGGGTATGTACATCGGTAGTACATCAGCCAGGGGCTTACATCATCTGGTATATGAGATTGTAGATAACTCAGTAGATGAGGCACTTGCCGGATACTGCAAAAATATTGAAGTGACCATAAATGAAGATAACTCTATTACCGTAGAAGATGATGGACGTGGTATTCCGGTCGACATCAATCACAAAGCTGGAAAATCCGCATTGGAAGTCGTATACACTGTACTTCATGCCGGTGGAAAATTTGGCGGTGGAGGCTACAAAGTATCTGGTGGACTTCACGGCGTAGGTGCGTCAGTTGTAAATGCACTTTCCACAAAGTTAAAAGTTGAGGTTTACCGTGAAGGAAAGATTTATTTCCAGAGTTACAAGATCGGTAAACCGGATGAACCGGTGAAAGTGATCGGAGAATGCGGCGAGGACAAGCACGGAACAAAGGTTACTTTCTGGCCGGACGGATCGATTTTTGAAGAGACCGTTTTTGATTATGATACGTTAAAACAGCGTTTGCGTGAGACAGCCTTTTTGACAAAAGGTTTAAGAATCGTGCTGACAGATTTAAGAGAAAACCCGGCGAGAACTCATGATTTTCATTATGCCGGCGGTATCAAAGAATTTGTTACTTACTTAAACAAGAGCAAAGAAGCTTTATACCCGGAAGTCATTTACTGTGAGGGCAGTGGAAATGGTGTCTATGTGGAAGTTGCCATGCAGCATAATGATTCCTACAATGAGTTGACGTTAAGTTTTGTCAATAACATTATCACACCGGAAGGTGGTACACATCTTGCCGGATTCCGTAATGCATTGACGAAAACATTTAATGCTTATGCGAGAGCGAATAAATTATTAAAAGACAGCGAACCGGCATTGACGGGTGATGATATCCGTGAAGGACTGACTGCCATTATCAGTGTAAAAATCGAGGAACCTCAGTTTGAGGGACAGACCAAACAAAAACTAGGGAACAGCGAAGCCCGCGGTGCGGTGGATTCCATTGTGAGCGAGCAGCTTACTTACTTTTTAGAGCAGAATCCGACGGTTGCCAAGACAATCTGTGAAAAATCCCTTCTGGCGCAGCGCGCGAGAGAGGCTGCAAGAAAAGCGAGAGATTTAACCAGAAGAAAAACAGCACTGGAGGGAATGTCTCTTCCGGGAAAACTGGCAGACTGTTCTGACAAAGATCCAAAGAACTGTGAGATTTTCATCGTCGAGGGAGATTCCGCCGGCGGTTCCGCTAAGACTGCGAGAAGCCGTGCAACCCAGGCAATCCTCCCACTTCGTGGTAAGATTTTAAATGTCGAGAAGGCAAGACTGGATAAGATTTATGGAAATGCTGAGATCAAAGCGATGATCACTGCGTTTGGTACAGGTATTCATGAAGACTTTGATATCAGCAAACTTCGTTACAACAAGATTATCATTATGACGGATGCCGATGTCGATGGTGCCCATATCAGTACGTTAATGCTGACCTTCCTCTATCGGTTCATGCCGGATCTGATCAAAGAAGGCCATGTATATCTGGCACAGCCGCCACTATACAAGATCGAAAAAAATAAAAATGTATGGTACGCTTACAGTGATGATGAGTTAAATGCAATCTTAACGGAGATCGGACGTGATGGAAATAATAAGATCCAGCGTTACAAAGGACTTGGTGAGATGGATGCGGAGCAGCTCTGGGAAACTACCATGGATCCGGAGAAACGAATTTTAAAACGTGTCATGATCGATGATGAGAGTACTTCTGAAATTGATATTACGTTTACAACTCTCATGGGAGATAAAGTAGAACCGAGACGTGAGTTTATTGAAGAAAATGCGAAGTATGTGCAGAATCTTGATATCTAAGATTAAGTGTGCTAGAAATTATATATTACTGCAAATGTAGTTTAATAATGTGACAGAAAGTTAATTTATAATTGCAAATGTAGTTTAATTAGAGAAATGCAGATTTTGAAGCAAAAAGAATTTGCAGGAATGAGGTAAATAGAATGGATGACAAAATTTTTGATCAAATCCATGATGTCGATCTGAAAAAAACAATGGAGACATCCTACATCGATTATGCGATGAGCGTTATCGCCCAGCGTGCATTGCCTGATGTAAGAGATGGTTTGAAACCGGTACAGCGTCGTGTACTCTACTCCATGATCGAATTAAATAATGGACCGGACAAGCCACACAGAAAATGTGCGCGTATTGTCGGTGATACCATGGGTAAATACCATCCACATGGAGACAGTTCCATCTATGGAGCATTGGTCAACATGGCACAGGACTGGTCTACAAGATATCCGCTTGTTGATGGTCATGGAAACTTTGGTTCCGTCGACGGTGACGGTGCCGCTGCAATGCGATATACAGAGGCAAGACTTAGTAAAATTTCCATGGAGATGCTCGCGGACATCAATAAAGATACCGTTGATTTTGTACCAAACTTCGATGAGACTGAGAAAGAGCCGACGGTGCTTCCTTCCCGCTATCCGAATCTTCTGGTAAACGGAACAACCGGTATTGCTGTTGGTATGGCAACCAACATTCCACCTCACAATCTGCGTGAGGTTATTAATGCTGTCGTAAAAATTATCGACAACGAAGTATTAGAAGACCGTGAGACCGATATAGAAGAATTATTAAGTATTGTAAAAGGACCGGATTTTCCAACCGGAGCCATGATCCTCGGAACAACCGGAATTAACGAGGCTTACCGCACCGGACGTGGAAAAATCAGAGTCCGTGCAATCACCAACATCGAGCCGATGCAGAATGGAAAAAACCGTATTGTCGTAACGGAACTTCCATACATGGTCAACAAAGCAAGACTGATCGAGAAAATAGCAGAACTTGTAAGAGATAAAAAAATTGACGGTATCACAGATCTTCGTGATGAGTCTGACCGTCAGGGTATGAGAATCTGTATTGAACTTCGTCGTGATGTAAATCCGAATGTTGTCTTAAATCTGCTTTATAAACATACCCAGATGCAGGATACCTTTGGCGTTATCATGTTAGCACTTGTAGATAACCAGCCAAAAGTATTAAATCTTTACGAAATGCTCAACTACTATCTGCTTCACCAGAAAGATGTAGTGACAAGAAGAACGAAGTACGATCTGAACAAAGCTGAGGAACGCGCCCATATTTTAGAGGGATTATTAGTTGCGTTGGATAACATTGATGAAGTCATCAACATTATCCGGAGCAGTGCCAATACACCGGAAGCCAAAAACCGCTTGATCGAGAGATTTTGCCTGACAGATGTTCAGGCTCAGGCAATCGTGGATATGCGTCTGCGCGCACTGACAGGTCTGGAACGCGAGAAGATCGAAGGCGAATATGCTGAATTAATGGAGCGTATCACAGAGTTAAAAGCAATCTTGGCAGATGAGAAAAAACTTCTCGGCGTTATCCGTGAGGAGATTCTCCTCATTTCAGAAAAATACGGAGACGAGAGAAGAACATCCATTGGATTTGATGAGTATGATATTTCCATGGAGGATCTCATTCCAGTAACAAATACCGTCATTGCAATGACAAAACTTGGTTACATCAAGAGAATGAGTTTGGATAACTTCCGCGCGCAGAACCGCGGTGGTAAAGGTATCAAGGGAATGGAGACAATCGATGAAGATTACATCGAGGAACTTTTGATGACAACTTCCCACCATTACATGATGTTCTTTACCAATACCGGCCGTGTATACAGAATGAAAGCCTACGAAATTCCGGAGGCAAGCAGAACCGCGAGAGGTACTGCAATCATAAACCTGTTGCAGCTTCAGCCGGGAGAGAAGATTACTGCTGTAATTCCAATCAAGGAATACACGGAAGGACATTATCTGTTTATGGCAACCAAGAATGGTATTGTGAAGAAAACACCGATCACCGATTATGCGAATGTCAGAAAGACAGGTCTTGCAGCAATCACATTGCGTGAAGATGATGAGTTGATTGAGGTAAAGAAAACAGATAACGAACAGGATATTTTCCTTGTGACAAAATACGGACAGTGTATTCGTTTCAATGAGAGAGATGTCAGAAGTACCGGAAGAACCTCTATGGGTGTGATCGGCATGAATTTGACAGATGGAGATAAAGTTGTCGGAATGCAGATGGAATCCCAGGGCGAATCACTGATGATCGTATCTGAAAAAGGTCTTGGAAAATGCACACTTGCATCTGAATTTACAGCCCAGAACCGTGGTGGTAAAGGTGTGAAATGCTATAAGATCACAGAGAAAACCGGAAATATCGTCGGTGTGAAAGCAGTCAATCAGGATGACGAGATGATGCTGATCACAACGGAAGGAATTATTATCCGTATCAAAGTCAGTGATACGGCATTACTCGGAAGAGTTACTTCCGGTGTAAAACTGATGAATCTTGCGGATGATGTCACAGTTGCAAGTATTGCAAAAGTACGTGAGGACAAATCCCTCATGGACAATACAGATGAATCTGAACTTGTCACAGAGGAAGAGGAAGCCAAAAGTGCTGCGGCTGCAGCAGAGGCTGCAAAAAAAGCGGCAGGCCAGATGACAGAAACGGATGATGAATTAATGCAGGAATTATTAAGCCGTGCTGAGTCTGATTCGGAAGAAGAATAAAAGAATATTTTGACCGCAGTGATACAAAGAATTCACTATGGTCAGGACAGTAGGCTGCCACATTTTTATGTAGCAGCCGATTTGTCTATATAAAAACGAATTATATTTCATGATAAGAAGCCTTAAAAAAGGTTGTTTCATTTTGCTTATTTGAAAAATAAATGATATCAACACAAAGATAAAAAATAACACATATTATCAAGAAAATCACAGTGTAAATGTGGATAACGTGTTGCAAAAATCGAACTTCCGTGGAAAAATTCATTGTCATAGAAAAGACTTTCGTTTATACTTTTGCGTAAATATAGAATACAAGAGTATTAAAATTGTAGTAAAACTCCAATTAGAAAGCAGAACAACAGGGGGATGAAAAATGCCGCAAAATTTTTATGAGTTAGTATGGATTTTTATTATTTATGCATTTATCGGATGGTGTACAGAGGTATCCTATGCAGCATTGGACCGGGGAATTTTTGTAAACCGGGGATTTTTAAATGGACCTTATTGTCCAATTTACGGATGTGGAGTGGTGATCGTCGTAGCTGTTTTGACTCCGTTAAAGGATAATCTGCTGATATTATTTGCGGGTTCTTTGTTACTGACTTCCATTTTGGAATACATTACCGGATTTATTTTGGAAAAAGTGTTTCACAACAAGTGGTGGGATTACAGCAACAAGCCATTCAATCTGCATGGATATGTGTGTTTGAAATTTTCCATCTACTGGGGACTTGCATGTACATTCATTATGGATGTGATTCATCCGATCATTTACAAGGGTATCACCATGATCCCTCACATTCTGGGGGTTGTGCTGCTCAGCATTGTCATGGCGGTTTTTGCTGTTGACTGTGGTGTTACTGTTACTACAATTTTGAAGTTTAACAAGCGGCTGAAAGTAATGGATGAAATGGCTGCGAAAATACATAAACTATCTGATGAGATCGGCGAAAATATCTACGAGAATGTGACAACAGCAGTGGAAAGATCGGAGGAGTTCCAGGAGACGCATGAGGAACTTCTTACAAAAATTTCAGACAAAAAAGAAAATATAAAAGAGATTCCAGCGAATGCGAAAGCAAGGATCGAAGAATCTGCTGAGTCAACAAGGATGAAACTGGCGGAGACAAAATCATCCACCAGAGAAAAAATAGTACTTTCTGCGGAGGAAAGAAAAGAAAGAATTGCAGAGTCTGCAGAAAATGCAAGAGAGAGATTTGCTGAATCGACCGAAGCAGCAAAAGAGAAAATTGCTGCATACAAAGAAAACAGAGAAGCAGCCCGACTTGCAAAACAGAAAGAAAAAGAAGAGCTCGAGAAAAAGTACAAAGAATTATTTGCAGAGAAGAATTTTGGTTTCAAGCGTCTGATGAAAGCGTTCCCAGATATGACCTCCCGTGAACAGAATGAATCTCTGCAGAAATACAAGAAATACTTTAACATCCGAAGAGCTGATAAGAAAGACGATAGGCTAGAATAGGCATATATTAAATTGCAAATGTAGTAATATTATATACAGAAATCTATATGTAAAAAAATTAGAGCAAGATGAAATAATTCAGGAGAAATGAATATGATCAGAACAGTGAATACAGATGATATCGTAAAAACTATAAAAGAAATGTGTATCGAGGCAAATCATTATCTTTCCAAAGATATGGATAAAGCCCTGAAAGATGCCACCGCTTCTGAAAAATCAGAACTTGGTAAAAAAATATTAAATCAGCTTCAGGAAAACTTGAAAATTGCAGATGAAGAGATGATCCCAATCTGTCAGGATACCGGAATGGCAGTTATTTTTCTGGAAATCGGACAGGATGTTCATTTTGAAGGAATGGCAATTGAAGACGCGGTAAACGAAGGTGTCCGTCAGGGATACACCGAAGGATATTTAAGAAAATCAGTCGTTGGTGATCCTATCATCCGCGAAAATACGAAAGATAATACCCCAGCGGTGATCCACTACAGCATTGTTCCGGGAGATAAAGTGATAATTACAATGGCTCCAAAAGGTTTCGGAAGTGAAAACATGAGCCGTGTGTTCATGCTAAAACCAGCTGATGGAATTGAGGGTGTAAAAAACGCAATTCTTACAGCAGTGAAAGATGCAGGACCGAATGCCTGTCCGCCAATGGTTGTCGGAGTTGGTATTGGCGGTACTTTTGAAAAATGTGCGATTTTAGCAAAAAAAGCGTTGACCAGACCGGTGGGCGAACATTCTGCTATCCCATACGTGAAAGAGTTAGAGGAAGAAATGTTAGAAAAAATCAACCGGCTTGGAATCGGACCGGGTGGACTTGGCGGAACAACCACTGCTCTCGCAGTGAATGTGAATACTTACGCGACACATATTGCAGGACTTCCGGTGGCAGTCAATATCTGCTGTCATGTGAATAGACATGTGATAAGAGAAGTATAAAAATATTTCACTACAAATATAGTCTATATATTCAGAGTCAAAAGCAGAGGAAACATATCTGATCAGTACAGAAATATGTGGATCACAACTGTGAAGTCAATAATTGTTACGAATAAAATAAAAATTTAAAGATGGGAGCGCAGAATATGGACAAACATATTACAACACCGATCACTGCGGAAGTGACAAAAAATTTAAAGTCCGGTGATTACGTTTACATAACAGGAACCATTTATGTGGCGAGAGATGCCGCACACAAAAGAATGATCGAGGCATTGGAGCGTGGGGAAAATCTTCCAATCGACATCAAAGATTCCACAATCTATTACATGGGACCATCTCCGGCAAGAGAGGGACGTCCGATAGGTTCTGCAGGACCGACAACTGCAACCAGAATGGATAAATATGCGCCAACTCTTTTAGATCTTGGAGAAAAGGCGATGATCGGAAAAGGAAAACGTTCGAAAGAAGTAATGGATGCGATTGTGCGCAATCATGCAGTTTACTTTGCGGCAGTCGGCGGCGCAGGGGCACTTTTGTCCAAATGTATCAAAAAATCTGAAATCGTATGTTACGAAGATCTTGGAGCGGAGGCAATCCGTAAACTTGAAGTGCAAGATTTCCCGGTGATCGTTGTCATCGACAGTGAGGGAAACAATCTGTATGAGACAGCGATCAAAGAATACTGTACGTTGGAATAAAATGAGATTTTAGGAAAATAAGGTGAATTATAAAAAATGATTTTTATTATATTTACATTTCTTATTTTTGGTGGCTGGTATGTCTG
>ERZ791912.580-NODE-580-length-21550-cov-75.701931_pt1 | contig 21550 bp, 21 predicted proteins | sample MGYA00510141_ERZ791912 | MGnify/ENA primary metagenome ERZ791912 (study PRJEB30046, sample SAMN00792082) | human gut metagenome | study: EMG produced TPA metagenomics assembly of the A metagenome-wide association study of gut microbiota in type 2... | reverse complement strand
GCAGCAAAGGTAATACTTATTTTTTAGCGGGCAATATGGAGAAGTAGATGGTTACACCTAAAGTTTGTTTCAACACACCATTGACATATTGTTTGTCATAAGCGGACATATAGATGACATTGCAGAAAGCGCCATTTCGATCTATCAATTTCAACACTTCAAGCAATTCTATTCCAGACAAACGATCGAGGTCTTCTATAATGACATATATTGTTCTGCCAATTTTAGAAATAGCCTCACAGATTCGGTTTCTTTCATCTTCTACATTAAAAGACTCGAAAGCATCTGTAAGCCTATTAAATAGTCCTTCACCTTCTACTAACTTTAAAGCTCGAATGTATCTCGTTATTGTGCCAGATATGCTTGTATGGTATTTTCTTATGGCTTCTGAAAACACATCGAAGAAATCATCTTGTATATTATCAGGCTTAGTGGAGCTACGCGGATAAAAGCGCACTACGATACTATTAGAATCATCTATTGACTTCTCAAATATATTAAGAAAAGAACTCTTTCCTGTTCCCCATTCTCCCGTAATTCCAACGCTAAAAGCATGTTCTGTCACATTAATAGATTCTAAATCTCCTTTTAGATACCATACTATATCCTTGTAGCCAAACAAATCGGATTCTATGTCACTTATAGGTTCATCGCTCAGTATGTTACCACCAGAAGTTCGTTTGGTTTTCTTAACAGAATTGAGGATTTTCAAAATTACAAGTGTAAAAAATGCAGGAACAAGCAAATCCAAATATGCTATATTCATGCCTAAGACATTGATACCCCAAAAAAGAAAATGAGAGGATAATAGTCTATAATACAGGTAATATGCTAGTCCTATACTCCACCAACACAGATACCGATGTGATACATAAAGTCCTCTCCTTACATATTTCCATATGGATACTCCAATATACAAACTTACAGAGAAGAAGACTATCCATCCAAATGCCGTTTTATTCAAATCACAAACACACCAAGCATTCAATGTATCCAGGGCACTTGTTATATATGATTCCGCAAGCCACAAGAATATCACACAAGCTATAGAACTATAATAATACGGCAGTATGTTTTCTGCTTGTGTAAGAAACTTAAAAAATCTTTTCTTACAAACATTATAAGATTTCTTTATGGCAGATAGATTCAAAAACTTCATTTCTACGTGTTGATTATTAAAGATATTCGTACAACTAACTCCCATCCCCTAAAACAAACTTATTATAGGGTAGAAGAGCATTTCCCAAAAATCATCACTCTTTCAGATTCACCCGACACCAGTCGAAGAGTTTCTAGGTATTGCTACATACCCTCCAATCAACCTATAACATACCAATGGTATGAGAAAAACAATCATTTGTGTTGGGTGTTGTTGAGTTTCATATTGTTCAAAGTATTATAATCAATAAACCATCGCTAATCTTTTTATCCCTAATTCTTTTATAGGACTAATAACCGTTCCCAACTCATTGATGATATTTCCATATTCTACAACCAACTTTACAGCATCAGATAAATGTAATCCTTTCAAAATGTCAAGTTGTTTACAAACATCGTTATCACGATGAGCAGCAATATTGTTTCTAACATATTTTAATTCGCCTGCATTGTCTTCCCTGAATATTGCTAGACTTTTCTTTACCTCTTTCAAGGCAGAGCAATCATAGTTTGGGAATTTGGAGTTGATAAACTTCATTATCTTTCCTGTATTTTTTATCACCTTCTCTGATGTTTCATAAATAGCAATATATGCTGTCTTTATGGCATCTTGTAGCTCCCACGAATCATTACCTACAGATAGCCGTTTAGTACATTGCTTCATCTCGATGCTTGCCATTTGTATATGTCCTAACGTATTCCAAATAGTCAAGTTATCCGTGAATGCTTCTTTTTTGGCTGTCCATATAGGTATTACGGAAAGACTCGCTTTATCTAATGCCTTATTACACTGCGTAATATTTGTTTTGCAATGTTCGATACCTTTAACAATTTCTTCAAGACACACTTGCTCCACTTGCAAGCTTGAATCCAAGCTGTGTCTTAACTTTTCTCTATTCTCTTCTATGCGTTCATGAAGAAAAATATCTAATTGACTCTTTTTATTCTTCATATCTCTAACTATTTATCGTGTCTTTTCTGGGGATAGTGTTTAACTAACTCTATCCATTTTTTGCTACTCTCATTATCACAGAACAAAACTATGTTGGCTTTTTTGGTCTTGCAACTTTGATAGATAAGTCCATCTATATTTTTCCCACTCTTATCTTTAAACATCCATCTTAGATATTCCGTGAATATTTGCGATGGTACATATTCGATTTCTTCTTTTCCATCTGCATGAAGTGGTTGTGTGATGTCTTTATGGAATGCTTTCAGAAAAGAATAGCCTTGCCAGTTGTCCATCCAAATAGACATATTATGAGGCAACTTCATTAAATCCACGACATTCAATTCCTTTATCGTAGAAAACTCACCGACAACCAAACATATCTCATCGTTACTCTTGATGCTTTCTTCTATGGCGGTTTCTTTATCGAAAGCGCCATAGAACATAGATACACCAGCAGGACTCATTCTGCATTGTCCGGCAGACGCAGCAGGCGCAGAAGTAATGTCCTTAAACCCAAACTTGTCATCCAATTTATAATTTAGACTCCTTGTACGGTAAATCAAAGTTCCAACAGGCAAAGATACGAATATCTCCTTGCTATTACAAATGCAGTCATTCAAGTCTGTCAAGATATCTTCTTTATTGCCTGCATCATCATATAAGGCAGTCCAAAAGGTATATCGACGTAAGTGCTTTACTTTTTCAGAAAACTCATTCCATTGCCTTTCTTTTTCCTCATTCCACCATAGTTCAAAAGGATCTTTCTTTACCCACATGTTGTCTTCAAAAAGATGATCCATATCTTCATTCAATTCCTCGCACTCTGTATGAAGTCCCAAGTCTTCCATCATTTCCGATGTATCTTCATAAACTTCTGTTTTTTCAGGGGCAGCAAAGCATCCAACTCGCTTAATACCTGGTATTTCCTCTTTGTCGTCATCGTAATATGAACTAGCCAATGGTAGACCTTCAGAATCAACATCATTGAAAAATATAGATATTGTCATTCCTATATGGTCAGCTAATGCGCTCATATCTATGACACGTTCTTTTCTATGACAATAAGAGCATATACCATCCTCACTATTCTCTTGAATATATTGATTCAAGTATTTGTCATCAAAATGATGGGTGCATACATATTTTTCACCTTTAGAGAAACCTATGTAATCATGTTCCTCCATTTCCATCATTAATTGCTTTACTCTTCCCATAAATTCAGTTTTTATCAACTTTTTATTATTCTATCGAACAAAATTATTATTCACACAAATTAATGTCGTCCAATCTTTTGCTTTTCAGCCATTTTGCAATAGTTTTTCGTAATTTAAGATTTGTCATTATTAAACCTTGCACATTTTTAAATGCTGGTGCATCTTTTCTATAGTAGACATATTGGTTATACCCAAAATGTTCTTTTGCTGAAATAAAATCTGTACGTAACGCATACAAATCATCACCCATGCCTATATAAATCTGATATTTATCTATATCAAAGTTGCAAGATTCATATTCTCCATCATATTCTTTCAATACATTAGCAATAGGAGTGGGTATTAGGGGATTGTAACGAAATCTATTGAACGAAAAATACCAATCTTTATTACGAAAAACAATAGGATAATTGGTACCTTGATATTTTACAGTATCGGAGAATTCAAACAAATTTCGGTTTTCATATTTCGTAACGTAACCAGAGCGAGTCTTTGCACATAATACATAGTTTATAGGTTTATGGGCAATAGAGTCCACCAATTCCATAACAGCATCTATCTGTTGTTGCTCTACATACCTTTTAGAATATGTGTATTCAATATGTAATGACAAAACCAAAGATATCACTGCTATTGCAAGTGATATATATGATTTAAAACTTTCTATATTTCTCATTTATTAACCTTTAATCATTTGCCATTATACGTTTGAAAGTAAACCACCAATACAGCGTCCCCACTATTTATCAGCGGGTTAGCCGTACCAGTATTTTTGAATAAAGTTTTGATTTTCTAAAATTTAACAATCAAGCGACGGCTTGGGATGTTTTCGTTACCTCTGCATCCGTACCATCTTCAAAATGACGAACATAGTCACATGGTAGGAACGAGGCATCAACCTCCTCGCCACAAAGAATGCGAGTAAGGATATCCTCGATGTACTCACCAAAGTTCACTTTGTTCAATTTACAACTTTCCAACAACCCGAACATAAATGCCAAATTCTGGGCAGAGAAGTGACTTCCTGTCTGAAGCCAATTGCGTCTTCCCATAGCGATATGTCTAAAACATCTCTCTATGGCAATATTGTGCATGTCGATTCGGCCGTCCGAAAGGAATGTTCGGAAGGCATCTTCGTCATCAAGTATGCAATCTACGGCTCTGTGAACCATCTGATCATATTCGTCACCTGCAGCACGCATCTTTTTGAGCATTTCCATGATGCGATCAACGATAGGCTCGCTCCACTCTTTACGGAACTCCAGGCGATGTTCTGGACTTTGGTCATCCTCTTGTAGGAAGACTCGCTCGATATAGAACAAAGCATTGAGCAATATCAAAAGCATTTCCATTCTCGAATCTTCCAAATAGGCATCAACCAAATAATGGCGAGCGTGGAACCAACAGGCCTGGCGCAACAACTCTTGTCCTTCCAAGTCTTTGACTATAGCTGGATATTGAGGAGCTCTGCCTGCAACGAAACCTACAATGGAAGAATCCTTGAAGATTTTCTCTTCATGCAACATATGGTCGCGGGTACCCTCATCATAGAGCATCACACAAAGCCATTAGTGTCCAATAAAAATTGGACACTAATGATTTAACTTAGTTTTTCATCAAACAAATCCAGCTGGCGAGCATCAGCCTCCTGTTTCCTATAACGCTTCGTAAAACGTTGGAAGTGTTCATTATCATTAACCTCATCTACTTTTATTACGGCATATGTTGGTTCACCAATGATTTCCTGAAAATTATCATTAAGAACTTTTGTCTTTTCAACTAAATCACACTTTAATGTTGTTGTTGAACCGAACTTGAAATCATTATGATACACTTGCTGAAGAAAAGATTTATCCTCAACAGCAAATTCTATAACTTTACCATTAAATATTCCTTTCCACTTCTTCCCATGCCCAGAGATTAATACAGGAGAACATACCCCCAATGTTGTGCCCATATATACCTGTTTTGCTTCTCTTTCCTCCACTATATGAGTTTTAAAATCAACCGATTCGATAGAAGCATTAGCAAACTGAACATCTTCATGCTTTCCTTTAACAGCTACACTTTTTACTTCGTTCTGCTCAGCTAGCCTATTGTAATAAGAACTAATGAGCTTTTTTAAAATAGGGTCTTTTCCTATAAGTGCCAAAGCTTCTTCTTTTGTTAAATCAGCTTTTTTAATCTTATCTAGTATCTCCAGCCTTTTATTCACATCCTCAAGTTTAGACCTTTTCTTGGTAAAGAAATAGGTTAAAAAAGCTGTTAAAAGCGCAATAAATGCTTTACTTTCAGAAAGGTTTTCAAGTGTTAGAATTATTGTTTCTATCAAACTTCCTTCAGCACGCTTTTCTATACCAACTTCAATTTTAGCTTCTCCAACATATTTTTGAAGTTCCTCTATAGCCTTCAGTAACTGTAGTTCACAAAAGTTAAAGGATCTAGCATCCATAACATGAATACTATCATCATAAAACTCATAATGGAATTCCAATGCAAATTGAATGTTCTGCTTCATATTATTTTCCATAAATTAAAGTTGAAAGATTTTATGTATAACACCAAGCGTGGTTAAACATTAGATGAAAGATACACATTGATAATGCTCCTCCAATTATCCCCAGGCGATCCCATCCCGCACAAACCTGGCGCAGGGCTTTGATGCCCCGCCAACCTTAGAGCGCAGCGGTTCTGAGCACCGGAGGGCGGTTACATCCTCTCTCTTCGGGCAAGAGAGAGGCTTGGTGAGAGATGTGGCGTCCTCCTTGGAAGGAGGAACTAGGTGGTTCGAAGAATTTCACTCCCATCCTCCCCAAACGCCCCATCTTTCGCTTCAAAGATAACGCTAGGTTCATATACCTCAACCTTATGCCATGCCCCTTTAGGCACTTGGCAGGCATACACCCCATTCTTCGGATTAAGATGAATTCTCTCAATCTCTTGATAAGAAACCTTTCTTACGGTATCCCCACCATCCTGCAGATACGATACTACCTCCTCATATATCACTTCATCCATTCTGCCACAAAGACAGATGACACTCTCAGATGAATTCGGATGACGATGTATCGCCACTTCGGAACCAGGCAGCAAGGCACAGAGTATTCTCTGACTTTGATCCTCTGCACTTGTACGAAGATCATAGTTCTGGCGTAAGCGAGGATTCTCCTTTGCCTTGGCAAAAAGAGAATCCAAGAAATCTTTGTTTATTTCTAACATAAATTGTTTCTTTAAGGAAAAATATCACTAAATAAAGCTATCCCCAGGCGGTCCCAGCCCGCAAAACCAGCCCCCCTGATGGAGTGGGCTATTCTTTCACGATCACTTCAAATGTCTTAAATATCAACTTGATGTCATACCAGAAGCTGGCATTCTTCACATACTCCAGATAGAGCTTGATTTTCTCCTGCATGATTACATGGATGTAATAATCCTCAGGATCAGCAGCCTTCTCCATTAACTCATTCTCATTTCTGAACTTGATGCTGGCAGGGTCAGTGATTCCCGGTCTTACATCCAGCACATGCATTTGCTCAGGAGTCCAATAGTTTACATAGTGACGAACCTCAGGTCTTGGACCCACCAGACTCATATCACCAATAAAGACATTGATCAGCTGAGGAAGCTCATCAAACTTGTACTTTCTGATGTAATAACCCGAACGGGTAACTCTTGGATCCCTGCCACCGATGGTAACCAACGAACCCTTATCAGCCCCCACTCTCATCGAACGGAACTTGAAAATGCGGAAATCCCTGTTATGTCTTCCCACTCTCACCTGACGGTAGAACACCGGTCCCTTGCTATCCAACTTAATCCAGATAGCCAAAAACAAAAGGAGCGGACTCAAAATGATGAGTCCGCATCCAGATGCAATGATATCAAATAATCTCTTCATAGAATCTTACTTCACGCATTCCTTGAAACATTCGATTACATACTCCAAGTCCTCATCCGTCATCTTGGTGTTCAGAGGCAGAGTAATCTCATTCTCAAACATGTGGAAAGCATTTGGGAAATCCTTGATGTCGAAGCCCAACTTCTTGTAGGCAGTCATCATTGGCAGCGGTTTGTAATGTACATTGGTAGCCACGCCACGCTCTGCCATCATCTCAATCACCTTGTTTGTCTCCTCACGGGTTTTACCCAGGAGGCGAACGATATAGAGATGACCAGAAGAAGTATGCTCCTCGTTATAGTGAGGCAAAACAGCCACATTCATGTCCTTGAAAGCCTCATTGTAACGCTCAATCATCTGACGACGACGCTCCAGCATCCCCTTGTAACGGTTCATCTGAACCAGACCGATAGCAGCCACCACGTCTGTCATATTGCACTTATACCAGGTACCGATGATGTCATACTCCCAGGCACCCAGCTTCGTCTTAGCCAAGGCATCCTTGTTCTGACCATGCAAGCTCAGCAGCTGAGCCTTGCGATACAGGTTCTCGTTCCAGGTCTCCCCCTCAATTTCAGGTACACCGCTGAAGGTATTCTCAGGATTCTTATCCAAATCCTTCACCACCTTCTCATTACCGAAAGGAAGATTCCACGACAAGGCACCGCCCTCAGCTGTGGTGAAGTTCTTGACAGCATGGAAACTGAATGAAGAGAAGTCTGCGATGCTACCCACCATTTTGCCTTTACGAGATGCGCCAAAGGCATGAGCAGCATCAGAGCAAACGGCGATACGGCCAATCATCTTCTGAAGATCAGTCTTAGGAGTAAACATCTCCTTCTTGCTTTCCACGATAGCGAAGATGCGGTCATAATCGCAAGGGATACCACCGAGATCCACAGGAATCACCGCCTTGGTTTTAGGAGTGATGGCCTTCTCCAAAGCCTCGTAATCCATTTCAAGACAATCCTTCTGCACATCAACGAAGACAATAGTTGCACCCACGTGTTTTACTACAGAAGCACTTGCTGTATAAGTATAAGCAGGAACGATAACTTCATCCCCCTCGCCTACGCCGAGCAATCTAAGAGCCATCTCTGCACAAGCAGTCTGCGAGTTAAGGCATGCAGCCTTTTCTACACCGACAAACTCAGCAACTTCCTTTTCCAATTTCTTAGTACGAGGTCCAGTAGTAATCCATCCACTCAAAATGGCATCACGCACCTCACTAGCCTCAGCCTCCGTCATATCAGGTGGAGAGAAAGGCACATTTCTTCTTTTCAAATCTGCACTCATAATATTTGATTTTTTTGAAATTCTTAATGCATTAAAAAAGCAATTATACCTTTCTTGCTTTTTTATAGATAATATTTAAAATAAAGGTTGGCATCATTTTAGCACAGGCATAAGCTAATGACCAGAGATCAGCACTCAAGCCGAAATGAAGCATCTTATTCACTCTATGACGAAGTAAGAAGATATTCTTGGCATGTTTCCACCCACGACGACGATTAAAGAAATTATCGTCTAATCGGAATCTATAAAGATATTCTGGGATATTACCAAACTTACAACCAGCAGCAAAGCCTTGAGCCCACATCATCGTGTCTTCACCAAAATAGGTATCAAGAGAATACAAACCTGCCTTATCTATATACGAACGCCGATACATCACTGTTGGATGAATCATGCAATCTCGCTTTCTAAACAGCTCCTTACATTCTTCATGAGTTACAGGCATTTGTTTGCGGTAGTACTCTTCACCTTTGCTATTTATCTCTACAGCAAAGGTTCCGAGACATTCTATATCAGGATGTTCTTGCAAATACTCAATTTGTTTTTCAAAACGACATAAATCACAAATATCATCGGCATCCATACGAGCAATATATTCATAGCCCATAGGCATAACGATATTCAACAAATCATTCAACGATTGAGCCAAACCTTTGTTTTCAGACCTTTTATATATTTTTATTCGATTATCTTCTAAACTAGACAAATATGAGTCAACCTCATCCCTTATAGGACCGTCATATTGAATATAAAAATCATAAGCGGAATAAGTTTGATTCAATATACTATCTATTGCTTTAGAGACATAGTCAATATTATCATTGCGATAAAGCGACATAATAACTGCAATTCTAGACACCATAGCATATTATTTTTTTATATGATAAAAAAAACAACGAATGTGCTTCTCAAAAGAAAGAGGTAATAAATGCACAAAACTTTTGGCTACACCTATCATTTTCGTAACAAAAGTTTGCTGCCCTTTAAAACTAACGACAGTTTCATGCAATGGAACCTTTTCATCTTGTAGTTGTTTAAGCATCAACTCTCTTAAAGACTGATTGGGAGCATGTATCTTACCCCAACTTTGCCATGGCAGGAAATCATCATATTTCTCTTGTTGATAAGAAACATAAGAAGAGATTTCAGAAAATAAAGAACGTGCTCTATCCGAAACTAGACTTATAGCCGAAACACCTTTATTATTCAATACATATTGTTTTCCCCAGAAATCACCTAAACGAATATCCGTATAGTCTAAAGTACTACGTAACTTACAGTCGTGACATGCTTCATTTAATATATGATCAGAAAAAAACAGGTCATAAAAATCATTATTTTTATCGTCGCTACTGTAATATATAGGTTTTCCATCTACTACTACTACTACGTAAAAGTTACCCCATCCCTTAATTTTACTTCTGAAATTGACATAATCAATCTTGGATTGACGAGTCTTTATTTTTACTTCCTTTATGAATTTTTTCCAAACATTCATAGATGGACAACCATGACAATAAAGATCAATCAACACAAAATTGTCTCTAACTTTTTTAATTTTCAGAAATCTATCTAATGCGTAGATATGACACGGAGTACCAAAGACAGCATACTTTTCTGTCTTACAGGTTTTAACTATTTCCTTAAAAGCAGAAAAAGTGTAAGATTGAATGTATTTAGAACCTTTAAAGTCTTTGAGTTCGTATTCATGACTAGCTATAATATCTTTAGCTTTATCGTTTTCTGAATCATAAACTACTCCAACACACTTATATCCATCCTTGACAAGTTGATGCGCCAACAGATCGGCTATACCTCCAGAAGTCGTCTTGTTCAACAATTCCGGATCCTTGACGAAACCACCATACAGAATGGTAGAATTTAGCTTTTGATTATCAGAAACAGATATACAAGTATCAAATTTATAGCATACTTTAGTGCAAATAGAGCAATCTACACACTTGGCGTCATCAACTATAGGTCGATAAAAACCATTCATGTCTAGTTCTATAGTTATTGCCCCCTTTGGACAAACGGCAGCACACATTTGACAACTTGTACATTTTCTAATTGCAGAAGAATCAAGTATATTCATTATAATTCTATCATTTTTTTCAGATAAGCCATCGAGCTTGCTCTCCTTAGTTTAATTTGGTCATTAACAGCATTCCAGTCAACATTAGCTGAAAATACATCATCAAGTGATCGTGTGTTACCAAACTCCCGATTCACGATTTTATATTCTGTCATCAAATTAAGAAGTTTATTAGCATTTCCTCTAAGTCTAACAGCCATTTCGCGGCCAGTAATTATACTAAGTACACATCCATGGAATGTATTTGTAACAACACATTGAGCACCTTTAAACCATGCAAGCAATTCTATCGGATCACAATTTACATTAATATCAGCCCACTTCTGATAAAAACCGGGAGATACTATTTGAAGCCCTCTTTTCTTTGCATAAGCCTTGATTTCATTAGCTGAATCATCGAACTTTCCATCATAAGAATAAACTACCATATAGGGATTATGATGCATCTGTTTTGAACTATCAATTTCTTTCTTATATCCATAAAGAATAACTGGATCGCAAACCAATTCAGGAGTAATCCCTGTTAAGTCTTTAGCAATAGATATTGAATTTTGGTCACGCATACTTAGTCCACACATACTTGCCAAACCACTAGAAACAAATGCTCTTGCATGCCATCTATCAACATCATTAATCGTTGTTGGACCAAAACAGCCAGCATAAGCAAAAACTTTACTAGCTGGTAAACAATGTCCAAAAAAAGCGGGTGTAGGTCCTGTGTGTAGAGCAAATACCTCATCGCTGCCCACTATAACACCATTTAGATTGCTACATTCCGTATAATAGTCACCAATAAGATTTGCAGAAGAACGAAATTGATCTAAAATCTTTTTCTTCTTAAAGTTATAAGCAAAACATCGAAAGCCTTTCTCAAAGAAATACTTCATGTAAATACCAATCGATTTAAGCGAAATCTCATATTTTGCCTTCATATCTCTGCCCATAAAATCATAGTTTTTATCAAACTGAAGAGCCTGAGCGTCAATACTATAGGATTTCAAGACTCGCTTTAATGCGTTAAGCTGAAGCAGTGCACCATGATTATGTACATCATAATGCGTAATTATACCATATTTCATAAAAACTTTTTTACACATAACATATTAATCAACCTGAACCCTTAACCAGCTTTCACAAATAGGGTCATTTTTCAAGGGACGATTCATCCATTGTTCGGGTGCAATCACTACTTTATTAATATTTTTATTTAACCAAGCTCCCCACCAAGAGAAACTACTATTAGCGATAATATTATGAGAGCAAAGACTCATTAGTTGCATATCTCGATAACTATTAGAACCATTATTCCAGTCAACAAATTCAACCTTAACATTACCAAGAATTTGCTTTAGCTCCCTTTTGCACCAAACAACATCATCACTAAATATACAATACATAGTTGGATGGACAATGTCGTTCATCATACTGATTGCCCGTTCATAATACTTAGGAGTACATACACACATTGCTGGTTCTTTTAGATAGTCCCCTCTTCTTACATGTAGGGAAACACTATTTTCCTTCTCTAGCACCTCCTTTAAACGAACATTTTTGACTGTATCAAAATCTGGAAAAGAAAACTTTTCTAGGACAACATCTCGAATACTTTTAAAATTATTTTCATTTTGCCAATAACCATCATAAAAAACACTATCAGTTCTAAGAATTTCATTATAATCAAATGGAATTTGAGTTGTACCTAAAGTCATACTTTTACGCTTTGGGAAAAAATGTTGCATAATTTGCCAACTTTTATAATTTATGAAAGGATATGCCAAATTTGCTAACTCGAGCAAAGAAGGCTCATTAACTTTTATTCCAAAGATACGGTACAATTCATAACCATTATGTAAACCATAGCCTTTAAAACTATTTATTGAACAATAAATTTTTTCTTCTGGATGAACCTTCTTCAAAGCTAAATACATAGCGTATTCAAACATTTGATTTCCAAGTCCACCTAAAATATTAACAATTTTCATTATGTATACCAATATTTTTTTAAAATACTTAAACTAACTCAAACTTTGGATAAACTAAAAATACCAAATAATTGCTCGAAATAAAAGCTTTATACTCTTTTTTACTTTAGAAATAAAGCCAAGTTTTCTTCCTTTTTTAAAATAAGGATCAATCTTAACCTTATCTCGAAAAATAATACATGGTTTATAATCAAGTACTCCATAAGTAAATTCTTCAGGAGTTGTATATAAAGGTCCTAAGACCTTACACTTATGATCACGTAAATATCTATTAATATGGGATTCATCATGAACATATGCAACAATTCCTGCCTCATAATCCTTTCTTATATTAGTAGCTAAAGTCCGAACCATAGCTAAGTAATCCTTAGAGGTTCCTCCATTTATACCTCCCATATAATATTTATAATTTTTCCCCCAAGGTTTGATATAAGCCAAAGATTTTTTGTTTCTCTCATAAGGAAAAAACATTGGATGCCTAGACATATTTGCATCAGGCCATATTCCCATAGCCAACCCAGTTTCATCAGGCAATATGTCATTACCTACAGGCAAAACAACCTCGGCATTTGAATTAAAAAAATAGACGTAATCGTATTTTTTTATCTGTTCTTCTGCTTGAAGAAACATCTCAAACCTAAATAGAGAATCTGCAGGAAAACCAGCACATTTTTTATAATAAAAGACAACATCTTTAAATCCCTTACAAATACTTTCATCATCAGACCATACGAAAAACGTTTTTTGATAAGAAGGGAGAAAGTTTTTAATAATAGACTGGTAAAACCCCCAAAAAAATTGATTATATCTACCTGTACAAATATATAATATTGCTATTTTCATAAGATTAAAAGAATAAGTGAATAAATATGAATCTTAAAATATGCGCTACATGATAGTATAACTTTTCGTTAAAAGAAAAAACTTTAACTATGAAATAAGCGAACTTATCAACACATTTCATTTCCTTGATCATATCAAAAGAAATAAGACCTTCAAAACTTGTTCTATTACTAGTATTATACCTAATCATTACCATACTACAATATAAACAGAAACATATGTGTGAAAATTCTGAAGGCTTAAAGTATTTTTGCTCGTTTAAATCTTTTATCAATTTTGTAAATAACGGTAATGCCGCATATGTTTTATCGTATTTTTTTTGTGTTACATTATTATTATACAAACGATAATAACAATCTTCTACAGCAGTAGAAAGTAAATTTAGATAATTATTACCAGACGCAACAAGACAGCGCAAATTAAATTCTACATCCTGCATTCTTGGATAATTCTCGTTAAATCCTCCTAAACTGCGAACAAATTCTGTTTTATAAATAGGGCAAGTAGTTTGCCAAACTGCATGATTTGCAGCATAAGCAAGCTTAGGCCTTCTAATGTTTTTATCAGAAGTTATGGGACCTATTTTTCCATTTTTAATTACAGCATTTGGAAATACAACAAAATTAAAATTCGTTTTTTCAATTTTTGCCAACCTCTGTTCTATACAGTAAGGAGCCAGTAAATCGTCGCCATCTAGAAAAATGACATACTCTCCTTTTGCATTATTTAATCCAATATTTCTACAATGAGATGCGCCTTTTGGTAAATTCTCACGAACAATCAAATGAATATTCGGATATTTGCTAGAAAATTCTCGAATAATGTCGCAAGTAACATCATCCGAACCATCATCAACGCAAATAATCTCCCATTTCTTTGATGTTTGGACAACTATACTTAACAAAGTTTCTCTAATTTGACTAGAATTATTAAATACTGGTATCACTATGGATACTACACTTTTATATTTTTCCATATATTAAATATTAAATTACTTTTTTGATTAAATATGGCATAATAGTAACAGATCAAAATTTCATGACCTAAATTATTCGAAAAAGAAAGAATAGGGTACTAAACTGTTGGATGTTGAAAATACCGTATTAAACCAAATTGCAAAATTAACAGAAAGCAACAACAGTAGTGTGACATTTCTGTCAATAATAAAGCGTTTACATTCAAAAAATAGAATAGGATATAAGAAGCAATTAAATAATTGAAAATATATTGAAATCCTATGCAAATAAGTTAAATGCATTCCTAAATTGTATATAACGAAATACATAAAAACAAAATTACACAATAAAGGATGTTTTTTAAATAAATCATTAATAACAATCATAACAAATACCAATAAATTAAGCAAGCTTGTAACAACAAAGCCTAACAAACTAAAATCAGTAGATTCAGCATCTGTCACATAAGATGCATAGTTGCGATTCAGAAGTTCTATTTGAGGCAGGTATCGTGACAAGTCGAATGAGATAAAAAAGAAACTCAATATATACATAATTATGTATATTTTATTTTCCAATCTGTATGTCTTAAGAAAATATAAAGGCAATAAAATAAGCGCAGAAGCATGAAACAAAGCAGCCAGAGAAATACACAAAAAATAGAAGAATGGTTTTCTTTTTTGTATAAAAACAAAAGCATACATAAAAATGCTTATAGCAATTATTTGTCTCAATATATTAACATAGGGAACCATATTAAATATAAAAATACAAAACACCGTTACAGAATAGTATTTACCTCGTAATCTATTAATTGCCATACACGTGAATAATATGGATATAAAAGCAAGTATAAAAATATAGAAATGAACACCCAAATTATATTGATAGCATTTCCTTGTAATAAAATCAAATCCAGGCTCCATCCAAGGGCAGCCCCATTGTCCCCATACAAAATAATCTTCGATGTAATTTTGCGTATCAACACCGACATGATTTCCTCTTAAACCAATTAGCAATAGAAATAAAAAAGGAATGAAAAATCTAAAAATCTTTTTTTTCCACCCTTTAAAAAATACTTCAAAATTCAATAAGATAACTAAGATAAACAAAAATAATATATATATCATAACAAATTCAAATTATCAACATAACAGTTTATAGCTTTCAAAGAATTTAATTATATAATTTTTCCCACAACGGAACCCAATAATTCCAAGATGTCTTAGCTTTGATTTTCAAACGATTATGCAAACTCTTTTTTCTATATGTATTAAAATCATCTATTATTTGCGGAATCACATATAGCAAGTCTTTAAAAGAATCGAACCCGCAATAAAAGATTCCACATTTTTCAAGCAAAGAATATTTCAACCAACCTCCATTAACTACTACAGAACCAGCATAAATATGCTCAAGCATTGCATTTGAAAGAGCATCAGTTTTTTGAGCATTAATAAAGATAGACGTATTACATCTCAAAGCAGCCACTTCATCCGGGCCCATAAAATAGTCAAATATTTCATAGTCCATTTTAGAATTCAACAGAAGATCTTCTATTTTTTTTAGTAAAGATGGATTAATACCCCAAGCTGGAATTAATACCCTAATTTTATCCCTTAAGCATAAAGGAAGTTCTGCTAGTATTTGTACAACTAAAAATTGCTGCATCTCAGGACGTCCGCAATAGCCAATAGTTACATTAATTTTCTTTTCAACGTTCAAATCACATTCTTTCATCTTAGAATCTATAGCCTCATAAAAAGAATTACCGAAATCACGAATGGATATTTTATTCAAAATATCTTTATCTACCAAATAGTTTTGAATATAGTAACTACGCATATCTTCCGTTATAAAAGTAATTTCATCAGCGACTGCCAACAAATGATTTATAAAAAAGAATTGCCTTTTCGAAGACCGGAACAAATCGGACCCCCAAAAAGAAATTATAATTTTTTTCATTTTTTTTCTCATACATATAAGAGGCAAAACATACTCAAATTTCAAATAATGTATATGTACGACATCAAACGTTCCTATATGTTTTAACAAAAAAAACAAAGATGCGATTCTGCTTACGACAGACTTCTTTCCATCAAACAACCCGTAAATTATCTTTATATTTAAACTCTTATAAAAATCTAAATATTCAGAGCGTATTTTTTTATTACAAGGCGTTATTCCTACAATATCGAAAGATTGAAGTTTTTTCACCTCTTTAAAATAATTATATATATGAATACTACTAAAATCTGCAAGAAACAATATTTTCCTTTCCATAATCCAACTGAAATTTCGCAAGTGAACATATATATCAACTTGCTCGTTATAAAATGTGCATATTACGTTGCATATGGGCAGCAGAATTACTTTCGAAATAATCAGCTAGCAACTCGGTAGCATCTATAGATTACGCTCTGTAGCTTCCAGAACTAACCCTTAAATGAGAGCCCATATTCTTGTCCGTTAAAAAAACTAGATAGAGTCATTGGCAACCTCAGCAAAGAGACACCGATGGTTGCATACGCTTCAAATCTCTTCATCGAGCACAAGATGTTATACTACATCAGTGTCAAGGTGAAGATAGCTTTTGAGCGGCAAAATGTACTGACTGGCATTTACCTAGATTCACGATCCTTGTATGCTACTTTCGGTTGTTCATCACCTGAGATAAAATGAAACGCACAAACATAGTGCCTGTAAACCAGCCATCTTCAACAGTTAAACGAAAACCTCATTTGAAGGCATACCTGACCATACTTGTGGTCTTGTTAGCATTTTTACCAGACATTCATTCACGCGATTTTTTACAGCAATCCTCCATAGTTCTCGGTATAGCGAGCCCACTGCAGCTAACAGCAAGTCCCTAAACCTTTTGCTTGTCCTTTCACTCTTCGCCATAAAGAAAGAAGTCGAGAAAAAGCGAGCCATCGTCATCGAACAACACAATCTGATACTCAAACATTGCTTTGTATTATATTGAACTAAGAACTACTTTTTCAAGTAGTCTCAGTTATTCAATATATTGGTGTCAGCCAATCCATTCGGTTAGCCAGCTTACCACGAACACAATCTAAATATGTCAAATGGAGACGTTTGGTAACTTCTCCTTGTCCACCTGTTCCGATAGCATATCTATCAATGGTATAGATTGGAGTTATCTCCATAGCACTACCACAAAGGAAGGCTTCATCAGCCATATACAACTCAGTACGATCAATAGTACGTTCCTCTACTTTTAAGCCCAACTCTTCCTGAGCCAAACGGATAATAGTATCACGAGTAATAGACTCCAGCACACTATCTGTCAAGCGAGGAGTAACCAGAGTATCACCCTTTACCATGAAGAAACAACTACCTGGACCTTCAGCAACCTTACCTGCTTCATTCAAGAAGATACATGTATCATATCCATTGCGCAAAGCTTCACGTTGTCCAACACGACTGTTGATATAGTTTGCACCACATTTGATACGTGGACTAAGGTTCTCGTCCGAGATACGTCTCCAAGAAGTAACACAGCAGTTCAATCCCTTCTTGTTATATTCAGCACTGGTTCTACCACGTGGAATTGGTGCCACAAACATTTCTACAGGACCATCAGAACCCCAGCTGCCAAATCCATCTACAAACAAAGTCTGGCGAACACTTAAGTTCTCATCATACTCATTAGCCTGTACCGTATCAACCAAAGCCTTCTTGAAATCATCCTTGGTATATTTCAAATCAAATTGGATTAATTTGGCAGAACGGATTAAGCGATCATAATGATCACTTAATCTGAAAGCATAAAGCTGTTTGGTATCCTCATTCCAATAACAGGGAATACCTTCAAATACGTTCAATCCAAACTGTGATGTTGGTGACAATACATTCACCATAGCATCATTTACATCAAGAATCTCGCCCTTAAGCCAGATTCTTCTATGATTAATATCGTATTTCATAATATGTTTAAAAAATAAAAGTTTTAAAAAGATCACAAAATTCTTCACCGGATTTAACAACTTCAATTTGTTCACCGCTGATATCTAGTACTGGAAAATTTGGCAATATAAAGGGAGGCTTCATCACTAGCGAATAACTTCCACAGTTACTGATTACTATAGCGTCATTCTTAGCAAGCTTACCTTGATAATTGCGATAAAGAACATCACCCTCTATACAGGTGAATCCTACAAAATCCAGATTATCATATTCCGCCTGTTCATTACCCATGGCAATGACTTCTATAGGTGGATTAACACCACTCATACTGATATTCTTCTGACTACCCAATACGGTCGCAAACTTCTTACCTCTTACATCCTTGATAGTTTTGACAGTTCCCACAAACTTCATGCAGTCACCCACTACCGCACTTCCTGGTTCTATCAGCAGTTCTGGTTTAACATCCTTATTTGCGAAATAATCAGCAAATACTGTAGCTGCAGCCTTTGCATAATCCATATAACAAGGAATCTCATTGGTAAACTGTGCCTTCAATGAATCGGCCATCTTACCAAACAAGCCACCACCAATATCAATTCTTTCAGGAATGATTCCCAATCGATCCATCAAATCAACCATACCTTTGGCTCGTGCAGGCCAATACTCTATCTGACGCTTGGCAAAGTGACACTGGAAATTGACAAAGTGAACATTAGGAGTATTCTGAACAAAGTACAAAACTTCCTTAAAATCATCACTACCAACATCAAATCCGAAACGGCTTACTACACCATCTCCCACTTCATAATTGCAACGAATTCCAAGATGGATTGTTATATTTGGATGACGCTTTACTATGCCCTTGACTATCTCCAACTCATCTAAAGAGTCAATATTGTCAGTACCACCAGCAACAAGGAACTCTTCTAATTTCTGAGGGTTCTTGATAGGACCATTCCAGATGATTCGTTGATGTTTAACACCACAACGAAGAGCTATCTCCATTTCCATTTCAGATACGACTTCAGCATAGCCACCCAGTTGATCTACAATTTTACAGAATTTTGGAGTATAGTTAGTCTTATAGGAATAAGCAATATTGAAATTGGAATAAATACTACGAAATGCATTCCTAAGTTCGATAAAATTCGTCTTAAACTGCAAACTATCAGCAAGATAAAAAGCATCTCCATATGCCCTTTTTAGCGAGCATAACATATCCTTAGTTAAATCCATTTTTATGTTCTTTAATGATTTTTACAACTTTATCAACACTTTTTTTAACCTCAATTATATTATTGGCGAAATATGTTTCTGGCAATAATGGAAGTAGACTTTCAAAAAGCCTAATTTGATTAATTCCTAATTGAAATTCTCTTTTCCATTTGTCAAAATCAACGTACTGATTATCACAAAAGCTTCTTGACAAAATTGCCCGAGTAGACCCAAGGCGATAATGTTCAGCAATTATACGTTCTGCAGGCAAAAGCCCCTCGCCAATTTTTGCAATACCACCAAATCCATAAGGAATATTATATTTTTTAAAGGTCTGACACATATTTTCGACTAATCCATTAGACAACAATTCAAACATAAAAGTAAGACCATAGGATAAATGCATATCATTCAAACCAATATGAGCTTCGTCAAACCCACCATATTCTGCAAGTTCTTCTTGAATTGCATAAGATTCTTTTGTTTCAAATAAAAGAGTAGTTTTGCATCTACCATTTACACAATCTAAGAAAAATTTAACCTCATCAATAGTTTTAAACATAGGGAGCATTAACATATCAGCACCTCGATTTATCGCTTCATTTATTTCTACGACAGATCCATCATTTATCGGATTTATTCTAACTAACAAATCAGATTCATTTAAAACATCTCGAAGAACGGATATATCAGTTAAAGAATGTTTAGATTTAACCGTATTCATTCCTTTTTGGCGTTCTTCTTTACCAAGAGTTTCAAGATCAACCCAAACTCTTTTAACCCCACATTCTTGAGCCACCAAAGCGACTTTAGGATTATTTGTTATAAACATAAAATCTAAAAATGCCATAATAGTTTATTATTTAAAAATACTTTTTTTATTTTTCTAACCATGCAATCTATAATTGTATTAATCTCAAAATAATTAAATATAACCATTCGAACATATTCAAGTACAGATAACATAACATAAATTACAATTATAAATAATGGAAATATAAATATATAAAGAGCACCTGTTTTAATATAATAGGAAAGATGCAATGTCATATAATAATTTTCCATTAAATTATGATCATGTATTAAAAAGACACCTAAAGTTAACGGAGAAAAGAAAGAAATAATCCTTTGATAATACTTTTTCTTTATTTTGAGATGTATAAAAAACGCAAATATACTAAAGGCACTTAAAACGACAAATACATTATTATATTGTAAATTTGCGATGCGGGTAATTCCCATAAGTTCTAGAACAGAACCAATTAAAGAAAAAAACATATAAAGAAAAAAGTAAAAACAACTTGAATATTTAAACTCCATTTCTTTTAAAAAAGATGTTATAATATACAAACATATAAACCAAAAGCAAGAATACCCTCCGTTAATTGTCAAGTAGTGACTAGACGTAATTGGAGACAAAAATGAAAAAACAACAAAAGCTCCCAAACTTAACAAATACCGCTGCTGTAGTGTACTGTTATCTAACATTTTATTGAGAAATGGGGAAACTAAATAAAGAATGATATATCCAGATAAAAAATCATAAGCACGTCCAACAAAAGGAATTGATTTAACTATTTCCTTAATATCTACATTTTGTCCTAAACAAGTTGCCATCAATAATGAAATAACTGTCCAAAACAAAATAGTAGTTAACAATGATACTACCTTATAAATAGAACAAGTTTTATCGCGAAGGAACCAAGAACTAATTATAATGAAGATATCAACCGCTGGAATTGCTAGATGCTCGAAATAATACACTATAAAGTTATACCAAGATAAATCTGTTCTATCTAAAAATCCACCATATCTGTTAGTATGTAATGCCAAGACCATCATCATTGATATAATTTTTAACAAATCAACAGAATAATTACGCCCCCCCAAATGACTAGATTGCATAGAAGGACTCTTAACTATATAAGACGTATTTATAACATTCATTTCTTTTTTAACCCGTTGGCGGAATTAATTTAGCGCATACTTAACCCTGCCAACCGGTCTG
>ERZ791912.565-NODE-565-length-22150-cov-2.812537_pt1 | contig 22150 bp, 17 predicted proteins | sample MGYA00510141_ERZ791912 | MGnify/ENA primary metagenome ERZ791912 (study PRJEB30046, sample SAMN00792082) | human gut metagenome | study: EMG produced TPA metagenomics assembly of the A metagenome-wide association study of gut microbiota in type 2... | reverse complement strand
TTCTGAACCACCGCGGCGATTCGAAATGTAGAGCAGGTAACCCGTAGTTCAGGATGAGAACGGCATGTTCGTATACCAACAAAAATGCCCGTCCGAGGAAGAGAATTTCCGCAAACGGGCTTTTGCTTTGGACCATCACGTCAAGAGCGGCGGAACTGCCGCCCTGACGTTTGAGCGCTATTGCGCAGGCATTAAACCATGATCAGCGCGCAGACGATGGTCGCAGCCAGCATCGGCAGAGCCGTGCGCTTGATCACTTCGATCGGCGAGACCATGGCGATACCGGAGACGAGAATCGTCACGCCGGCAAGCGGAGAGGCCGTACGGCCGGCAGCACCAGCAAGGAACGCGAGACCGCCCAGACCCTGAATCGACATGCCGAAGTCTTCAGCATGCGGGGTAACCGTTTCATTGAAGGCCAGCGTAGCCGCGTCGCCTGAACCCGTGATCACACCCATGATGAACGGGCCGATCGAACCGCCCCAGCGGGCGATCTCATTGGATTCCTTGAGCGACTGCACAAAGACATCGATCAAACCGGCTTCACGCAGACCAGCAGCGAACACGCCCGCAGCAATGATGATGCCCATCACGTCAGCATAGCCCTTGCCGCAGCCGTTGAAGAATTCCTTCGTGAAGGTTTCGGGATTCGGACGAGCAACCGCCAGCGCGATCACCGCACCGAGCACCATGGCCTGCGCCACGCCCATCTTGATGAACGGGCACCAGAGGTTGCCGACAACCAGAATGGTGATCGGAACGAGCGGAACCAGCGCCTTAATGGGATTGGGCGTGAAGTCGTCCGTCTTCTGTGCCTTGGACTCATCAATCTTGGCGTTCTTGTCGCCCTTGCCGTCACCCAGCAGGATGCACATGATGAGCGTACCGATCACGCCGAAAGCACCGATCATGATCGAGTAGGGCGCATGGAAGCCGATGAACTCCATCACGTCAATGTGCGCCATGTTGGCCACGTACGGATTGTGGGACGTACCCGGCGAGAGGTATGAGCCGATCGTACCGGCAAGCACCGCAGCAGCGGCGCCGGCAGGCTTGATGCCCGCGCGGAGCATCACCGGAATCAGCGTGGAGCCGACGGCTGCCGCGCAGCCGGCAGCTGACGGGATGGCGATATTAACGAAGAAGGGAATCGCCGGGCAGACCGGAACGAGGAAGATGCCAAGACCGCGAATCGGCGCGGAGAGGTAGTGAACGAGCGAGCGGTCAGCCTCTGTGTACTTAGCAACGAAAGCAAAACCCATCGAGCCGCAGATGGCCATCACCAGCGAGGCGTTGGTCATCGATTTGGCGAAGGCATTTAGGCCGCCGACGAGGTTCCATGAAATCAAGCAGAGCAGAAGGCCGGAGCCAATCAGCACAAGGCGTGTTTCATAGCGTTTGATAAGGCAGTACACGACTGCAAATATCACCAATACGGCAACCCATTCGGTAATACCCATGGCGAGATCTCCTTGATGGAAGAAATGTTGTATCTAATTATTTATTATTAGGCGAGTTCATTATGCACGGTTTTGCATACTTCAGGACTAGTAGATACGCGTGGTAGACCACATTTTTTTGTAATAACTGCGTTTATCAATTAGATACGAAATACTTCCTGCCGATACCAAGAAAGTTCATGAATACTTTCCGCAATATCCGCAAGGGCTTGATGCTTGTTGACACAAGTTCCGACCCAAACTTTTTCCGGAGCCCACCGGCGGCAGAGTTCCTTGATGGTTGACACGTCAATCGAGCGATAGTGGAAATAACGCTCCATGCCGGGAATCCAGCGCGCCATAAAACGGCGGTCCTGACCGATCGTATTGCCGCACATTGGGCTTTTGCCTTCTGGCACATAGCGGCGAAAGACCTCAGTGAATATCTGCGCGCATTTTTCTTCATCCACCGTACTTTCAAGGCATCGTGCAACAAGTCCGGATTTAGTATGCGTTTCCGTATTCCAAGCATCCATCCCGTCGAGCACGGCCTTGGGCTGATGAATTGCCACGACAGGACCTTCATGAAGAATGTTCAAATTCTTGTCCGTAATGATCGCAGCCACCTCCAGGACGCGATTCACCTCGGGCTGCAGCCCCGTCATTTCCATATCAATCCAAATGAGGTTGTCGTCGGCATAGGACGGATCCCGTTCCATGGCATTTGCGCAAGGCTCTGTAGTCATCTTCGCTCTAATCTCTAATAAATAAGTGCCGGCATTGGGAAACTGCGACGCCAGACCGTCTGCTCACCGCCGACCTGCAAGTCAACTTGCCGGAAGTCTAACGCAGGCGGCGAATACTTCCTGCCGTCAAGATGAAGCATCAGCCATCCGACCTGCGATAATTTGGCCAAACCACAGCGGCTGTCGCACGATCAAAACGCCTGAAGCCAGAGACCTCCTGCCTACGAATGCAACTTTCTGCCAACAACATCGAGCACATTCTTCTCATCTCCTGCGCGCTCTACGTCTTCGTCGAGTGCTTTGCCTGCGCACGTCAGGTCATTGCTGCAGAACGCGGAATCGGCAAGGTGCCGACAGGATTCCGAAACAAACTGTCATTGGCGGCTCATCAGAAAGCCGCAGCCTTTACAAGTGAATCGGCCCAGTCGCGCCTGGTGCTCGCCTTTGTCTCCGCGGCTTTTGCCGTGCTGATGACCACGGGGCATGGTCTCACCTATCTCACAGCCCTCTTTGAAACCCTCACGGACAACACGCTTCTCGTGCAATGGTCGCTCCTTGTGAGCATCATGGGGCTCATGGTCGTCGTGTCTCTTCCGCTGGAGTGGCTGATTCGGTACCGACTGCGGGAACGGTTCGGCTATCAGCGGCGATCGCGCAAGGAATGGTTTAAGCGAACCGTCGGCATTTCAACCGCCGGCTTGGCAGCTGCGCTCCCCGCAACAGCGCTCCTGCTCATACTGTGCGAAGTGACCGGTCCCTATTGGTGGCTCCTCGTCTGGATGCTCTATCTCGCGTGGCTTTTCTGGCGCTGGCGGCTTTCGCTGATGCGCGGAAAACTTTGGAGCCGAGCCTCTAGGCCAATCCAAAATGAAGCCCTGCGCCGCAAGGTCCGTTCGCTGCTCGCAGAGGAGGGCTTTCGCATGGAGGATTTGGTCATCATGACGCGGCCGCCGGCCTGGAAGTACGCACACGTGCTGCTGCCGGGCAGCGGGGAACTTCGCCGCGTCGTTGTTTTTGCCGATACAGCAGCCAAACTCACGGAAGACGAACTGCTCGCCGTCATTGCTTCGCAGGCTGCGCGCATCAAGTTTCACCACGGCCCCTGGCGCATTGCGCTCTCGGCAGCAGGGGGTTTTATCACCTGTGCTGTACTCGGCTGGGCCGCAAACACGCCGGTATTTTTTGAAGGGCTTGGATTCTCACCTATTCTCACCGTCATGCAGCCCGGCACACACGCCGGATTTGCCATGGCTGCGGCGGTTATTGCCTTCCCGATCGTCTTCTTTCCGCTGCGGGCGCTCAACAACTTCATCATCCGGCAGCTTCGCTACGCCGCAGACCGGTGCGGCGCGGCAAAAATGGGCGGCGATACGCTCGCACGGGCACTCGCCAAGCTTCACCGCGACTACACCAATACGCTTACACCCTCGCGCTTTTATTCGGTTTTGCACTACGATCACCCGCATGCTGCCATGCGCGTTGCGCATCTTCTAAAGTACATGCGTGCACGCAAACTCGAGCCGCACCTTGCAGATCCGGCACCAGCGCTCCCAACGGTCCTCTCTCAGGAGCAAGCCATTACACGAGCGCTGCGCCGTGAACGCACGTCCTTTAACGCTGCCCGGCGGGAAGCCGAAGAAGCGCTCACTCAGGAACTGCTCACGCAGCACGATTGGGTTGACGATGACGGTTTTGAGGACGATCCCAGCAAAACCGGAAAATCCGAACGCCCAACACCGAAAGCTTCAATTTCAATGCCTGACGTCCCCCATATTGCCGCAGTGACTCCTGCGGCATCCTCACCTTCTCAGCATGGCTAAACGCAACTCTTCCGGCCGACGTCCGGCCTCTGCCGCACAGCCCGAAACACTCCTTTTCGGCCGAGTCACTGCCGGTCACGGGCGCCACTATGTCGTCACGCTCGATACCGGAGAACAGCTCGTAGCACACCGCCGCGGGAAAAAGGGAGATGTCGCCGTGGGGGACCGGGTGGGCTGCACGCCTCCCGTCTCGGGCATTGCCGCAATTGAGACGATTGAAGATCGTCGAACGCTCCTATACCGCTCTGACGAGTGGCGCGTAAAAACCTTAGCCGCCAACGCGGATCTCTGCGCCGTCGTTTTTGCACCGCGACCGACCTTTAATCCGTGGTTCATCTGGAAAGCGCTGCTGGCTGCCCACCAAGCCGGGATTCCGGCAGTTGTCATCCGCAACAAGCTCGATCTGTCAGACGGCCGAACGGCCGCCGACCAGCAAACAGCGCTGCTGCGCTCGATCGGCGCACAGACGATTGAAATATCAGCGTCAGAGCGGCCTGATGAAGCCCGCACCAAACTGCTCGAAGTCTTTACGGGCAAAACCGTGCTCCTCGTCGGACAGTCCGGCATGGGCAAGTCGACGATCCTCAATCTCCTCGTGCCGGAAGCTAATGCGCAGACGCGAGAATTTTCCGAAGCACTTGACCTCGGCAAGCAGACAACGACGGCGGCTGCCTGGCATGCAGCCCCTGAATGGCAGGGTGCCGTCATCGACACACCGGGTTTTCAGGAGTTCGGGCTCGCTCATCTGTCGCTTTCAGACATTCTTCGCGCCATGCCTGACATCGCCGAGCACGCCGTCGGCTGTCGCTTCTTCAACTGCCGCCATCTCCATGAACCCGGCTGCGGCGTCAAAGCAGCACTTGAGGCCGGTTTGATTGACCCCGCCCGCTACGCCTTTTATGAGGCAGCGGCTAAGGATGCGGATCCGCTGCCTCGCTAACGGCTGCCCTTTTTTCTGAAGCAAATTCGGCAGAGGATCTTTGGACATCGTCAATTCCGCAGCAGGTTACTTCTCTCGACGGATAGTTTTTGCGGCCGATCTCTTCCTACAATCTTTCGCCGCCCAATAAGCGGCCGCAAGGATAAAGAATACAGACCAGTCATGATCACCGACCCTACCCTGTCGAGCACGGATCCAAAGCCTTCAGCGCCCAAAGCGCCTAAGGTCATCCGCATCACGCCTCGCCCAGCGCTGCCCATTCCGCAGTCCGGCCCCGTTGCGCGTGCGCCGCGTCCCGACGGACTTCCCGGCACGCGCTGGATCGACCGCCTTGGCCGACCGCTCACCGACCTGCGGATCTCCGTCACCGACCACTGCAACTTCCGCTGCCGCTACTGCATGCCGAAGGAAAAATATGCCCAGAACCACAACTTTCTGGCGATGACGGAGCTCCTCACCTTTGACGAAATTCTGCGTGTCTCACGCATTGCCGTTGCCAACGGCATTGAGAAGATTCGTCTCACCGGCGGGGAACCGCTCTTACGCAAGGGCATTGAAAACCTCGTAGCGCAGCTTGCCGCTTTGCGGACACCCGCGGGCAAGCCCATCGATCTGGCCATGACGACGAACGGATCGCTTCTCATCAAAAAGGCGCAGGCTTTGAAGGACGCCGGCCTTGGCCGAATCACGGTGAGTCTCGACGGCATCGATGAAGACATCTTTCAGAGCTTTAACGACGTAGGCTACCCCGCCGCGAAGGTACTCGAGGCCATCGACTTCGCCCGTCAGGTGGGTTTCAAGGTCAAGGTCAATACCGTTGTCAAAAAAGGCGTCAATGAAGGGGAAATCCTCAAGATCTGCGAAGTCTTCCGCGGCACCGGCGTGACGCCGCGCTTTATTGAATATATGGACGTCGGCAATGCCAACGACTGGCGCATGGACGAAGTGGTCCCTTCACGCGAAGTCGTGGCACGCATTGCCCAACGCTGGCCGGTGGAATCGCTTTCACCCACAGCACCCGGCGAAACTGCCGCACGCTGGCGTTACTTGGACGGCGGCGGCGAATTCGGCGTCATCAGCTCCGTCACGCGGGCCTTCTGCCGTACCTGCTCACGCGTGCGCCTCTCAATGGAAGGGCGCCTTTACCTCTGTCTTTTTGCCTCGATCGGCTGCGACCTGCGCACCATGCTTCGCGGCGGCTGTACGGACAGCGAACTTGAGACTGCCATCGGCCGAATCTGGTCCGCGCGAGAAGACCGCTACTCGGAACTGCGTTCCATGGGAGCGGCGCCGAGTCGTCAGAAAGTCGAAATGAACTATATTGGCGGCTGATGCCGCCGCCCATTGAATAAATAGATCATTTTCGATTGTTTTCAGAGAAATTTGCCATTTTATTGGTAAATATCGGTCTGCATCCGACTTCTCAATTAGGCGATCTCCCTCGGCTGACCGCAATCGGGCCCTATACTTCACAGGCTCAGCATGGGCGAGGAGTCGGTTTTGAGGGCTCTTCGCGCCTGCCGTCCCTCAAAAACACGCGTCCTCCTGAACCCGATCAGGATCGGGAGACGTCCGCTAACAAACAAAAAGCTACCAAGAGAGCGCGCGAGTCCTATGTTTTCCAATCCTACAGCCGTCACCTTCATCGGCTACCTCATCGTGATGGTCGGCGTCGGCGTCTTTGCCTATTACTACACCCGCAGCTACACCGACTTTATTCTCGGCGGACGCAGTCTCGGAGGCTTTGTGACCGCGCTTTCCGTCGGCGCTTCCGATATGAGCGGCTGGCTGCTGATGGGACTCCCCGGCGCCGTTTTCCTCTTTGGCGTTTCTCAAAGCTGGATCGCTATCGGGCTTATTCTGGGTTCATGGCTCAACTGGCGATTTGCCGCTGCACGACTGCGCGTCTATACCGAAAAAGCGCATAACTCCCTGACGCTGCCCGATTATCTGACGCATCGGTTTGAAGACAAGTCCAACGCTCTTCGCATCATTGCCTCTGCCGTCATTCTCATCTTCTTTACGATCTACTGCGCATCAGGCGTCGTCGCAGGGGCCCGCCTCTTTGAAAACACCTTCCACATGGAATACGAAACCGCACTCATCATTGGTGCGGCAGCGACGATTCTTTACGTGTTCATCGGCGGCTTCCTCGCGGTCAGCTGGACCGACACCATTCAAGCGGCCATCATGTGCGTTGCACTCGTCGTCACCCCGATTGCCGTCATGTACGACGCGGGCGGCTTTTCTGCGACGACAGCACGTCTGGCAGAAATCAACCCGAGCATGCTCAACATGATGGAAGGTCAGACGGTTATCGGCGTCATCAGTCTTCTGGCATGGGGACTCGGTTACTTCGGGCAGCCGCATATTCTCGTGCGCTTCATGGCCGCCAAATCCATCAAGGTAATTCCGAATGCCCGCCGCGTCGCCACGCTGTGGATGCTCTTTTGCTTGGCGGGCGCTGTGGGCGTGGGCTTCTTCGGTGCTGCGTACTTCTCGCTTCACCCGGATGTAGCGGGCCTCGTCAAAGAAAATCACGAACGCGTCTTCATTGTTCTCTCCTCACTCCTCTTTAACCCCTGGATCGCCGGTCTGCTGATGTCAGCCATTCTTGCGGCCGTTATGTCCACGCTTTCCTGCCAGCTGCTCGTCTGCTCCTCCACCCTGACGCAGGACTTTTACCGCAGTTTCCTTCGCCCCAAGGCCACACAGCGCGAACTCGTCTGGGTAGGCCGCGCCATGGTGCTCGCCATTTCGGTGGTCTCTGTCTGGATGGCAAGCGACCCCTCGAGCCTGGTGCTCTCACTGGTCTCTTACGCCTGGGCTGGCTTTGGCGCAGCCTTTGGTCCTGTGATTCTCATCTCTCTCTGGTGGAAGCGCATGACCCGCATGGGCGCGCTCTGCGGCATGGTGGTGGGAGCTGCCACGGTGCTCATTTGGAACCATTTCGCTTGGTTTGGGCTCTATGAAATCATTCCCGGATTCCTTTTTGCCTCGATTGCGATCTATCTCGGCAGCATGCTTGACCGCAAACCTGATGACGAAGTGGCCGAAACTTTCGACGCCGTTGAGGCTGAAGTGAAGGCCGCAGGCGTGCGTTAAATTTCCCGCGTGCGCTGCGGCGCACGCATCCACCTCCTCACCAAGCCCGACGTTCAAGCGAACGTCGGGCTTTGTCGTTTTAGAACTGTTGACATTTTTTATTCGTTCAGAGCTTGACCCCGGCAGCAGGAAACTAGGATAGAACCCTTAAGAACAAATAGATAGTCTGCAGTTTTTGGATTTTTGCACTGACTATGCTTCTATTCATCCTTTAGGTCAATCGATGCAGTTTCCTTCATTCCGCATCGATCATTTCAACGATATCAACAGCATATTTAGGATAAAAAATCATGGCTGTTCAACACTTCTCACGCAGCGCGCGCACCCGCACCTTCCGCCTTTCGTCCGTTTTTGCAATCATTGCGGCGGCCGGGATTGCCGCGGCTGGTTCGATTAACGTGCAGGCACGGGATTTAACGGCGGCCGTGAACTCCAACTTCTCGACGCTCGACACCTGGGATGCGATCGACAACTTGTCGCGCGCCGTTTCGTCCTCCATCTACGAAGGGCTCTACCGATTCGACACCAACCTCACGCCTCAGCCGCAGCTCGCCGAATCCTATACCGTGTCCGACGACGGCTTGGTCTACACCTTCAAGCTCCGCCCGAACGTCAAGTATCAGGACGGTTCGGACTTCACCGCCGAAACGGTCAAGATGAACTTTGACCGCGGCATGAATCCCGCTTCCAAGCTTACCCGCCGCACTTTCTTCTCGTTCGTGGACAAGGTGGAGGCCGTTGATCCGCTTACCGTCCGCTTTACGCTCAAGCAGCCAAGAAAGTAACGGCCTATGAAGCCTGCGGCACGGGGCCGTACACACTCAAGCACTTTGAACCCACCGAAGTGCTCGAAGTGGTAAAGAACCCCAACTACCGCGTCGCGGGACTGCCCAAATTCGACAGTCTTCGCTGGGTTCCTGTTGCTGAAAACTCCACCCGCGCCATGATGCTTCGCACCGGTGAAGCGCAATTCATCTGGCCCGTGCCGGCGGAACAAGTGAAGGCACTCGAAGCCGACGACAAGCTTTCCATTCAAAAGACGCCTTCGGTAGTGACCCGCTACATCTCCATGAACGAGACGAAGAAGCCCTTTAACGACGTGCGCGTACGCAAGGCCATCAGTCTTGCCATCAACCGCAATGCACTTATCAAGGTGGCCTATAACGGCCTTGCGGTGCCGTCCACCGGCTATCTGCCCCCGCAGATTGAGGGCGCTGTCAACTACGGCCCCTTCCCGTATGACCCCAAGGCTGCTCGCGAACTTCTGAAGGAAGCGGGCTTCCATGCGACGCTCTGGTCGGCCTACAACGACGGCAAGACGCTCAAAACGCTGCAGTTCCTGCAGCAGCAACTCGCTCAAGTCGGCATCCATGTCGAGACCCGCGCACTTGAAGCCGGCCAGCGCTCGCTCATTTACAGCGCCCAGAAACCGGCCGACAGTCAGCATCAACTCTATCTGATCGGCTGGACCAACTCTGCCGCGGAGCCCGACTGGGGTCTGCGTCCGTTGCTCGACAGCCGCAGTGCGCCGCCGGTTTTGAATAATGATTCCTATTACAAGAATCCGAAGGTAGACGAACTCTTCGATAAGGCAGCTGCCGAACCCAATCCGCAAAAGCGCGCCGCGCTTTATAAGGAACTTCAGGATACCGTCAATGCTGACAGTCCCTGGGCGCCCCTTGTTTTCGAAATGATGACGGCGGGCGCTGTCAAGCCGCTCAAAAACTTTGCCGTGCTCCCCGACGGAAGCTTCGACTTCTATCAGGCGGATTGGCAGGAATAAGTTCTAGTCCGCTCAAAGTGAATTAGGTTTACGAGGGACGTTTGCTGTCATTGCAAGCGTCCCTTTTCCTTTTGCAAAGTCTCAGAAATCTCTGCGTTCTTAAGAAATACCGCTCTCACCTCCGCGCTAAAATGGCGGGTTCCTTTTTCTCATTGTTCTATCTGTGCAGCATTGTCTGCTGCGTCCATCGCCGTCATGTCCAACACCAATCCGCTCGTTGCCCAGCTCATTAAGCTTCTCCCGTTCCTCGGACGCAATGTCTGCTACAGCGACCGGGAGCTTGCCATGAAGCGCTTCCGCAGGATGCTCGCCGAACAGCCGAACGCCTTCCTGGATGCCTACGACGCGGCGATTGCGGAAATCCGCAAGATCTACCCCCACGAAAGCGCCGACTTGATTGACAGTGCCGCGCTCTCGGAGTTGGAAGATCAGGCGGTCGCCGAAACGAAAAGCGACGGCACAACGATCGCCGTTTATGCAGCGGGCTTTTTTGCCTACGGATTGGAAAATCAGCCGCTCGCGAGTGAGCTGCTTGAACCCGAAGACGGCGAAAAGCTTCGCGAACTGCTTTACCGCGAATATTTTGACGAATCCAATGCTCAGATTCGCATCTATGAGCATCTCATTCCGCTCAATCACCTGATCATTGCCAATCCCGATGAAAGTCAGCGGTTTCTCGAAGTGATGGCCACGGCGAAATCTCATTTCGTACCGACAGCGCCGTCAGTCGACTACCCTGGCGTATCGGCCAACTATGACGAAGAGGACGACAGCGACATTGCCGCCCGCTTCCGCGTCGTACTCTTCACGGTCAAGCAAAAGGACGCTTCTAAGCCGATGCAGAAGACGCCTTTCCGCTTTAACGGCTTTGCGGTGCCCAAGGGTGAAAACATCTCGCTCTCAAACGACATGATTCTCGATACGCCTTGGGGCGCAGAATTTTCCGTCCTCATTTCCCGCCGCTGCGGACGCGGGCTGCGTTATGCCGTCACTGAACCCTACCTTCTCAACGATACGGTTCGTCAGCTCGATTACGTCGTAGGCCTCAAGCGTGTCATGGTGGCCTTCACGCGTACGGCGCTAGACGCCAATGTCAACCCCGAAGATCTGATTGTGAGTTTCGGCGCCTTTACCGATCCGGTGCGCGGGTATTCGGAGCTACGCGTTGCTTTTGCGCTCCCCAGCGCCCCGGATGAACTCATCAACGGCGTGCCGATCCCTCTGCCGTCCCCCATGACGGAACAGTCGGCTGAAGAGCTCGCCAAATTGGTGCGCGCTTCGTTTGAATTTGAAGGCATTCACTTCCGCCACCCGGCCGGTGAGGTCTGCCCGCTCCTCGTTGCCGAACCGGACTCCATGGACCGGCTCTATAACTCCATCCACAATCTTCAGCGCCCGCTCATTAAGCCGGACTCAACGCCAAAACCCGGCATCCCGAGCATGCTCCTTAACTGAGAAGCGTACCGGTGCTTCACCTTTTTGAGCGCTCCAAGCAGGCGGCCCAACGGGCTGAAGACTGCCTGACCCGCCCGGCAGCCTGCGCCATTCTGACCAACAAACGTCAGAAATAAAGCGAGGTGCAAGCTGACGGCGGAATTTTCACGCAATACAGGAAGGAATGGGCTGACGCCCATTCCCTTTCAATGAGCATGACTCAATGCGTCAAACTCATGCCGCAATGGTCTCTTGGGAAGCATTCTCACCAGCGATCTGACCGAAGACGAAGCAATCGAGTACAGCATTGCCTCCGACTCGGTTTGTCCCATGGATGCCGCCGGTAATTTCGCCCGCGGCATAGAGTCTTGGAATAACTGATCCCGTCCAGTCCAGTACCTGCGCCTTGACGTTGGTGTTGAGACCGCCCATTGTGTGGTGAACGGTCATGCCGGTATAACAAGCCCAGAAGGGGCCTTGATCGATGCGCTTCGTCAGATTAACTGCAGTCTTGCCAAAGTCCTCGTCTTTTTGGTTCTTCACATAGACGTCGTTATAGCGCTTAATCGTCTTCTCCAGACCGTCCGGATCGACGCCCATCTTCTGCGCAAGTTCGCGGATTGTCGGAGCCGTCCAAGCTTCGCCAGCTTCGATGCCCTTCATAATTGCCGCACGGTTTACTTCATCGTAGGAGGTGAAGTTTTCGTTGTCGCAGACCGTATAGGCGTAGCGTTCGGGCGTGCCGAGCACAGCGTCACGAATCACATCGCGTCGGGCGCCTTCATTAACAATACGGGCACCGCGTTTGTCAACATAGATGGAACCGTTGACGTTGAAGTTGAGCAGCAGCTTCATCTTCTTGCCTGCCGGAGCACCCGGCGTCGATTGGATGAAATCCATGCCTACGAGATAACCACCCACCCGGACGGCTGCCATTGCAACTTCGCCAGTCGCTCCGGGCAGATTGTCGGTACCAAGACCTGCAACGCGCGGATCATGGAGTTCGCGCAGGTATTTGTTGGCGCTGAAACCGCCGGCAGCGAGAACAACACCGCGGGTAGCACGAATACGCTTGATTTCTCCCTTCGCGTTCTTTGCGACCACACCAAGCACATCACCTTCAAAAGGTTTCTCGCGAATAATTTCCTCAACACCCATGCCGGTGCGCACTTCTACGCCGAGCTCCTTTGCGGCCTTGGAAAGCACCGTCCCGTAGCCTTGTCCCTTAGGCAGCGCCGGAACGTGCGAACGCGGATAGAGCGCACCAAAAATCTGAATCACCTTGGGCTTAAATTGCATGCCAAGACTCTCGAGCCACTCGATCGTCGGATACGCATTGCGGCAAAGCACGTCCACGCGATCTTTCTGCCCGCGGAAGTCGCCGGCTTCAAGCGTCTGCTCTGCATGGTGCTGCCAAGAATCCTTGATACCTTGCTTCGGCTGGCGAACCGGGTCGGCCGCGTTGATGAAACCTTGAGAGATGAGTGTATTGCCGCCAGGGAAATTCAGCTTCTCAAGCACCACAACGTGCTTGGCGCCTTTTTGTGCAGCCTTGACAGCGGCGGCCATGCCAGCTCCGCCGGCACCGACAACAATGATTTCATAAGTTTCGTCCCACTGAACGGCTTGAGCTGCACGAGCTGCGCTCGGGAGCACGGCAGCGGCAGTTACAGTGGAAGCAGAAGCAAGCTTCAAGAGACTGCGGCGGGAGATGGTTTTTTCGTTCATAGCGGTCCTCTCAAAAAAACATGACGCGGAGGCTAAAGCCTGCCTGTTATCTTTGATCCGTCCGCATTTTTGCCCGCAGCCTTACGCACGTAAGATGACTTCGGTCAGTGTCCCGTGCCGAAGTGCTCACCTCTGCCAAACCGCCTTGATATCAGGCATCAGCAGGGCGAGCTCTTTAGCAGTGTGAATACCGAATTTGCGGTATATCCGGGCTCGATGTCCCTCAACCGTACGTTCAGAAAGCGAAAGCTTATCTGCGACCTGCTCATCGGTCTCGCCATTAAGAAAATATCCCAGTACGTCGAGTTCGCGTGCCGAAAGAAGTCTCAGCCTTTCACGCACGCCTTCTCCGCCGGCGACACCCGCACGGCGCAGAAAATCACAATGAACAGCTGCAGCGATAGACTCCAGAAGTATTTCATCGTTCACGGGTTTAATAAGAAAGTCGACCGCTCCCCGCTTGAGACTCGAAACCGCCACATCAATATCGGCATGCCCCGTCAGAAAGATGGTGGGCAGCATCAGACCTCGACGAAGCATTTCGTTCTGGAGTTCGAGTCCCGTCATCAGAGGCATACGCACGTCAAGAACAAGACACCCGGGACGCCTGACGTCATCCTCAATGAGAAAGGCTCGTGCGTTCGGATAAGTTTTTGCCGTCCACCCTTCAATACGCAGCATTAAAGCAAGTGCCTCACGCACATCGATTTCATCATCAATGATCCGCACGAGAGCGGATTCTTTTTCTGCGGCAGCTACCTGTTCGGCTGCATCAGGGAGCGACTGCGTCATTTTTCTGGTTCTCCGAATGGTGATGTATCTGATGTGTCATATCCACAACGGCAAAGGAAACACATACCTTCAGTCCTCCGCCCGCTTCTGCAGCAATGGCCTCAAAGCTCAGCTTTGCCAAGTGTCTCTCAACGATTGAGCGACAGATGAGAAGTCCCAAACCCAGACCATTTTCCTTTTCGGATCGCCCAGATTCAGTTAGCCGCGAAAGCGCCTCTGAAGAAAGAACTGAACCAGAATTTTCAACACTGAGCTCTGCACGTTCCTGCGCAGCAATCCGCTTCACGGTGATGCGTATTGGGGCGATCCCTAGACGGGAAAGGCGGAGCAAAAGCGACTCACGCTCATCGTCGGGCATTGCGCAAAGCGCCTCGTCCGCATTCTTGAGAAGGTTGCGAACGAGTATCCGAAGCTCAACCGGATCGCCCTGAATCATAACGGGATCCGGGGCATCCAACCCTGCCGCATGAGTGAGTCGGCGCGACTCTTCAAGTTCACTCAAAGCATCACGCACGACTGCCGTGAGATCAATATTTTGCCCCCGTTTTGCCCCCTGTTTGGCGTACTTTCTTACCCGCTCAAGGATCTCTGCGGCATGAGTAATTTGTTTCTGCAGACCGCCGACACATTCCTCTACGAGTTTTCGATCCGGATCGGGCTTCTTCATGAGCACTCCGAGACTTCTCGTGAGATATCGCATGACTGAAAGCGGCTGTCCAAGCTCATGCGCAAAAATAGACGACAGCTCTCCGACAACCGAGACGCAGTGCATACGATCGAGCTTGTCGGCGGCCTTTCTTGCCTGTACTTCGGCAATCCGCTCGCGATCCCATGCTTTCTCCAGTTCGGCAGTACGCTGACGGACCAACGTTTCAAGCCGCAGCCAATGCAGGATCCACGCAAACGCAAGTGCTGCAGCGAGCATCAAAAACGGCCAGGAGACTTTAAGAAAGCCTCTGAGCGTCCATTCGCGCAAATAGGCATAGGGCCCAATTCTGAGTGTCTTTAAGAGATCATTGACGCGCGCATAGTCGGTTGCAAAGGAAACCTCAAAACCCGACGGCGTACTTTTCGGGTCCAGCGACAGCAGTGCCGTCGCTACGTGGCGGGTCAGAATGGGCGGCGTGTGAGGCGTCACCGCAAAGGTCCAACCGGGATACATGTCGGTGGAATAACGGCACCCTAAACGTTCAGCACGGGGACCAGTACGCTCATTAATCACGCGCAGCTTTCCCAGCCACTGCGGGTTGCGCCGCTCCATTGCTTCGAGCATGCATGCACGAAGAAAACCGACGTCCGCCTTGCCGGACAATACATTCTCCACTACTTTCTGCGGCTCACTGTCGGTGAAGATCGTTCGACGGAAAAAACTATCCGGATCGTATCCAGCTTTGGCAATCTCACCCATGCCAATCTGATATGTCATGAAATTTCGAGGATCCGTGGCCGAAGCCGTTCGGTGCTCGAGGTCTGTAATCGTCTGCAGATCCGTACGTGAATTCCTCACGAAGATCACACCAGCAACACACTGATTAGGATCGGGGAAACTCGACGATACAATCGTTCCGATATCTCGTACGCCATAAGGCCGCATTTCAACAAAGAAGCCCGAACTACCGAGAAAAAATTCCACTTCTCCCTTGCGAACAGCCTCTGCGAGATCTTTGGTTTTGTAATAACGCGGTTCAATCACAATCCCAGGCGTTGAAGCCTGTAAATGCTTCAGCACAGTGGCCTGGATATCCTCCACACGGCTGAGATAAGAGGATTCAAATTCGAAATCAAGAAGTCCCAACCGCACCTTCGTCCCAGAGGACGATGCTGTCGGATCGCCGGAAACAGCGTCGACACGGTCAGAAAGAATTGAATCCGCAGCAGCAGCATCGATATCGGGGAAACCTAAAAGCGTCAAAAAAACAAGCGACAGAAAGACTAAGCGCTTCGTGAGCGGCATCAACTTACGCACGTAAAGGTGTTTCCAATAATGGAACAGCATTCTGAAACCGATATACAAATGATCGCCAAGCTTTTTTAACCTAAGGTCTATTGTTGGCCAAATGCACTCTGCTCTGCAACGGGAGAAATTAACCGCGGCAAACCGCACGGTGCTATCGAGTCAACTTGCTTTTCACGCCATGCAACGCCGTCGATTCCTTGAAAACTCCGCACTTGCGAGTCTGCCGCTTCTTTCGTCCCTAGCGCTCCTTCCGGGCTGTGCAGTCTATGAGCGAAATATTCATTCTGATGACCGTCCCAGCGCAGATGCACCTGCCGGACGCTTCCGCGGAGTACGACAGCCCGATACCGGCATTCAGGTTTATCTTGGCATTCCGTTCATGAAAAATCCGTATGAGCCTGTGCGGCGCTTTCTTGCCCCGCAGCCCATGGAACGGATTGCCGATACGCTCGACTGCGTTAAACACGGAGCTCTTCCGCTTCAGCCCGGACCCAACGGCGCCATGATCGGCGGCGACGGTCCGCTCTGCCTCAATATCTGGGTTCCGCGCGACGCCACTCCGCGGAGCCGATTTCCCGTCATGGTTTGGGTGCCTGGGGGCGGTTCCATTCGCTGTGCACAAAACGATGAGCGATTTGACGGAACGCATTTTGCTGCCCACGGCTGCATTCTGGTTACGCTCGCCTATCGCGTGAACATTGACGGGTTCCTTAAAATCCGCGGCGGCGACTCGAATCTGGGCGTACGCGACATCATCATGGGACTGCGCTGGGTGAAGGACAATATCGCGGCATTCGGCGGCGACCCTCAGTCCGTCACGGCATTCGGCCAGTCTGCCGGCGGCACGCACCTGGTTGACGTTGTCGCATCCCCCTATGCGCAAGGACTCCTTCGCGGGGCAATCATTCAGAGCCCCTCAGCAGTTGCCCAATGGCGCTCCGACGCACAGGCCGATCGGGCCGCAGAGTTCGTTGCTCAAGGTCTTGGAGCAGAACCCACGCGTGAATCGCTTGCCAAAGTGCCGTTCGAAAAACTATCTGACTTGCCCAAAATTGCCGGACGCCTGGCTGCAGATCCAGAATGGGCCAAATTCACTGACGGCAATGTCTCGCTTTTCAAAGGCTGGATAGATCAGGACGTCATCCCGGAACTGCCTGTCGACGCACTGCGAAAAGGAGCTGCCCGAAAAATGGCCTTCATCGTAGGGTCCACGTCTTCGGAGTGGCGGTACTAAATCGTCCCAAACGGTGCGATTGCTAAAAAGAACCGTGCTTCAGCCGCCGCTCTCATCGCCGGTGCCAATCGGCCAGAAACGGCGCTCGAAGCTTATGCACGAGTTAATCGAGGAAAAACCTGGGGGGATTGTTTTGCGCAGATTCAGAGTGATCTGATTTTCCGTATGCCTTGCGTGAAGCTCGCAGAATCACTCGCCGCAGGCGGCGCTCAAGTCTGGACGTACGACTTTGCCTGGGAAAGTCCGGTCAAAGGCAAATCCGGCGCATCGCTCGGCGCCGCCCACACCGTGGATGTTCCGTTTGTCTTCCAAAACCTGTCCGCTCCTCGAGCGGTGCGGACCATCGGAGAGAGGCCGCCGCAAGCTCTTGCACAGGCAATGCACAGCGCCTGGCTGACATTCGCGAAAACCGGCTGCGCACCCTGGACACCTTTCTCACTCGATACTCGCAGAGCCATGCGTTTTGATGCCAAGAGTCAGGAAGTTTCCGATCCCTGGGCCTTTGAAAGGCTCACTTTGCCGGCAAGGTGAGTAAAGCCAAGCATTCTCAGCCGAGAGGCCGCCGAAGCTTTCGACGGATGTGAAAACGGCGACAGGCCAAAAGAGGACCCCAAAAAATCCCCAGAAAGTGATCTCACCTTCTGGGGGACATTTCTGCGAGCGAATTTTTCTTTCTTGCGTCAGCTGAAATTACTTCGCTGCGGGCTTCTGAGCGCCGGAGATATCCGGATGGCCGGCGGGAAGTTCCTGCTTACCGTCAATTTTCGGATGACCGGCAGGGAGATTCTCCATGTCGATCTTCGGATGGTTGGCAGGCATCTGAGCACCAGGTTCAATCGGCGTCTTAGCCTTGGCCTTTTCCGAATCCTTCACGATCTGCTCTTCACGGATAGGCACCTTCTGTTCGCCGTAGAGCAAATCCGGACGCACGTCAGCGATGATCGCCTCTTCAGGCGCACCGGCCGAGAGCATGCCGCAGAAAACCATCGTCTGGTTTTCATAAGGCTGCACATGGAAGGCGCGTTCCGACGCGCCGAGATCCGGATATTCGTAGTTCTGCGGGTGCGTATAGGCCTTCCATTCCTTTTCATCGTTCTTGCGCAGCATGCGGTTCGCGTGCGCAGACATATGTCGAGAGTCGACGGCTTCCCAATCGATGCCCTTGAGCTTATCAACTACGCTCTTCCAGTCTTCTTTGACGATCAGCCCCCAGAAATGCGTGTGCATATCCGGAACACCGACGTAGCGGATGATTTCATCATTGAAGACGTAGCCCGTCACCGTGAGGCCCGAGTCCTTAAAGGGCTTCTCGAACATCACGACGTCAAGCGGCTGCTTTTCCACCTTTAGATAAGCACGGCTGCCGTCGCGGATCTTGAGCGACTCGGGAATATTCTTATCTTTGGCGATCGCATCAAAATACGTTGCACGGCAGGTCGAAAGAGCCGTCAGAAGCTGCGAGTCCGCGGCTTGGGCGGAAGGCAGCAGGGTGAGTGCGGCGCCGGCAGCGGCGAGCGCTGAAACCAAAAACTTCACAATGGGTCTCCTGGGTGGCATGGTTTTATTGATTGCCTGCCATTCTTAACCTCTGCGCTTGCGTCTTTCTTAAGGTACGGGTTTATGCGCAGAAAACCTGCCGTTTCAGAAAATACAAAAAAGGCCCGAACGAGTGACTCCTATCACTCATTCAGGCCAAACAAAGCGGGCCCGAAGCACCTCACAACGTTTCTGACCCACTTTGGGGGGGAATCGCTGATCGGCCTCTTCGGATGACGGCGGGAGTCATGCTCACCGCCGCCTCACCTCAAGGGTCGCTCAAGGGGTTTTTCCGCTTCATCTTTGACGATCCTGCTGGTTAAACAGACTGCTCTGCCTTCGGTTTTTCCACGTCGAAGGTGAAGTCTTCGCCAGCAGTCCCCACCTTGACGGTGTCGCCCGGCGCAGCTTTGCCTTCGAGGAGGAGCCGAGCAATGCCGTTCTCGATGCGGTCCTGAATCGCACGGCGCAGCGGACGAGCGCCGAACTGCGGATCGAACCCCACCTTGGCGATTTCGTCGAGCGCGGGTTCCGTCACATCCAGACCGATCTGCTGAGCGGTCATGCGTTTGCGGAGCTGCTCGAGCTGGATCTCAGCAATCTTGCGCACGTTGGCTGCGTCAAGGCTGTTGAAGACCACAATCTCGTCAATACGGTTGACGAACTCAGGACGGAAGTGCGCACGCACCTCCTGCATCACAGCGGACTTGATCTTGTCCTGCGGTTCACCCTGCATTTCCTGAATCTCAGCCGAGCCAAGGTTCGAGGTCATGACGATCACGCAGTTCTTGAAGTCCACCGTGCGGCCCTGACCGTCCGTCATGCGGCCGTCGTCGAGCACCTGCAGCAATACGTTAAAGACATCCGGATGAGCCTTTTCGACTTCGTCGAGCAGGATCACTGAATAGGGCTTACGCCGCACGGCTTCCGTCAAGTAGCCGCCTTCTTCGTAGCCGACGTATCCCGGAGGCGCACCGATCAAACGAGCAACGCTGTGCTTTTCCATGAATTCCGACATATCGATGCGGATCATCGCCTCGTCGGTATCAAAGAGGAATTCTGCGAGTGCTTTCGTCAGCTCGGTCTTGCCGACACCCGTCGGGCCAAGGAAGAGGAAGCTGCCGTACGGGCGGTTGGGATCCGACAGACCAGCACGGCTTCTCAGAATGGTTTCCGTGACGCGCTTGACCGCTTCATCCTGACCGATAACACGCTTTTCAAGCGCATCGGCCATATGCAGCAGCTTCTGGCGCTCGCCTTCCATCATCTTCGAAACCGGAATACCGGTTGCGCGGCTCACCACCTCAGCGATTTCCTCAGCGCCTACGCTCGTGCGCAGCAGCTTCGGACCGCCTTTTTCAGTCTTCTCAGTATCCTTTTCGGCCTTTTCCGCACGCTTGAGCTTTTCTTCGAGCTTGGGCAGCACGGCGTACTGAAGCTCTGCGAGCTTCTCGTACTGAGCCTGACGACGGTACTCATCCATCTGACGGCGGACGCGGTCGATTTCATCGCGCACGCTCTTTTCACCAAGCGCTTCGCTCTTTTCCTTCTTCCAGACCTCTTCGAGGTCGGCGTACTCGCGCGAAAGTTTTTCGATTTCGGCTTCAATCGCAGCGAGACGCTTCTTGGAGGCGTCGTCCGTTTCCTTCTTCATCGCTTCGCGCTCGATCTTTAACTGGATCAAGCGGCGGTCAAGCTTATCGAGGGCTTCGGGCTTGCTGTCGATTTCCATCTTCACGCGGGCAGCCGCCTCATCGATCAAGTCAATGGCCTTATCGGGCAGGTAGCGGTCGGTAATGTAGCGATGCGAAAGTTCAGCAGCTGCGACAATGGCCGGATCGGTAATCTCCACACCGTGATGGGCTTCATACTTTTCCTGCAGGCCGCGCAGAATAGCGATGGTGTCTTCAACCGAAGGCTCATCGACAAACACTTTCTGGAAGCGGCGTTCAAGCGCAGCGTCCTTTTCGACGTACTTGCGGTATTCGTCGAGTGTCGTCGCGCCAATCACATGAAGTTCGCCGCGGGCGAGTGCGGGTTTAAGCATATTGCCCGCATCCATGCTGCCCTCGGTTTTGCCGGCGCCGACGACCGTATGAATTTCGTCGATGAAGAGAATGATTTTCCCTTCCTGAGCCGTCACTTCCTGAAGGAGCTTCTTCAGACGCTCTTCAAACTCACCACGATACTTCGCACCGGCAATCAGACCCGCCATATCGAGCGAGAGAATCACCTTGTTGCGCAGGGTATCGGGCACTTCATTGTTGACGATTCGCTGAGCAAGGCCTTCCACGACGGCGGTCTTACCAACACCGGGTTCGCCGATCAGTACGGGGTTGTTTTTCGTGCGGCGCTGCAGAATCTGCATCGTGCGGCGAATTTCATCATCGCGGCCGATCACCGGATCGAGCTTGCCCTGACGAGCGCGCTCGGTGAGGTCAATCGTGTATTTCTTGAGCGCTTCACGCTGATTCTCCGCGTCGGGATTGTCGGCTTTGTCCGTACCGCGCACGGCTTTGATGGCCTCTTCCATTGCACGGCGCGTAAGCCCGGCCTCTTTGGCCAGACGTCCGGCTTCCGTTTTGTCCTCGGTAAGGGCAAGCAGCGCCATTTCCGTCGAAATGTATTCGTCGCCCGCCTTCATGGCCTCTTTTTCCGTGAGGTTCAAGAGGTTCATCAAGTCGCGCGAAATCTGAACATCGCCGCCCTGCCCCGTCACTTTGGGCAGACGGTCAACGGCATCCTTCACGTCACGTTCGAGGCGTCCGACATTCACGCCGGCGCGCTCGAGCAGACTGCGCGTAGACCCTTCCGTATCGGCGAGCAGAGCGGCGAGCAGGTGCAGGGGTTCCATGAACTGATTGTCATGAGCCAGCGCAATCGACTGCGCACTCCCTATGGCATCCTGAAACTTCGTCGTTAACTTGTCTTGACGCATATATAAAAACTCCTTTGGAGAGGTCCCGCCTTGACGAAGCCCTTTTGTAGGGTTCCGCCGGGGTTCCTCCCGAACATAGCTTCTATATGGGGTCAACACCGATTAGAAACAAGGGCGCCGATTCCAGGAAACGGCGCCCATTAACGAATGGTTTCACTTTCAAGTTGACGCAGAGTATGTTTTCTGTCTACACAAGCCACCGCTCTCGCGCCTTGTCGTCGCTCTCGCGGGCATCAACCCAGCGTTCACCGTCCGGCGTCTGCTCCTTCTTCCAGAAAGGCGCCTCGGTTTTGAGCCAGTCCATGATGTATTCACAGCCAGCAAATGCGTCGCTGCGGTGCTCGGCCGAGGTGAGGCAGAGCACGATTCTGTCACCCACCTTCAGTTCGCCCACGCGGTGCACAACAATCACATCCACCAAATGAAAGCGTTCGCGCGCGGCGGCCGCGATCTTCGCGAGCGACTTTTCAGTCATGCCCGGATAGTGTTCGAGCGTCATGCGCGACACCGCTGCACCGTCATTCTTATTGCGCACCAAGCCCACAAATGACGCTACGCCGCCTGCCGACGGACTCTCACGCATGATGCGGGACAGTTCTTCGTCCAGCGAAAAATCCGCCTCACCCACTCGGATGTCAGTAATGGCCATCTCAGCCCCCGGTCACCGGCGGGAAGAAGGCGACTTCATCGCCCTCTTT
>ERZ791912.558-NODE-558-length-22320-cov-51.260319_pt1 | contig 22320 bp, 20 predicted proteins | sample MGYA00510141_ERZ791912 | MGnify/ENA primary metagenome ERZ791912 (study PRJEB30046, sample SAMN00792082) | human gut metagenome | study: EMG produced TPA metagenomics assembly of the A metagenome-wide association study of gut microbiota in type 2... | reverse complement strand
GAACTTATTCGTGAATTATTCATATTTATAAAATTAATTTTGAACAGTTACTTACAGGAACATTAGTTGTGTAAAATGGATATTATAAAACTTATATTTGATAAGTTATCGCAATATAACTTTCTTACAAATATATTACCAGGTACAGTCTTGTGTATCATCTTGAAGAATCTTGTTGGTTATGATTTGATACCTACAGATTATTATCAAGCGGGTATTGTTTTCTATTTCGTGGGAATGGTTAATAGTCGTGTTGGTTCTCTTATTATAGAGCCAATATTGAAGAAAATATGTTGGATTAAGTTTGCACCTTATCCAGAGTTTTTAAAAGCAGAAAAAAACGATCCTAAATTGACAGTCCTTAGTCAAGAGAATAATGTTTACCGTTCCTATATCTCTGTAATGTTTATAGCTGTTATAGGATATATATACAAAAATATATCTTTCGATTGGTGTCAGTTCTTGAAAGATGAACCATTGGTGTTGATAGTTTCTCTTTTGGTTCTTTTCTTATTTGCTTATAGAAAGCAAACTTCATTTGTAAGGAAAAGGGTAGAGAATTTTATGAAGAATAATAAGGAGAACAAAGAATGACTTATAGCATGGCGAAGACCTTTGATGGTCCGCCACTCTTATTGTGCTACGGTTCTGTGCACATCAAGTAGGTTACATCTTTTCTTCAAGAAACGGGTTCCTGCCACCAATAAAGGGGAACAGAATGTTGTTGTAAAGATTTCGGTATGTGTTAGGTAACAATCGATAATTATATTTCATATGAAAGAGAATATACGTGAAATCTTAGGCTTGCCAATCACGACATTATATGATTATTGGACTCATTATTGGAGAAGCTTAATTTCTCAGCTTCAGTCTAAATCTAACATAGATGTTGCACTCGACAGTCCTAGATATGTACTTGAAGATATCATTTTAGAAATAAAGGGTAATAGGTTGAAAAACCAAGATAATGCCAAATACTTTCTCTTTCGTTTATCAGAATTTGACAAAAACGATAGGGCATTTACAGGCTTATGTCATCCAATAATTTCTACTATCTTAGTTTCTCAGCTATCAGAACAAAGTTGTGAAATCGTATTGAATTTATGCAATAAAGCATTAGATATATTAGATAATGGTAGTTATCATGATTCTTTATTAGAAGAATTGGCGCGAATTTTGAATTCTGATACAGGCTTAACTAGTGAAAACAAGTCTTCTTTGATATATGTAACAAAGTTGATAGTATCTGAATTTATAGCTAAAGGTTATGAATTGGAAGATATAGATTCTTTGCCTTTAGCTGTTCCAAATGTATTTCTTGGATGTGGGGGAACAGTACTGCATGTGCCAAATGAATATAAAGGTATGAATATAAATGATTTCGAATCTGAAGAATTGTATCATGAAGCTGTTTCTGATTATATTCAACACCGTTCCATAAAGGAAAAACTTGAAAGTTTATATGAACACTTTCATCGTACTGAGGAAGATGCTATCGCATTGATGAGATTAAGTAATATTAAAGGTGATATTAATGTACAGATTGGTGATGTTTGTATCTATTCACCACGTTCAAGGAAATATATCTCAGATAAAAACAGTCTATCAAAGATAGAAGAAGTAGATTCTGAATATAAATATTTAAACGCAGCAGTGCCAATTAAGCATTTAGCACTTAATTCTTCCAAGAAAAGATCCAAGGAGAAATTACTAAAAATCTTGGATTTAATAAATTTGGGATTGAACAAGAAAAATCCTGTTGGTATCATGCAAAATGAGTTTGTGTTGATTAAAGAAGGAAAAGAGATAGGACAGTCTACATGTATGGAGGGTAATGATCCTCGATATGCTGATCGTCAGCCGGAATTTTCCTATTTAGAATCATTTGATGCAGAACAATCTAAAGCAGATTTGGAGTGGATAGCAAGTCATTTTGTAAGTTTTGATATGAATAAGAATATTCAAATTCAAAATTCCATGCATTGGCTTTATAAAGCAAATCAGTCTGAAAAAAATGAAGATATTTTATTATTTAGTTGGTTTTCTTTAGAGAGTCTTTTGAAAATAGATGATGCTTCAAGACCGATGATTGTCATAAAGGGTAAAAACTTAAAAGGAATTCTATCTGTAATTCAAGAAATAGTATGTTACATTATGCTCAAAAATACATTTCATGAAAAGATATGGGATGTTTATGAAAAGCAAATCTATTTTTATAAGAATCATGACAATTATTTTGATGTACCAGAAAATATAGCTCATTCTGCTGCTATTGATTTGGAGGAAGGCGAAAAATATAGAATAAAGGATTTCTTTGAACATTTGGATGTTTTACTGCATTCCCTTAATGATGAAATAGAAAAAGATAAACTTAAAGAGGTATATGAGTTTTATAGTGGGATAGATTCAATTAATAAATATTTCGACAGCTTGAAAAATGATTTGTTGATGATTTATCGACTTCGCAATTTGATGGTTCATAATGCTATGATTCAGTCTATAGGATTAGACAATTATGCAAAGAAAATAAATTATATAGCATGTGTCGTATTGCGGCATTTTTTGATGTATTTCAAAAATCATCCAGAATCTACTATTTTTGACTTTATGGTTGAAACTGCAGCTTCAGGAAAGGTTTTTATTGATAATTATGAATATGAATTGAAAAAGAATTTTGGTAAACCTTAAAACTATGTGTTAAAGTAGTTTTAAGAGCATAATAATATACGGCAGGTGAATATCCTAGAGCTTATTTATTAAGCTGCTTTTCGGCTTTCATTATGGAACCTGTCTTTTTACAATTGATAACAAAACAATAAACATATAAATCATGTTTAATCTCAGTAAATTCATTGGTCAGTATGTGACCCATCGTGAAAAGAGTATGTTTGCTCAGGATATCGAGGCAAACAAGGAGAAACTTTCTGCTGAAATCAAAGGCAAGAAAGTTTGTGTGATAGGTGGAGCCGGTTCCATCGGTTCTTCATTCATCAAGGCAGTACTTCGCTTTGAACCACAGAGCGTAGTCGTTGTTGACTTGAATGAGAACGGATTGGCAGAATTGGTTCGTGATGTGCGAAGCACAGAAGGACTTTTCGTGCCAGATGAATTCCGTTGCTACACCCTCAACTTTGCAGACCCAATCTTCGAACGTATTTTCCGTGAGGAGAAGGGCTTTGACATTGTAGCCAATTTCTCTGCCCATAAGCATGTACGTTCAGAGAAAGATAAATATAGTGTTCAGGCGCTTATTGAGAACAACGACATCAAGGCAAAGAAACTGATGGATTTGCTTTGCGTGTTCCCACCAAAGCATTTCTTCTGTGTTTCTACAGATAAGGCTGCAAACCCAGTTAATATCATGGGTGCCAGCAAGCGCATTATGGAAGACTTGGTGATGGCTTATAATGAGCACTTCAAAGTAACTACCGCTCGTTTTGCTAATGTTGCTTTCTCCAATGGTTCTTTGCCAGATGGATGGATTCATCGTTTGCAGAAGAAGCAGCCATTGGCAGCACCATCTGATGTGAAGCGCTATTTTGTATCTCCTGAGGAGTCTGGCCAGATTTGTATGTTGGCTTGTATCCTTGGTAATGGTGGCGAAGTGTTCTTCCCTAAGCTGGGTGAGGAGCAGATGCTTACCTTCTCATCTATCTGCGATGACTTCGTAAAGGCAGAGGGTTTCAAGAAGGTGGAGTGTAAGAATGATCCTGAGGCAAAGAAGTATGCTGCAGATATGGATTACGAGAGTGATAACTATCCTGTAGTTTACTTCAAGAGTGATACTACTGGCGAGAAAGCTTACGAGGAATTCTATGTTCCTGGTGAGAAAATCAATATGACTCGATTCTCAGCACTCGGTGTAGTAGAGGAGACAACCCGTCGCCCGATGCCAGAGATTAACCAGTTCTTTGATGAATTGGAGGGTATCTTTGCAGAGCCAGACTTCACCAAGGCTGAAATCGTGACATCTATCAAGAAGTTTATACCTAACTTCGAGCATGAGGAAAAAGGTAAGAACTTGGATCAAAAAATGTAATCTGAGAGGCTAAAAGTCAGAAAGACAAATAGACAAATAGTCGAAGAGGCAAACAGTCGAAAAGGCTAAAAGTCAAATAGAGACAAAGAGATTGAAAGGCTAATAGTAGTAAAGGAATAAGAGTATGGAACGAAACTTTGAGAACTTGTACATTTGGAAGGAATCGAGAGTCTTAATAGGTTCTATCTATAAAATGATGGAAAAATGCAAAGACTACGGATTCAAAGATCAGATTCAACGAGCAGCTGTTTCTATAATGAATAACATTGCCGAGGGACATGAATCTGGAACAGATGCTAAGTTTTTCAATTTCTTGAATATTGCAAGAGGTAGTTGTGGCGAAGTTCGTTCGATGTTGTATTTATGCGAAGACCTTGGTTTTTGCACCGCAGCAGATAGAGAATCTCTTCAAATACAAGTAAGAAAAATAACTTCAGGTATTGTAAAATTAGCAGATACTTTATCTAAGAAAAACTCGCCAAACAAATAACCCTTCGCCCCCTTAGACTCTCAGACCTCTTTGACTCTCAGACCTCTTTGACCCTTTAAAAATAAAAATTATGGCAGATTTTAAGAAAACGATAGACTTTATCAAGTCCGTTTATGGCAATCAGGAGTTTACTCCATTGGCAGTCCCTGTTTTTGCAGGTAATGAAAAGAAATACCTCAACGAGTGTATCGATACAACCTTCGTTTCATCCGTAGGTAAGTTTGTTGATCGCTTCGAGGAGGATATGGCAAAATATACAGGTGCCAAGAAGGCAGTGGTATGTGTTAGTGGAACTAATGCTCTTCACATGAGCTTGTTGCTCGTAGGTGTAAAGCAAGATGATGAAGTATTGACTCAGGCTCTTACTTTCATTGCTACCTGCAATGCATTGAGCTATATTGGAGCTCATGCCGTATTCATCGATGTGGATCGTTCAACAATGGGTCTTTCTCCAGATTCTTTGAAGGCATGGCTTGAGAAGAATGCAGAGGTTCGCAAGAACTCTCGCAAGGGAGAACTTCCAGAAAGCAAGGACTTTGCCTTTGAAGAGGACGATTTGGCTTGCTATAACAAGAATACCGGTCGTCGTGTTAAGGCTTGTGTTCCTATGCACTCATTCGGGCATCCTGTCCGCATTGATGAGATTGCAGCTATCTGTAAAGAGTGGCATATCGAACTTGTAGAGGATGCAGCAGAGAGTATTGGTTCTACATTCAAAGGACAGCATACAGGTACATTCGGTAAGATTGGTGCGATTAGCTTCAATGGTAACAAGACCATCACTACTGGTGGTGGCGGTATGATGCTCTTCAATGATGAGGAGTTGGGTGCATACGCAAAGCATATCACCACACAGGCAAAAATACCACATCGTTGGGAGTTCCGTCACGACCATGTAGGTTACAACTATCGTATGCCAAATATCAATGCAGCTATGGGATGCGCTCAGTTGGAGAACATTGACAAGTATGTAGCAAGCAAGCGTAAGGTTGCTGCTGAATATGAGGAGTTCTTTAAGAATGTACCAGATATTGAGTTCTTCGTAGATTCTCCAAATACAGTTTCTAACTATTGGCTCAATGCTGTTATCTTGAAAGATAAGGAGGCACAGATTGATTTCCTTACCCAGACAAATGATAATGGAGTAATGACTCGCCCAATCTGGGAGTTGATGAATCGCCTGCCGATGTTTGAGAATTGTGAGAACGATGGCTTGGAGAATACCATCTGGTTTGCAGATAGAGTCGTGAATATTCCAAGTTCTGTTCGTTTGGATAATATTTAATTAGATCTTGATTGTCATTGATTCAATATCTGTCCTGTTGTTTGGTTTTACAGCTTGTACTTTTACGCAATTTATGCTTGGCATGATTGCAATTTATAACTTTCTTAAAAATTCAAATAATATGGAAAAATTCAGTTTCTGCGATTTGGAAAGGTGGGTTGGTTCATCGGCTGGGCTGTTCGCGGCCAAATCGGGATTAGATATGATGAAAATGGTATGAATGGATAGTCCGATAACCAAAGGGTGCGAGTCCCTTGCAGCCCACTTGAATTAAGTAAAATAAGAAAAAAGACAATATGAATAAGTTATTTTTTGTTCCAGTTCAGACAAGAATCTTTAATGATTTTTATCGCCTTCGTTGTGATGAGAATAATGTAAAATGGTCTGGACATATTACCCCCCCCATATTAGATAATCTTTACAAGTTTGTAGAGAGGTGTATGACTTCTGAAACACGCTTTGTGTTCTTAGCCTATAACGAGCAAAATCAGTGTGTTGGCTATTGCTATTGTGATATTGACGATGGCAATAAAACGATAGAGAGTTCTTATGGTGTTGATTATTCCCAAACAAGGAAAGGATATGGCACACAAATTATCGAGTTTACTCATCGTTACGGGAAAATAGTTGGTATGCATGAACATATAGTTTGGGTAAGTGAACAAAATATAGCCTCCAATAAAGTCTTTCTGAAATTGGGATTCACCAAAACTAGTGAATGTGAAATAAGAAAACTACCATTGCTTGGTGGAGACCATAAATTCTATAAATTGATCAAGAAAATTTAATGAAAAAAGTTTGCGTTATCACGGGAGCCCGTTCAGAGTATGGGCTCTTGCGATGGGTGATAGATGGAATAGATAAAGATGAAGACCTGCAACTGCAGTTAGTAGTTACAGGTGGACATCTTTCTCCTGAACAAGGACTTACCTATCAGGCAATAGAAGAGGATGGATATCATATCAATGAGAAGGTGGAGATGCTCCTTTCTTCAGAAACATCTGTTGGTATCTCAAAATCAATGGGACTCTGTACCATAGGAATGGCAGATGCTTTCAATCGCTTGAAGCCAGATATGATAGTGGTTTTAGGAGATAGATATGAGTTGCTTCCAATCGTAGGTACGGCCTTAGTTATGAGAATTCCTGTTGCTCATATATCTGGAGGAGATATCACAGAGGGGGCAATTGACAATGAAGTGAGAAATGCAGTGACAATGATGTCGGCTCTTCATTTCCCTGGTACTGAAGAATCTGCTGCTCGTATCAGAGCAATGCGTCAAAGTCCAGACAATATATATGTTACAGGTGAGACAAACCTGGATAATTTCCGTAAGATTGAATTGTTAAACCGCCATCAATTAGCTGAATCATTAAAACTTGATCCTGCTAAAAAGTGGATATTAGGTACTTATCATTCTGAAACAACATTATCTGTACCAGAAAATATCCAGCGAGTTAATAATCTTATTGTATCTCTTGAAAAAGAATGTTCCGATTGTGAAATCCTGTTTACCAAAGCAAATTCAGATATTGGTGGCAATTTGATAAACGATATTCTTCAACAACATGCAGAGGAAAAAGATAATTTTCATTTTGTTGCATCATTAGGTCAAAAGAGATACATTAGTATTCTATACCAAGTAATTATGATGGTAGGAAATTCTTCTAGTGGTATTTTCGAAACACCATTTGTTAAGCTCCCAGTTTTAAATGTTGGTGATAGACAAAAGGGAAGATTGATAACATCGAACATAAAATGTTGTGATGGAACTGAACTTGGTATGCAGAATGCGTTGAAAGAACTTCAGACTGAAGAATTTCATAATAAATGTAAGATGGCAGACAATCCTTATGGAGATGGTCATGCATCAGAACGGATAGTTGAACAGATTAAATGTTATTTAAATGATAGCGACACCTTATTATAATATAGATTTATCTAAGCTTCAGAAGAACTTAGCATCATTGCGCTCGGCTTTTGAAGCTTTATGGCCAAATTTCCAAATAGGGTATTCTTATAAAACGAATAACTTACCTTGGCTTGTAAAATGGATGCATGAACAAAGGGTTATGCCAGAAGTTGTTTCTGAACCAGAGTATGAATTAGCTACTTATGTGGGGAATCAGCCTAATAACATCATACTTAATGGTCCGCATAAAGGTTTAAGCAACTTATTGCTAGCGTTAAAAAACGGAAGTATAGTAAACCTTGACTCATTTGCTGAGATTGATTTCATTGAAGAGAATATCCAGTCATTCACTCATGACATCAAGGTCGGTTTGCGCATCAATTTTGATTTGGAACACGAATGTCCTGGTGAAACTATTCCAGGTGAAGAACCTGGACGTTTTGGTTTTAATCTTGAGAATGGTGATTTTGATAAGGCATTAAACCGCTTAAGTCATCTGCAGAAAGTTAAAGTTGTAGGCTTGCATGGACATCACAGTACTCGTACAAAGAGTTTGAGAATCTTTAATAGTATAACTAGGCATCTCTGCGAAGTAAGTAAAAAGATACCTGCATTAGAATACTTGGATTTAGGTGGTTGTTTGTTTGGTGACAAACCTGGTGCTCCGACCTTTGAAGAATATGCTTCTACGGTAGTCGATGTCCTTGAAGCTTATCAAATCTCTAAAGAAGTACAACTTCTTGTTGAACCAGGTGCTGCATTGATAGCTTCACCGGTTTCTTATGTATGCTCTGTAATTGACGTTAAGGATATTAAGGATAGAAGACTTGTCTTTACTGATGGTTCTGTAAAACATGTAGCTTCTCAAATGAAAGCCCCACCTTTTGTGTCTTCTCTTAATACTAAATCCAGTAATTTGAAAGAAAAGCAAATCGTTACAGGTTATACTTGCATTGAGATGGATCGTTTCTTGACTTTGGATAATCAACCTGAGTTGGCAAAGGGTGATAGAATAACGATATATAATGTGGGTGCATATACAATGTCAATGACTCCATTATTCATAGAATATTTTCCGACAGTTATAGTCACTGATGAAAATGGTAACGAGGATGTTGTCCGAGAGAAATGGACAACTAAAGAGTTTATTCAAAAAAGTAAATTGTAATTATGAAGAATCTTTTAATTCTTAGTCCCGGAAGACGTGTTGAAATTGTTCAATACTTTAAAGATGCTTTCCATAAGGAAAACCGAAAGGTCTATACTTTGGATATGAGCGATAAGGCTCCAGCTTTATATTTTGGTGATGAATATTTTCGTATAGATAAGGATTTTGCACATCTTGACCTCTATATCAATAAGGTTTTAGAAATTTGCAAAGAGAAGGAAATTGGCGCTATCATTACTTTGATAGATCCAGAATTAGTTCTTCTTTCTCATTACAAGCAGGAGTTTGATCAACTTGGTGTAAAGCTTATACTCTCAAATCTTGATTTTGTAGAGTCCACTTTTGATAAGTTTGAGTTTTACAATAAATATAAAGGTATTCTTAAACTAGTAGAAACTGTTGGTTCGGCAGAAGATGCTTTGAACAAACTTAATAGTAAAGAATGGGAGTTCCCTCTATTTGCTAAATTGAGAGATGGAAGTGCCAGCATTGGCATAAAGAAGATTAATAGCTTTGAGGATATTGAAGAACTGAAGAGTGAACCAAAGTATATCTATCAGCCATTTATTGCAGGAAAAGAATATGGGGTTGATACATTCTTTGATTTGAAATCAGGAAAGCTCGTCTCAATGTTTATCAAGGAGAAGCTTGCAATGAGAGCAGGAGAAACCGATAAGGCTATTTCCGTTCATTCTCGAAATGTTATAGATGAGGTCTTAAAAGTACAGAATATAAAAGGCCTTTATGGACCTATCGATATTGATGTATTTGTATCTAATGATGGAGAAGTTTATATCAATGAGATTAATCCTAGATTTGGAGGAGGTTATCCTCATGCCTATGGATGTGGCGTCAATTTTATGAATTTGATATTAAACAATCTGAATGGTAATGAGAATCAGGTTTCTTTAGATTCTTATAAAGAAGGCATCATGATGCTTAAGTATAACGGATTATATTTCAAGGATACTAATGACTAATCAACATGTTTACATTATAGCTGAGGCTGGAGTAAACCATAATGGTCGACTCGATTTAGCTTTGCAGCTCTGCGATGCAGCAAAAGCTGCAGGTGTTGATGCCGTGAAGTTCCAAACTTGGAAGACGGAACTTATTATAACCAAAGGCACCAAGAAAGCAGAGTATCAGGAGAAAAATCTCAATAATGATGATGACCAGTTTACGATGCTGAAGAAATTAGAGTTGTCATATGATAATTTCCAGTTGGTTAAGCAGCATTGTGATGAAATCGGTATCCAGTTTCTTTCCACTGCGGATGAGACAGAGTCTCTGGATTTTCTGGTGAACCTGGGAATGCCTTTTATCAAGTTAGGTTCAGGTGATATCACTAATATTCCATATCTTCGCTCTGTTGCGAAATATGGAATGCCTGTTATACTTTCTACAGGCATGGCAAACTTGGCACAAGTTGCCATTGCTTATGATACATTGCAGGAGGCTGGTGCCAAGGATATCTCTATTTTACACTGTACAACCAATTATCCATGTCCTATGAATGAGGTCAACCTTCGTGCTATGCAGACTATGAAGGAAGCATTTAAGTGCAAGGTGGGATATTCTGATCATACCATGGGAATTGAAGTTCCAATAGCAGCTGTTGCTATGGGAGCAGAGATTATTGAGAAACATTTCACTCTTGACCAAAATATGGAAGGACCAGACCATAAGGCTTCCTTGAATCCTGAGGAACTCAAGGCAATGGTATCTGCCATTCGCCATATTGAGCAGGCCTTGGGAGATGGAATAAAGCAGCCAAATGAGAGTGAAAAGAAAATCTCAAAGGTAGTTTTGAAACGTATTGTTGCAAGCCGTCCTATCAAGAAAGGTGAGATCCTTTCTGAGGATAATATGACCGTAAAGCGTAGCGACAATGGTATCAAGGCTTCTTATTGGGATGTTGTGGCAGGAAGAGTTGCACAACAAGATTATTCAATTGATGAAGAAATAAAACTTTAGGAGTATGAAAGTTATAGTTATCGGATTGGGGTCTATGGGAAAAAGAAGAATTCGTCTTTTGAAAGAAAGAAAAGACGTTGAAATCTTTGGTATTGATACCCAAATGGAACGTGTTAAGCAAGTAACAGAGGATTTAGGTGTATCTTGTTATAATGATTTACAAGAGGCAATTGATAAGGAAAATCCTACTTGTGCCTTTGTTTGTACATCGCCTTTGTCACATGCAAAGTTAATCAACCTGTGTTTACAGAATAAACTACATGTTTTTACAGAGATAAATCTGGTAAGTGATCTGTATGATGAGAATATAAAACTTGCTCATGATAATAATTGTGTGTTATTCCTTTCTTCAACATTTTTGTACGAAGAGGATACAAAGGCAATTATCAATAAGGTTCGCCCATGTAATGAGAAGTTAAACTACATTTATCATGTAGGACAGTATTTACCAGATTGGCATCCTTGGGAGAGTTATAATAACTATTTTATCGGTAATCCGAGAACAAATGGTTGTCGTGAGATTATGGCTATTGATATGCCTTGGTTGGTATCTGCCTTTGGTGATATAGCAAAAGTAAGTGCTATAAAGAGTAAAAATACTGATCTTAACATAGATTACGCAGATAACTATCTGATAACTATAGAACATGAGACTGGAGCTAAAGGTGTATTTGCTGTTGATGTTGTGTCTAGAAAAGCAACACGTCATTTAGAGGTGTATGGTGAAAAACTACATCTGACCTGGAATGGTACTTCAGATTCTTTATATGAATATGATTATCTGGAATCTAAAAAGGATCTTCAGGTAAATATAGAAGAAGAGGCAGAGCATGTTGATGGTTATGCAGATTTTATCACAGAAAATCCTTATAGAGAGGAAATAAATGCATTCTTTAATCAAGTTGAGAATGGCATTACTCCTGACTGGGATTTCGAGAAAGATAAAACTTTGCTTTCAATAATTGATGAAATAGAACAGTAAAAATGAGTAATTATAAAATTGCTTTTTGTGGATTAGGTTCGATAGGTAAGCGTCATTTGAGGAATGTTTGCGAGTATCTCAATCAAAAAGGTAATACCTTTACTATTGATTTATACCGTAGCAAAGTAGGAAGTGATGTTCCTTTGGATATTCGACCATTAGTTACATCTATCTATTCATATGACGATATTGCGGAATCGAATATAATGTACGATGTCGTGTTTGTTACGAATCCAACATCGGTTCATTATGATACGATACAGAAGTTTAAGCATAGAACTAAATCCTTTTTTATAGAGAAGCCTGTATTTGACAAAACTGATATAGAAACTTCTCTGTTTGAAGAATTAAAGGATACTATCTGCTATGTTGCGTGCCCTCTTAGATATAGTGCAGCCCTGCAATATGTAAAGCAGAATATTGATTTTTCAAAGTCGTTTTCTGTACGAGCTATCAGTTCAAGCTATCTTCCAGACTGGCGTCCAGGACAGGATTATCGCAAGTGCTATAGTGCGCATCGAGACATGGGCGGTGGTGTCGGAATCGATCTCATTCATGAATGGGATTACCTGACATGGCTTTTTGGTACTCCGGTAGAGACATATTCTATACAGAGAAAAATATCAAATCTTGAAATTGATAGTGATGATGTTGCTATATATATCGGTAGAACATCTACAACTTCCATAGAATTACATTTGGATTATTTTGGCCGTTCAATGATTCGTACATTAGAAATGTTCTTGCCGGATGATACCATACGATGTGATATTGAAGACGGCAGAATAGAATATTTGAGAACAGGTAAAGTAATTCAGCTGCCAAGTGAAAGAAATGAGTATCAGATGCGAGAAATTGAACATTTCTTCGAGATTATAAACAATAAAATTGAAAATGACAGTACAATGGAACATGCTTTTTATGTACTTAAATTAGCTAAAGGAGAATAATTTATGAATATCTTATTTACATTATGTGGTCGTGCAGGTTCAACAGGAGTGAAAGGTAAAAATGCACGTGATTTTTTAGACATACCTCTTGCATGGTATTCTGTGGCAGGAATTACACTTTACATAGAGAAGTATGGTAGTTCTGTAAACACCTACGATGTTGTAGTTAATACTGATAGCCAAGACTTGATGAATATCATGGATTCAGCGAAAGGGGTTGCTGTTACTAAGTTATGGCGCGATTCTTCTTTGGCAGGAGATAAAGTCTCAAAAGTCGATGTCATTAAAGACTGTCTGTTGAGAGCTGAGAAAGAATTTGGTAAGGCTTATGACATGGTAGTGGATTTGGATATCACTTCTCCTTTGAGAACAGTGGAGGATATTAAAAATGCAATCGACAGAAAGATTGCAAGAAATGATGTTCGTGCTGTCTTTTCTGTTGCCAATTCTCGAAGAAATCCATATTTCAACATGGTAACCAAGAAAGGCGATTTCTACGATTTAGCGTTTCCTTCTCATTACACAACTCGTCAGGAAGCGCCTGTCTTTTATGACATGAATGCATCCATCTATGCATATTCTTCAATTGCATTGAAAGAAATAGAACCGGCAATCTTGTTGGATGAAAAATGTGATGCCATTGTTATGGATGATACGGGTGTACTTGATATTGATTCAGAAGAAGATTATGAATTAATGCAGGTTATTGCAAAGTTCCTCTTTGAAAATAAGGAAAACTATCAGGAAGTTTATAACTTAGCACAAAGTTGGAGATAGCCTTATGATGCAGTTGCTTTTGTAGCAATGAAGCATTTTTATTAGCTATGGAGAAAAAATAATTCTTTATAATAAAAAAGCTGAAATATGAGTTGTATAAATAAACATATAATTAACAGAAATCATTCGCTATTATCTGCATTAAAAGTAATCAATGCAATGGAACAAGAGCCGTTGGTTTTGTTTGTTGTTGATGACGAAGACAAAATGGTGGGTACATTGACAGATGGCGATTCTCGCCGAGCTTTGATTGCAGGCGTTTCTGTTAATGACTCTGTCGAGAAGGTGATGCATAAAAACTTCAATTTTCTTCGTAGAGGTGTTGATGATGATGTACAGCATCTTCATGAGCAGAAACTGAAAAAAATGAAGTTGGTTCCGATTCTTGATTCTGATAATCATATTGTTGATATAGTCAATCTTGAAAAGTATATTACTCGACTTCCTATTGATGCAGTTCTTATGGCAGGAGGAAAGGGAGAGCGTCTTCGTCCTTTAACAGAAAAGACTCCGAAACCATTGCTCGAAGTTGGTGGTAAATGTATTATTGATCATAATGTAGACCGATTGATTTCTTATGGAGTTAATCATATTGATGTAACTGTAAATTACCTTGCAGAGCAATTAGAGGAACATTTTGCCATTCCTCGTGATGGAGTACAGGTCCGTACTTTCCGAGAGCCAAAGTTTCTTGGTACTATTGGTAGCATTAAGTTTGTAGATACATTCTATAATGATACCATCCTCGTGATGAATTCTGATCTTTTCACCAATATAGATTATGAAGATTTCTTCCTTCATTTTCAACAGAATGATGCAGAAATGTCGGTAGCAGCAGTTCCTTACAACATCAGTATAGAACTAGGTATTCTTGATTTGGATGGTCGTAACATCAAGGGACTCATCGAGAAGCCGAAGTATAACTATTATGCCAATGCTGGTATTTACCTTATCAAAAAGCGTGCTCTTGCCGAGATTCCAGAAAATACATTCTTCCATGCAACACATCTTGTGGAGAAGCTTATCGCTCAGGGAAAGAAAGTTATCCGTTATCCGCTTAATGGAACATGGATTGATATAGGTACTCCTCAGGAATATGCAAAGGCACAGGATTTAGTAAAGCATATTAAAAAGTAAATATATTAACAAAACTATAAATCTTAAAGATTCTTGTAGATATATTTGCAGTATAATGATTTTTAAGTAGCAATAATGGACTGTAGTATAAATAAGCGAACTGTGGGGGGGGGCGAAAAAGTAATATTGAAGCTCTAAGATTACTCTCAATGTTGATGGTTCTGAACCTTCATAGTTGTTGGTGTTTTGAAGCATGTAATGGAATAGGGCAAGGTTTCGAATTTTTGAGAAAAGCCACATCAATTTGTGCAGTTGATGTATTTCTAATTATCAGTGGATATTTTGGTATCAAATGGAAGTTGAAAAGTTTCTTCAATTTGATTTTCCAATTGTTCTTCTATAGTTTTGGAGTGTATCTTGTGGTGACAGCGTTTGGAGTCGTTGATTTCTCAATGAATGGCTTGGTGCAATGTGCTAAGGCGACATATGCTTCTTGGGGATTTATCTCAGGCTATGTCGTACTCTACTTCGTGGCTCCATTGATCAATGCCTTTGTGGATAAAGTGGGGAAGAAGGAATTGCTGATGTATATATTGGTGTTCTATCTAGCCAAGGTGTTCTTGTGCAGATATGAGGATTTCTTTCTCTACTTCTTGCTATATTTGGTAGGAAGGTTTATACATAAGGTGGAACTCGTTGAAAAACTTAAATTGAATTTTTCCCTTGGATATTGGTATACAACCATACTGATATTCATGATTAGTTATTGCTTATATTTATTCACTGGTCTAAAAACTGCAGACCAACAGAGTGAGTTTATCTTAGCATTGAATTATGCAAGTCCATTCATCATCACCCAGGCAGTTTTCCAGTTTGTGGTTTTTGCACGAATGAAATTTCAAAGTAAAATCGTCAATTGGCTCTCTGCCTCCTGCCTGTCTATATTTTTGATTCACATGCATCCTGCAATTAAGGAGATTGGCTATTATGCTTATAGCAAGTCGCTCTATACTCTGCCGGTGTTGCACCATATAGGTATGTTGTTTGTATTGATAGTTGGGGTCTTCTTTGGGAGTATATTGATAGATAAGGTGAGAATACAGATTTCAAATTTAGTATATAAAATATTGCAATGGATGGTTGGAAATATAAAAGTGCAGAGCTATTTCAGCCGTTTGGCAATGAAAACAAAAACATTAATTTACAATGAGTAAGGTCTTAATCTTTTCAGCTTTTAATGATGTTAGTGCATTGGAGTGTGCTATAAAAGAAGTTAACTCTGGAAATGAGGTTCATGTGATACAATGCGACAAGCAAATGCGTATTTGTATGCACAATATGTATGGAAGTAGCACTTTTTGCGAATTGTGCCATCATGCAATGATGACAGCTTGGAAAGAAAGTGGTATTTATGATAGAATTACAATAAAAAGTTTTCGTGAGCTTCTTGCTGCTGATGATAAGTTGAATGCTCAAAAATTCGAAGTATCATTCGATTCTGTTTTAGGGCTGAAAACTTTGAAATATAAGGGTGCAGAGGTCGGCTTTGGAGCATTTTCTTCCTATGTATCAATGACAAGAAATGTAATGCCGGATATAACAGATGATTTTAAGAAGTTTATTGCGTTCTTAATAAGACGAGAGATAGAAATGTATGATGCTGCAGAAAGATATGCAAAACAGATAGAAGTCGATAAGATTATCTTTCACAATGGGCGCTTTTCAAATTACAAGCCATTCTTAGCCTTGTCTCAAAATCTTCATGTTAACTATCTTGTTACCGAACATGATTATTGTGATGGAAAAGTAATGTCGCATTTTGTAGAAAACAATAATGTTCATGAAATTGAGCCCTGCATCAAGTTGATGAATGAAAACTGGGAAATTGGTAAAACTCGTGAAGATGCAGAGTATTTGGGAAAGATGTTTTATGAGAGACGTCGTAAAGGAAAAGCTGCAGGTGATGTTGTGTATACGAAGAACCAGCAAAAAGGTTTGATGCCTGATAACTGGGATGAGACGAAAGAAAATATCGCAATATTCAATAGCTCTGAAGATGAGTTTTGTGCCGTTTCCTCTCAATTTGACAGTTATACTTTGTTCCCGACACAATATGATGCCTTGAAGGCGATTTTTGAGCATTACAAGAATGACACAACTAAGCATTTTTATGTTAGAATTCATCCCAATCTTAAAAATGTTCCATTCAAGAGTCATTTGGGATTATATGAATTAAAATATCCTAATGTAACCTTTATTCGTCCCGAATCTCCGATTAGTTCGTATGATTTGATGGATGGCGCTTCAAAGGTTCTTATATTTAATTCGACCATGGGCGTGGAGGCGACTTATTGGGGAAAGCCAGTTATAGCTCTCACTTTTTTTTATTATTCAGCATTCGATGCAGTTCATACACCAAAGAATGTTGATGAGCTTTGGACAATGATAGACAATAAAAACTTGGAATGTAAATATAATCATGATGTCATCAAGTATGGTTATTGGCTATATAGAGTAAACTATCCTGAGTTCAAGTATGCTAAATACAAGATTATGGATTTTAAATTTCTTGGTCGACGAATACATGGTGTAAATATTATGAAGTTCTTAGGTTGCTATAAAATTGTGCCTATTCTGGAAATGGCAATTAGAAAGTTGACATGGTTATTGCCAACTACGGTTATTTCAAAGTTACCAGGTACGGAACCATATCAAGTAAAGTAAATATATGGGTAAATATAAAACTTTAGCCAAAAATACTGGATTAGTCTTTGTTGGAACAGTTGGCAGCAAATTGATAAATGTAATTATGCTGCCGCTGTATACACATTGGTTGTCACCACAAGAATTTGGAAGCGTCGATTCAATCCAGACTTATTCTATGTTTATCATAGGCTTTGTTTGTTTGTGTCTGCCTGATGCTATATTTGTGTTTCCGTATAATGCTACAGAATTTAAGAAAAAGATATATTTCTCATCTGGTGCAATATTTAGTTTTATAACGATAACTCTGAGTGCGTTCCTCTTTTGGGGAGCTCAAGTAGTAATGCACTATTATGAGATGCATAATGTTTTCTCTGATTATACTTGGCTGATATATGGCATGATGGTAACTTCGTATGTGCAGAATTATTGTCAATCCTTTTCACGCAGCCTCAATAAAATGTTAAGTTATAGTGTTGCTGGTATAGTTCTTACCTTCTCAACGGCCCTCTTTTCCATTTTACTGATACCGTCGTATGGGGTTGTGGGATATGCATATGCATTGATTCTTGCACAATTAGCTGCTACCTTATATTCTTTTGTGACTGCAGGTTGCTATAAGTATATACAGGTTAGGGGTAACAGTTATAGTGCGGTGAAGGAAATGCTTGCATATAGTGCACCTTTACTTCCTAATGGCATTATGTGGTGGCTTGTTAATGGTATCAATCGTCCAATAATGGAGCATTTCTTGGGATTGGCAGCTATTGGTATCTATGCTGTTGCGAACAAGTTTACTGGAATGTTGTTTAGTGTCTTGATGATTTTTAGCACAGCGTGGAGTAATAGCGTCTTAGATGAATATGGTAAGCCTGGCTTTGAAAAATTTTATAATAATTATGTCAGGATATTAGGTACACTTCTCTTTTTTATGAGTTTCTTTATGATAATATTCTCACGTTTTATAGTGAGACTATTAACTTCACCAGAATACTATGATGCATATGCATATTTTCCTCCATTATTGGCAGGAGTGATATTTTCTGGTTTGTCTGGTTCAATAGGTGGTGTGTTCTCGGCAACAAAAACAAGTAAGTATTTTTTCTATTCAAGTTTGTGGGGAGGATTTAGCTCTGTAGTCTTTTTAATGGTGCTAACTCCATTACTTGGGCTGATGGGTACTTGTCTTAGTGTAGCAATATCTTTCTTTTGTATGGCTATTTCTAGAGCTATATATGCTTCTAAGTATGTAAAAATTGAGAATTGGATGTTTTATGCTAAACTTACGGCAGTCTTTGTCTTTATGAGTTTGTGTGAACTTTACATGGATGGTATTTTTCGCTATGTCATTCATGCTTTTTTAATTGGATGCGCATTATTGTTTTGCAAGAATGATATTTGCGAAATTTTAAGTTTAGTTTCGGATAGGATAAAAAACATAAGGGGAAACAAATTATGAACTATTTAAAAAATACATTATCGAGTTATCGATATAATTTTGCACTCGACCATCGCAAAGAAAAACCTAGCTGTTTGTTCTTTAAGCTGTTAGAATTTTTAAGATTTGTTGTTTCGAATAAGTTTTCTAAGATTCGATGGAATCAGTCACCTATAATAAGTGCTGCTCAGCAGACAAAAGAACTACTGGGGTGGTTGCGTGTAAATACTCTTTATGGATATGTTTATCCCTATGATATAAAAGTAATTAGAGGGATGAATGTCCTTTTTAACCCTATAGCTAGTGTGACACCTGACTATGGAAGATTGCTATGTTCTTCGTGGAAACAAACGCTTAACCAGTTGGAGAGTGTTGGACAGCAAAATGAAGAACAGAAAAGCATGTTAGTATGTTGGCAAGCTGTGGAAGATTTGCGAAAGCGAACCATTTCCGAGTTGAAAAATCAGAAGACAGACAGAGCCATACAACTAGTATCTTATCTGGAAGCAATGTATGATAAGGAAGTTGAGCACTTTGATGAAGCTCTTCAAAGAATACTATTTTATAACGGCTTATTTTGGCAATGCAAATATCAACAAAACGGCATAGGAAGATTAGACTTGATTCTCGAAAGATATTATAAGAAAGATATTAATGAAGGCATTTTGAACTATCAAAAAGCCAAGGAGCTTTTGCGTAATTTTCTTTTAGTTTTAGCTCATGATACTGCTTCAAAAAGCGCAGCCCTTATTGGAGATACTGGTCAGGTAATCATTTTAGGTGGTATTGGTGCTGATGGTTGTACCGTTGAGAATCCTGTGACTCATATATTGCTTGAACTTTTTACGGAGAATCCTGTTCCTGACCCGAAACTGCTGTTAAGGGTAAATAAAGATACATCGGATGCGGTATGGCAGAAAGCAATTAAGTGCATTTTGAAAGGAAGCGGCTCTCCTCTCCTTATAAATGAGGATGTTATTATGCCTCGAATGGTTGATTTTGGATATCAAAAAGAAGATGTTTATAATTTCGGAGTTTCTGCGTGTTGGGAGCCTCTCATTATAGGTAAGTCATTAGACCAGAATAATGCTATCAGAAATATTACGATTTTGGATGCACTGAGTAAAGCTTTGCAAGATGATAGTAATGTGAGTTTCGATGTATTGTTGTCTAACTTGGATAAGTCAATAGAAAAACTCATTGCTGATTACAATCTGAATATTGAGTTTGATAAATCTCCATTGCAATCATTGTTCTTTGATGATTGCATAGCCAAGGGTAAAGACTTTTCTGAGGGTGGAGCTAAATATAATTATCATGGCTTGTTGGTTGTAGGATTGCCAAATCTTATCAACTCGTTGCTTAATATTAAGGAGTATGTTTTTAATCAACATTTATGTACTCTTGTTGATTGTCAAAACTGTATTGAAGGCAACTTTGTTGAGCATGAAGATTTAAGATTGTTGTTTCAACAAAATCCTTTAAAGTTTGGCTTGGCTAAACAAGAAATTGTTGATTTGACTAATCATGTAATGGATACGATTTCTTCTGCAGTAGCTAAGAGAAATATGTTTGGTGAGAAAATTAAAGTTGGATTTAGTTCACCAAGTTACATTGGCTTGGCAAAAGATTATCCAGCCTCTTTGGATGAAAGACATAAGGGTGATCCTTTTGCAGTACATATTTCTCCTATTTCTTCCAATATTGATATTTCGGAAATTTTGGATTTTGCCTCTTCTCTTAAGTATGAAGGCAATCGAATTAATGGAAATGTGGTTGACTTTATTATCCCTGCTTCCTATGCAAAGATGCCCGACAAACTGGTTGTAATCTTAAAACATGCTTGTGAGAAAGGTATATTTGAGTTGCAGCTTAATGTTCTAGATAAGCAAACCTTGATAGATGCGAAGGAGCATCCTGAGAAATATCCGAATCTTATCGTAAGAGTTTGGGGCTTTAGCGCTTACTTTAATGATTTGCCAGAAGAGTACAAGGATAATCTTATTCAAAGGGCCGAGCTATATGAGTAAAATTCGTATTACCGCTATCCAAAGAGGATGTGTGTATGATGGACCAGGGGTGAGAACTACAATATTCCTTAAAGGATGTAGCCTACATTGCCCCTGGTGCTGCAACCCCGAGACAATATCTGTAGAACCGCAATGGTTTATAGATGATAGCAAATGTCTTTATTTACAAGGTATCGCTTCGCAGTTATGCAAAAAATGCATAAGATGTGGGGGTAATAATGAGATAAGCGAATGTCCTTTTGGCGTTTCGGAAAATGTGTCAGAAGAACTTCAAACCAATGATCTCTTGCATATCTTAATGAAAGACGAAGCCCTTCTAAAGAAAAATGGTGGGGTTACATTTTCTGGCGGAGAACCCTTGTTGCAGACAGATAACTTACTTCCTCTTCTTTCTGACATTCACAAACGGGGTATTCATGTTGCCTTTGAAACAACGTTGTATGTTTCTCCCAATAATGTCGAGATGGTCGTTCCATATATGGATTTGGCTATAGTCGATTTGAAACTGCAGCGTGAACAAGGAGACTTACTACACTACTGGCAGATTTTGATTGAGAATTTGGAAAGGCTCCTGTCTCATGATATCCCTGTTAGATATAGATTGGTATTCGTCGATTCTGTATTAAATGACAGAGACCTAATTTTACAACGCTTGAATACGTTGGGAGTAAGACAGCTAGAGCTCATCAAATGTCATAATCTTGGAAGCAAAAAGTATCAAAAACTTATGTTGGAAGCAAAGAGTTACGTTGCCGATGAAATTAAGTATAAGGCTTTTGCCGATTTTTTAAAGAATAATGGAATTAATGTGTCTTTGTTGATGATTTAAAAAACTTATGAACAGAACTTATACAGACTTGATAAAATTTATAAGTGCCATCGCAATTTTTGTGCATCACTTTTACTTGAAGAATCCAGCTGTAACTAGCCTCGGATTTGTTGCTTGCGGAGTTTTCTTTTTCTTCTCCGCTTATGGCATATCGAAATCTTTACAGCATAATCCAATTCGATTTGGTAGTTTCTGCAAGAAAAGATTGTTGAAAATCTATATGCCGCTTCTATTAGTCAACCTTATTACATTGTTATTGGTAAGTCCGATATGTAATGATGGCAGCTTTGGTATTCCAATCTTTCATGTATTTTGCGACAATATAACATTTTTGCAAGAGTACAGTATTCTGGATGTAATACAGTATTTGATGGGATGGAAGAAAATGGATTCGGTGACATGGTTCTTGGATGTCCTGCTCGTATCCTATATTCTCATTTGGGGTATTAATCAATTGAAAGGCTCAAGATCAAAGAATATTGCCACTATAGCTTCTTATGGCGTATATATAATCTGCTGTGTAATATTTACCCCCCCAGCCCGTCCGAGAACGGCCGTTTTGGGGTGTATCATAGAGGGCAGAACCGCTATCACGACTCCACCTAAGTCCCTCTAAGGGCATATCTTTTTTCATCTTAAAATTTTAGTTTATGTTAAACAATT
>ERZ791912.556-NODE-556-length-22335-cov-57.935189_pt1 | contig 22335 bp, 18 predicted proteins | sample MGYA00510141_ERZ791912 | MGnify/ENA primary metagenome ERZ791912 (study PRJEB30046, sample SAMN00792082) | human gut metagenome | study: EMG produced TPA metagenomics assembly of the A metagenome-wide association study of gut microbiota in type 2... | reverse complement strand
TGCAGAATACAACAATCTACCAACTCTTGACGAGTTGGTAGATAATTTGAATTATGCTTTGGCACAGCAGCCTGTTTTGCATTTGAACCCTTTGGAGCGCTTGGTGCAAAGGCGAGATTGTTTTGTTGTCACCAGATTGATGAGTGGTAGGTATTCGTTGAAGCCCAATATTGGATTTAGCAAAGCATTATTTAGAGGAGAATCATATGTACATTCAACATGCAAGTCTGTATTTTCAAGGAACTGGAAAGGCAGATGCACTGTTGAAAACGTCAAGAGAAATGAATTTGAATTGCTGATGAATTCGCATCCCATATACCAGTTATTTAGAGACGGCATTCAACTAACGGACAGGTTCAGATTAAGAATGTATAATCCGTATGGAATAGCTATGTCATATGGTTTTCCTACACAATTGTTATCACTGACATCCGACATAAAAATTGCCTCATTCTTTGCAGTGACAGAATTTGATGAAACAGAACAAAAATATAAACCGATAGACAATTCTGCTAACACAAAGACAGGAATACTCTACGTATTTAACTTAATGGCTCCATTTGGACTTATACCGGGGTTATCGACTGTTGGGCTGCAACCATTTGTAAGACCAGGATTGCAAAAAGAATTTGCAATCAATTTACCAAAGGATGTCGATTTCAAAGATCACCAATTCACTGTAGGATTTGTCTTTAAGCATGACAACGCCATATCGAAAAGGATATTTAATCAATTTCAACAAGGAGAAGCTTTAAGACCACACAATGACATCTTAGCACTCAGAGCTCAGCAAATTTTGGAAAGCAAAGAAGTTTCACAGGCTGCATTAGAAAGAAATCTGCGGCAAAATCCTAATGATAATCAGGGAAAAATAGAAAAGGAACTTGAAGATAATGATATAGCTATTGTTAAAAAAGAACATCCAACATTCACGATAGAAGAACTGTCTTATATATATAACAATCCTACTGACTATTGGATGGATTTTTGTAAAAGCATAGAATTTGGCGGCAAAGATGCTGGTAAATTAAAAGACCTTCTTTTGAACGTGCCACAAAAAGAAGAGTACAAAAAATATTTTCAACCTCATTAATAACGCATAATGAAATATTTGATTTCAATCTTACTTGGTGTCATAATTACAGGATTAGCTGCATTGGCATTGATTCTATATGTTACACCATTATTATATAACCATCGTTCACTATTAGGAGTACATTGTGCTTTTGATACAAACATGGGAACATTTGGAGATAGTGCAGGACTCATGAATGCCTGCTTCTCATTATTAGCTTTTGCTGCAGTAGTTGTGACATTCGTTATACAAAACAGAAAAGACAATAAAAATGAACAGCTTGCAAGAAAAAGCCAATTTGAGAATGTATTCTTCAATATGACTTCTACATTTGAAGAGATTGTTTCACACCTTGTGTATAAAGTACAGGAGAGAAGTGTAAATTCTATTCCTTTACAAAGTTCTCTATATCCATCAAATGAAACCGAATCCATAGTTACCACACCCCAAAATGAGAAAGAAATCCATGGTAGAGAAATTTTTAGATACTTATACCTTTATAAGCCAGTAAATGATGACAATGGTCAAGTAGTTCAAGGCTTAAAAAGGTTGGTAGAGGTTAGTTCTGATATATCAATGGAAGATATTCGAAAAAATTTCTTTGACGGAACTTTGGATCATTATTTTCGGTATGCTTATAGAATTGTGAAGTACGTAAAGACTAGCAAGCTAATTGACGATGATGAAAGAGAAGGATATGCTTCCATCTTTCGCGCTCAATTATCTTGCTTTGAACTTTTGATATTGTTCTTCAATTGCCTTGAAATGGATGAGAATAAATTCAAGCATTTAGTTGAAGAATTTCATCTATTCAACAATATCCGAGAAGAATACTTCCCTGAAATTGAACCATACACAACAATATACTCTGATAAAGTAAATAGTGAAGACGGAAGTGAAAGAGATGGATTTGATGAAGAGACTGAAAAGAAAGAATATTGCATTTCAGCCTTCAAAAAGCCACAAAAGCAAAATGTTACACAAAAAGTTCTTCGGTTTAAGCAGATATGGGAATTGAGACTGTCTTTCTCAACAAGAAGAAAATCTGTAAATGATTAAATGATAGCATACAAGTATTATGATACAAGCATTTGAAATATGGCTGAAACAGAATGAATCATTGTTATATTCTGACGCAATAGGATTATTCAAGGATTCTTTGAAGTGCTTCAAAAATGATATAGACAGACCTTCGTATCTGTTGGCTTATCAAGGAATGATGGTACAGATAAAGGAAACCATTAGACATAGTAAGATGCAAGAAGGATTTCCGTTGCAAGAATGGAAAGACTTACTGAAGAATTTGAATGATCCAAATGATTGGGATAATACAAATTATACAGCTGTAGTTAGACAAAAACTACCATTAATACTGGTTATACCTGATAATGTAAGAAAAGAGTTTGAGCATTGGAGAAACTTACGAAATGTATGTGCTCATTACAAGGAATACTGTTTTGTAAAGGCTCACACGCTTACTCTTTATGCTTTCATAGTACAATATCTCTTAAATATCAGTGTAGAAGGTGGAATGAACACTTTAATAAAAGAATTTGAAGTGTATTTTGATCCGCTAAAAACATCACCCAATGATCCTATAGAACCTCTTCTTGACAAAATCACCTCAATGGTGCAGCCAAAGGAAATGCTTTCGTTTATTACCGAGTTAAGAAAGGTGATGGGAAAGGCATATCGTTTCGATTTTTATGCGATTCTAAAAAAACTGTATGGCAGAACGGATGGAAATATTAAGGAGAATGTTGTTGAGTATCTACAACAAGACGAAGAACGAATACAAGGATTCATAGATGAATACCCTGAAACTGTCGTAGAGCTTGTATCGCAAAAAGAGGCTTACTCTTTCGCAAAGAAAAACTTGCTAATGATAAACAATTGGGGAGCGGTATGGGCAAACATGTTGGCTGGAGGAATGATAAAAGATAAAGACTTGGATGAACTGCAACGAAATCTGATGATTTATATGAAAAGACATAACAAAGGTCTCTACCATATATCGGAAAGCCAAATCGATTCTTTGAACAAACATGGGTATTTCAAGATGTTTATTAATGAATGCTTGGATTCAAATAAAACTCAAAAATATGAAGTGTATCAGGAGATTAACTATTCAATGTTCTTTTATTCTTCTCATTTTTACAAAATTCCTATAGATAAGGAGTTTGTTCAAGCTGTCATTGATGTATTTAGCAATTCAAAACATCCTATAGCTCTTCTAAATTTTGTTTCAGATGAGTATTTTAAAGAAAAAGATATAAAAGATAAATTCATGCTGGTGCTAAAAGAATTAGGCGAAGAATTGCCAAAATCATTAAAATGAATATGATGGAACCAAACTATACCCAATACAAATTCTTCCTCTGGCATCTCGACTTTGAGCCATTTACCAAGCAAACCTTCTACGGTGAGCAATGCCTGACAGTCTGTATCTCGCCTTTGGCGGAATGGAGCCGCCATGGTGCACAACATCCTGGGTAAACAATCAGGAAATATGCCAAAGGTGTAGAGGATAAAAATACTATCAAAGAGATTACACTAAAAGGAAAAAAAGCAATAGCATAAAGCGAAACACAGTATATAGCAAAAACAAAATAAGAGCATAATGGTTTATATACCCCCATATATTGTTGAAAAATTAGATGCTTTGAGCGTCTATAATGTTGCAGAGAAATTGGGGTTGACAGTTTCTCGAAACAAAGCACTGTGTTTTATGCATCAAGACCATAATCCAAGCCTTCACTTCAAAAAAAGCAATAATTCTTGGAAATGTTATGTTTGTGGTATAGGTGGTCATAGTATAGAGCTTGTCAAGAGATACAACAATTATACTTTTCAAGAAGCATGTGTTTGGCTATCTCGGGCATTCAATATATCAATACCAGAAAGCAAAGGGGTAAAATTAAAAAAGGCCCCTATAAGAAAGGTCGCATCTACCCCAAAAGAAACTACTTATCAACAAGTAGATGAAGAAGTCTTGAATTGGATAATAAACAAATCTCAATTATCAGAGCAAGCAAGACAATTCCTATTTGTTGATAGAGAATATTCAGAAGAAGTAGTTTATTCTTTAAAGGTGGGAAGCATATCTGATGCAGAAAAGTTCGTTACAGTATTAACTGAAACATTTTCCAAAGAGAGGTGTTTAAAAGCAGGTGTTTTAATGGAATACCGAAATTGTTTGCACCCTGTGTTTAGAGTGCCTTGCCTATTATTTCCTTATTATGATATGGAAGGACGTATTAAAAATATTCAAAGTCGCTATCTCGGAAAGTTGGAGAAAGGTGACAAAAGACGATTCAATAACTGCAAAGGTATCAGTCCTTTAATGTTCAATATGCCTATTTTGAAGTCATCTGAAAGGTTTGATAAAGTTTATATTGCTGAAGGGGTAACTGATTGTATAGCTTTTCTTTCGGAAGGCAAGAAAGCTATCGCTTTGCCTGGCGCAGGTTCTTTCCGTCCGGAGTATGCTGATTTTTTGAGGGATAAGACACTGTTTATGTATATTGACAATGATGAGGCAGGAAATACTTTGTTTGAGAAAATAAACAAGACGTTAAAGAAAATAGGTAATTGCATTCATAATATCAGAAAAGATACAAAATATAAGGATTATTCGGATTATTATTTGAGTAAACGTCATGAGAGAAATCCAAAATAATATATTTGAGACCATCTGTAGTAGGGAGAATCTTATATTGGCATGGCGAAGAGTTGAGAACTCTTATCATCATGGTGATGTCTGGTTTGACGAATTGGAACTATCTGCTTATAAGTTCAATCTTCTGAACAATATAGAAAAATTGTCAGAGAAGATGAAGACGGGAACTTATCAAATGAGACCAATAAAACCAGCTCCTTATCCCAAAAGCAAAAAAGTTGTCAAGGATGATGGAGAAAATGAGCATGAAGAACTTCGTGTCAGACAATCATTCTGTATTCATGTAGAAGACCAGATTGTATGGATGGCTGTATATGGCGTATTGGGACCTTACTTTGAGGAAGATATGCCTGCCTGGAGCTATGGAAATCGCCTGTTCTTGAATACATGGAAAGACGAAAAAGGAAACTGGATTAATGGTGTTTATAGAACAACATCCAAAAACTTCTATCGAAAATGGACACAAGGATGGCCTTTGTATCGACACCAGTTAGCTGCGAGTATCAAACGAAAAGCTTTTCCTGGGGAAAAAGATGAAGATGTGTGTGATGATTCCCTATTGGAAACTATCGCAGAAAATGAGGCACAAGTGAATTCGGCTTTCAAAGTACCTTATTTGAAAAAAGATTATTTTCCCAAAAACGGTTATTACCCTAAACTGTATTATATGTCTATCGATATAGAAAAGTTCTATCCTTCTGTAAAGATGAATCGAATCAGAGATAAACTTTTGAAATCTTTCCCTATAAATGATCCAAACTTTACTTTATTAATAGAGTCAATCACTAAGTTTGATATCTCTTATGATGGATTTGGAGGACATCCATTCTCCGATGAAGAGTTGGCGCAAATGGATTTATATAAAGATGTTGTATTTGATGGCTTGCCAACGGGATTAATAGTTGCAGGTGCTTTAGCCAATCTATATCTTTTAGATTTGGATTTGAAAGTTGTGGAGAAACTAAAAAGTGATACGAAACATCATATATTACACTTCAGATATGTGGATGACCATTTGTTTTTATCAGAGAGTGCAGACAAATTACGAGAATGGGAGAAATGGTATATTAAAGAACTTGAATCTAATGGGCTTAAAGTAAATGACTCGAAGACCGACAAGGAACCTATCAAACTTGATTCACAATATCCTACCCCTCTTCTCACACAAACCCTACACAAAATTTCTGAAATAGCAAGGATGCCATTAGACTTATTAAGTACCAATGAGTTTAGTATGGTATTCAGAGATTTACAAATGTTGCTAGTTACAGATTTTCCAGAACAGGAAATCAAGAAAGGAACTAGAACTTCATTCGCTTGTACCATGTTGTCTCGCCTAACCTCTGATATCAAAGTAGATTATGATAAGATCCATCAATTACGGCTAAAATGGTTGGAGTTTGTTTCTGGACTGAAATTAAAAGATGAAGTAACTGAGAAAATGTTGCGCTCCTTGATTTTTACTAAAGGTGAAGATTATCCAGAGACTTTAGACCAACCTGTTCTTGATGTGATTACAAATGAAGGCAAAAATATCTATGAATCAATAAGAAGTGCTATTGGAGATTCAAGAAAGGAAATTCGGAAAATAGAAGAGAAAATATTTCATTTGTTGGTCTATTCTATCAAGGAAATTCCTGACAAGCCAAAGATGTGGCTAAGAATATTGGACTTCTGTATTTTTCATTTACCAGATAAGATACAAACACTATATTTAATATTGGCTAAAATTAATAAAGATGATTGTATACATCCTTTAGGGTATGAGTATATTGTCTCGGTAATGGACATTCATTTGGCTTTACAAGTGGTAAAGGCAATCTCTCGTCTTTCTATGAATAGATATAAAGATCCTTACAGAAAGATCTTAGATGAATTATTCTTAGAACAATATGAAAAAATCAGTGATGGTTACAGTGGAATACATCATTATTTATATGAAGATGCTAAGTTCTTGGTAGATCGAGTGAATATCTCATTAAAGAACTATCAAGAGAATGTGGAAGGTGATAGCTATTTGGATGATTGTAATTACCATGATATGGATTTGGATTCTTCGTTTTGGTTACTATGGCATATTGAAAGATTTAATAGAAGCAAACCAAGTCCGGACTTGTTTGTGCCAAACCGTTTGATAGAAAATTTAAACAAAGCTGATATTGATTCAGAATACTTTGTTCAACTTCTTTTCACTTGTATTCCTCAGATTCCTCTATCCAAATTTGGAAAACAAGATTTTGCAAAAGTGAAACTCACTGAGCAACAACAAGAAAACTTGCTTTTGTCTGTTTGGGGGCAGGATTTATGGAATGAAGTTGTCAAAAGTTTTGCATTACCAATGCAAAAAATGTCTGACCCAGATGATAACATATCATTGATGGAATGGATAAAAGAGGTTAGGGAAATAGAAGACAAAAAAGACAACATTTTGGGTAATGCATTGTTTTCTGAATATTGTGCCACACGAATTATGGAATCAATCATAAAATATTATTGTGATAATATTGAGCATATTGAAACTATTCCGCTTCATCCTGCATCGATTCTAGTAAAGAAAAAAGAATGTTTGGATTCCAAAGATTGGGACAGTTGGATTTCTCCACAAAAGAAAATCAATGTTGAGATAACAACTTCTCTCATGGATACAATGTACAGGTATCCAACTTTTTTCTCCGACGATTATGCACCAATGATTGGAGCAATTTATGGATTGGGAATCATTTTTCTACAATTATTGACAAAGGAATATTCTCTTCCTTGGGTATTCAATAGACCAGAATATGGTTATGAGTGGCAATCGGTGCTTTATCGTTTATTGGAAAAAGGAAAGGTTTCTTCTCATAATTACAACATCATTTCTGCCTGTTTGTCATTGGAAAACAGAGAAACCGTTAAACTGAAAAGTATCTTGAATGGAGTAACTTGTGCTCAACAAGTCAATGATGCCAAGATAGAAGCACTTGAAGAATTGCATGAGGAAATAAAATCTTCTCTTGACGAATTGAAAGAAAATCAAATATCTGTAGCCCACCATGAGACACGTCAACTTGTAATGATTAAAATCTAATGGAGAAGTTATTGAACATTGGTATTATACAAGCAATCGTGGATTCCAATTTGGCTTGGTCAGATACTCCACAAATGGATGTATATGAAGCAAATGCTATTTGGAGACAAATACAGGCGGCTTTTGCATCTTTCCAAGAGATGTCAGACACAAAGAAACCTGATATTGTTGTCATACCAGAGTTGGCAGTAGCAACTTATTTTGAGTCTCGCATAAAAAGTTATGCTCAAAAGATAGGAGCCATTGTAGTTGCAGGATTGGATTTCAAACAATACGATAATAACAGAGTTAGCAACAGAGCTATATTCTATGTACCACGAGATTGGCCACATGGAAAGCAAGTAGGAAAAGTCAAAGCGACCTCCTTCTATTTCGGAAAGCGTTTTGCCTCACGAGAGGAAACGAAAATCATCAAGCAGGATTGGAACATGTCTTTCGTGCCATGCAACGAGTTCTATATCATTGATTTGGCGGGATACGGAAAACTTGGAGTTTCCATTTGTGCAGACTTTTACGATATTGAGCGCTACGCAATTTACAAAGGTCGTATTCAGCACCTTCTGATTATAGCAAACAATAAGGACATTAAATCATTTTACTTCCTGGCAGAGGCCATATCGCGATTGGTGTATTGTAATGTCGTGATATGTAATTCTGGACATTACGGAGGCTCCGTTTGTTTTACTCCTGCGAAACATGAATATCAACGTTATAGTTATAAGCACGAGGGACATGACCTGTTTACCACACAAATAGTCTCTATACCTGTTGATGCCTTATGGAAGGCACAATCTGAAGACATGGATGCCTTGAATGGATTCAAGAATCCACCACCAGGATATAAATACCAATACGATAAATATGTTAAACAAGATAAAGAAGAAAAGAAATGAGCTATAGGTGGCAAGAAACGATGAAAATCCTTATTCCGGGATTTTACATTATTTGTAGTATAGGTATGGGATATTTTTGCACACATTATCAGATAGATAAGGATATGTGTGAGAGTATAAATAAAATCTCTGCCATACTGATTATGCTCATATTGTTGGGAGCTTTCATTGTAGGTTATATCAATGAGATAATCAGTGGAGGCTTAGAATATATCCTTTATTGCAGTGGATTGCCACGTCCTTCACGGTTAGTATTAAACAAATCGTTCAAAAGGTTTTCCATAGAGAAAATCAGTGACTTACGGCATAAACTCCAACTACCAGAGACAGGTTTCATTGATAACGCCAAGGCTGCAAAAGGTCTGGCACAGGCAAAACAAGCAACAGAAATAGACAAGTATCAAGAGTTTTACTATCAATCAGTTTTGGCAAGGAATCTATTCTTTGGACATATGTCCTCTTCTGTTCTCTTGACGATTATTATTGGTTGCTCTTGGACTTTGTTACTTTCAATACTCATCATCGCAGTATTACTTTGTTGGCAATGGTGGAAAATGAATTTGGTCTATGTGAAAAAGATATTTGTAGAATATTTGAAATAAGCTTTATATGGAAACATTTTTAGATAAGATATTAAAAGCATTAAAAGCTTCTGCTAATAATGAGCAACAAAAGACTTTAGCAGCTTTCTTGATAAGTCAGAATAATATGGATGTTATTACTAAGTTGCAAGAACTCTATCAATATTGTTTGAATATGGGAGAATTCAAATATGCTGAAGAAATAAAGCAAGAGATTATTAAACGAAAAGTAGAAATAACGAAGGAACTTGCAGAAAAGACATTTAGAAAAAGAGAATAAAATGGATCCAAACAACACCCAACACAAATCCTTCCTCTGGCACCTCGACTTCGAGCCATTCACCTGGCACACCTTCTACGGAGAGCAATGTCCGCCATTCGTTACCGAAGAGAGCAAGGAGGCATGGCGACGCTATCTGACAAAAGTCATCAAGAAGCATCTGAAAAAAGAGGTGATGAATACACCTGAGTTCAGGGAGATAGAACTCCAGATAAGGGAAGAAAAGCTGTTGCGCATTAAATGGGATGAGCAGAGAAAACGATCCATGGAGAAGCAACGGTATCGCGCTAAGATGGAGCGACCGAGAATCAACTATATTCCGAAAGGACTGAGCGTGAACTATGAAGAGGAATACTCCAAATATCTGATGCAGGAAGTAAGCTTTGAGCCAAGGGACAATGATGATTTCATGGCTCAGCTGCGACTGCTGGAACGATGGCACAAGAAATCCATTCCACAGATATTGGAGAAGAACAGACCCGATGCGGCGTACGCCATCGCTATGGCGCTGTGCAAGCATATACCATTGCTTATCAACCGAGACGATATACAGGATTTGGTTGGTGAGTACAAAAGGCGTATTGGTAAACTGTTATTTGACAGTTATCAGGCTTTGGTGGTAGCTGTCAAGGCTTGGAACCATGAGGAGAAGAGGCAGGAGGTATGCCGTTATATCAAAGAGACAGCAGGACAATACCCCAATCATCGGGGCATGAAGAAGAAGTTGATGGACTTGATGCCAGAGACACCATTTGAGGGTGAACCAATGGCTGTGACTCGTGAGCCAAACGACATGGAGAAATCACTCCTGTAAATTATCAACTACAACAATAATGAAACAGAAATAATGAGAGAAGCACCTATAATTTTACCAGTGTTCACAACCAGTGTGCCTTTGGATTTTCCGTCTGAAGGCACGTTTGCGTTCAATAAGAAAACCCATAAACAGTTGGAGGTGACGGTGAGAATCAACGAGCACCAGTACTTCAATATGAACTTCCTGAACCATGACGGATATATCATGGCATGCTGCAGATGGGCGCATGTGTTGGACTTTGCAGAAAACGGTTATGACCGCTACGAACAGATCATTAAAAAACATTTCCGGAAGAAATATCCTGTCATCAGCAGTCTGTATGGACAGCATACCGATACGGCTGAGGACATCCATATCTCCCCCATCGGCTTTGAGGGTAATCCCAAGGAATGGTATATCTCCATGCGCATCTATGGCGAAAAGTTCGATGACCTGCTGCATGGCAATCTGCTGATGAACGTAGCGTTTGCCTCTGCCGTGGGTAATCTGTGCATGGCAAGCGTGGACGTGTTCAAGGAAATCATGAAGAGTGATGCCAAGCAGCCGAAGATTTTACTGAAGGAGTTGACTGGTATTGACGAGATAGACAAGAACTTTGACTTCGGCAATTATCTGGATGCCAGGAATCCTGAGACTGGCGAGATTATATCGACAGCAAGAGAAGATGGTAAGGCTTCGGGAGTGGAGTTGCCGGAGGAAATAGAAATGCCACAGAATATGGAGATGTACCCAGTTAGTACCTATTTATTTTTCTTCACGGAAACGCTGAAAGACATGGACTTCGTCATATTCAGTAATGCCTTGTATTTTGAAATCTATGGCATGATGAGGAAGTTGAAGGAATATGGTTTCTTTACTGACGAAAAGTTGGAAGAACTGGAGAAAAACGTTTCTATCTTGGGTGATAAGGTGATAGCAGGAGAAGATGCCGGTACAGAGCGACTGCAGATTACATCAACTGTATATCTGATAACGAAGAAGATGCGTACACCATTGTTGGAAGAGAAATACCATGTCAAGGAGACAAAAGAAGGTAAGTTTGCCTTGGAACTGGATGGGTATATCAAGAAACTGATATGGAGGAAATGGGATACCACCTATCTGGAAGAACGGATGAAGCAAGAGGATGAGGTTACGGCAAAGGTGGAGGCAGATCAAGCCCTTGTCAAGAAAAAGAGTGCAGAATGGAAAGCCATCATGGAGGGAATGTCGTTCAATGCCTTTCTGGTGTTCCACAAAAAGATGAATGAACTGATGAAGACCAAGAAGACAACACTCGTCAAGTATGGTTTCCTGGCATCGGAGATGCTGGATAACCATAAGCGCTATTGGGCATGTTCCTACTATTGGCACAACAAGGAATATGATGAACAGGAATATATAAGATACAGAAAACAGACTGAAATCATCGTGACCATCTTCTATGAAGGTATTCTGAGAGGAACACAGTATGGCAATCATCCTAGAACGAAATATGCCTTGAAGATTCATAGCATCATCGAGGAATTGATGAATAAAGACTGGAGTAAAGTCAACGAGACACTTAAATAATGAAGGAAATCAAGCTATTTGATTATCAAGAGGATATGAAGGAACGGATTGAGAAGGCGTTGCGCCTTCATCGGTCCGTGATGGCACAAATGCCGACTGGAACAGGTAAGACATACCTGTTAACAGCAGTCATAGACTCTTTTGTGAGCAACAATCCAATGGAGAAAGTATGGATAGTTGCCCATAGAAGAGAGCTTGTTTCGCAGATAGACGAAACTGTAAGAAAGTTCCATTCCTATTCCGCATCAAACACCTCTTCCCTATTGTCATCAGTCAAGGCGATGTCGATTCAGTGGCTGATAAGACACTATGACGAGATAGAGGAAGAACCGGGAATGATAGTGATTGACGAGGCGCACCATGCACTTGCCAAGACATACAAGGGAATGTGGGATAGATTCCCGAAAGCTAAGTTTCTGGGACTGACGGCTACACCTTGCCGATTGAATGGTAAGGGATTCACGGATTTGTTTGATGTCTTGGTACAGTCGTGGGGCGTTCCTGAGTTTATCAGCAAGGGAAGATTGGCAACATACGATTTCGTGAGCATCAAATCGGATGGTGTGACGCAACGGCTCATCGACTCCTTGCAGAAGCGAGGAGCAGATGGTGACTACCAGAACAAGGAAATGGATATGTTACTGAATAAGAAGCCGAACATCGAAAGGCTCTATCGGAGCTTGGAAGAATTTGGTAAAGACAGGAAGGGCATCGTGTATGCTATCAATATTTCTCATGCTCAGGAAATCACAAAACTGTATCAGGAACATGGTGTGAAAGTCGTAGCCATAGACTCGAAGACACCTGCAACAGAAAGACAACAAGACATTGAAGCCTTCAAGAAAGGCGACATCCAAGTACTAGTGAACGTGGACATCTTCTCGGAGGGATTTGACTGCCCGGATGTGGAGTTTGTACAGTTGGCACGACCTACATTGTCGCTTGCCAAGTACCTGCAGATGGTGGGACGTGGATTGCGAGTAGCTAAGGGAAAGAAGAACTGCGTGATTATAGATAATGTGGGACTATATCGGGTGTTCGGGTTGCCTTCGCAAGTATGGAACTGGAATGCTATGTTCGAGGGAAAGCTGAAAGTTGGCAAGAGAAAGGAGACTCAGAAGGAAAGAGAGTTTTTCCTGATGAACGAGAAGCAAGACGATATTCAGATTCATCCAGACTCTGAAATGATGATGGTGATGAGCCATGAAGAATTGCTCCAAACACTACAGTATCGTGAGTTTGTAGATAGCAAAGGGGAGTTTGCCATCATCAAGCTGCCTGATGGAAAGATGACGGTAGTGAACCGACAAGGAGAACAGGTCTTGGAGCCAGGCGATTACTATGACATGAAGCTGTTGGATGGCAACATCCTGTTCTACCGACCTCGCAGAAAGGCGAAATGCTATTATGACCTGTTGGCAAAAGCTGTCATCGACGATGTCACTAACGTAGCAGAAGCTCCCCATGTTGTCAACATAAAAGGATGGGAGTTTATAGAATATAACGACATCTTCATGTCTCGAACCCAAGAAGATTTTTCTCTGCCCTATCATCCTTCACAATATGATTTTCTGAATTATGGGTACTATATGATATTCAGATTCAGACCTTCTGCTCCCGGTTGTCAGGTATGGTACTATTGTGAGGGTGATGAAGGGAAGATGCGCATGAGCAATGAAGAGAGCAGGAATGTATGTTTCCTACGTAATGATTACGAACATGTGTATTGGTTATGTGCTGTCCTATATGGTGAACGTATCGTTGTCATGGACAGCAAAGAGGACTACTACCTGGTGGATTCAAATTTGAAGAAGACTTATATAGGATGCAATCATCCAAAGAATGAGAAGGAAGATTTGAATGTCGTGATGCCTCGCCTTGGCAAGAAATACTATCATGAGGCGATGTTGCAAAAGAAGGAAATGGAAGCAAACGAGATGCTTCTTTTGCATGAGAAGTCAGAAACAGGACATGTGGAATTGTATCAAGCAGGAAAGAAATGGGGCGTGAAGGTAGATGGTAAAGTTATCGTGCCACCCCTCTACTGCAGTATAGCGCAACCTGTCGGTGCCTATTGCGCCTTTGAAGAGATTCCCAGACATTGGGGCGTTATGACATTGAAAGGAAAAGTGATTGTTGATGCCAAATATGAGAAGGTGGAGATTCGTGACAATGGAATCGCCGTGGTAACAGGCATCACGGGAAAAACACAGACAATCAATCTTTTAAAGGTAAAAGGGTAAAAAGGTAAAAGGGTAAAAAAGTAAAAGGGTAAAAAGGATTTTTGCTTTTTGAAATGACAATGAAGAAGATAAAGCTTTTTGATTATCAGGAGGACATGGTGAAGAGAGTGCAAGAGGCATTCAAGCATCATGATGCTGTCATGGTACAAATGCCGACGGGAACAGGAAAGACGATGGTTTTAGCAAACATCGTTTTCTCGTTCTTGGAGAAGAGTAATAATCCGATATGGATTGTTGCTCATCGAAGAGAACTTGTTTCGCAGATAAAAGGCACTTTGAATAAGTCGCTTCTTATTTTTTCGAATCACCCCGTCCCTCTTTCCAAAGAGGGTCTTTCTAAAATCACCCCGTCCCTCTTTACCATTAAAGAGGGCTCCACCTCTCACCCCGCCCCTCTCACCCTCAGGGGAGAGGGAGGAAACCGCCCTACTCGGTGCTCGGAACCGCTACGCTCTAAGGTTGGCGGACCATCAAAGGTCTCGCCAGATTGTGCGGGATGGGACCGCCTGGGTGCTACTTGTTTGCACCTTGCTGAGAGGGTTGGAGATGGGCTTGGTGCAACTTCTGCTTCTTCTGTTAATCCTGCTTCTGACATGATGCCGATAAAGGTGATGTCGATACAATGGTTGTCGAAGCACTATCGGGAGATGGAGGAGAAGCCAGGGTTGATAGTGATAGACGAGGCACACCATGCTTTGGCTGAGACTTACGCAGAGGTGATGAATGCCTATCCGAAGGCGAAGAAGTTGGGCCTGACGGCTACGCCATACCGATTGAATGGAAAGGGATTCACGGATTTGTTTGACACCTTGCTGTGCTCATGGAGCATGGAGAAGTTTATAGCCGAAGGACGGTTGAGTCTTTATGACTACTACTCCATCAAGCCAGATAGTGCTGCCCAGCTGCTGATAGACTCATTGCAGAAACGAGGTGCTGATGGTGACTATCAGCAGAAGGAACTGAACGAGGTGATGGATGTGAAGCCGTCACTCGAAATGCTATGCCTTACTATCAAGAAGTATGTGCCTGGAAAGAAAGGTATCGTATATGCTATCAGTATTCAACATGCAGAGCATATTGCGGAGTTCTATCGGGAGAATGGTATCAAGGCTGTAGCGATTTCGAGCAAGACACCGCTTGCGGAGCGGCAAGAGCTTATTGAAAGATTCAAATCATCCTCGCTCTCCTCTTCCCTAAATTCCTCTTCTGATGATATTGAAGTGTTGGTGAGTGTGGATTTGTTCTCGGAGGGCTTCGATTGTCCAGATGTGGAGTTCATCCAATTGGCAAGACCTACGCTGTCATTGGCTAAGTATATGCAGATGGTGGGACGTGGACTGCGAGTGGCAGAAGGTAAAGAATACTGCGTGATACTGGATAATGTGGGACTGTATAAGCGGTTTGGATTGCCATCTGTGGACAGAGATTGGCAGAGCATGTTTGAAGGACGTACGTCTCTGGAAGACATTCTGCAAGAGGCGTGTATGCAGGTCAATAGTCACAACTGCAGGATGGACTTGGTGATGGATGGTGATGAGGAGATGATGAAAATCATTAACCATGAGCGCCAGCAACAGATGATTATGGACACCTATGGATATCAGATTGTAGAAGACGAAAAAGGTCTGAAGGGCATCAAGGATAAGGAAGGCAAGATGATATTGGAATGTCAATACAAGAAGATAGAAGTGACCAACGATGGTTTTGCCTATTGCTATATAAGAAAGAAGGTGGGTCGGAAGGAATGGATTGACTTGCGGAACAGGTTGTGGTTTGCCAATAAGCCACAAAGTGTGAAGCTGATGGGCATCGACTTCTGTACAGAGGATGGCAAAAAGTTGTACCCTCGCATCCAGTCGAAGTATATTGATGAAAAGACCTATCTGACGGTGAAGACCTTGGAACTGCAAGTAGGAACAGGACTGAGTTGGAAGCATAGGTTTATTCCTTGGGACGAGCCGAATAAGGTGTACATGTGTCAGGAAAGGAAAGATCGCTCACGCCTTTATGTTGATGAGAATAAACAATATTTTGTGCAGAAGAATATCGGCAGTCAATTGGTGGAAGTCAATTCCCCAGAAGGACTGGCGAAATTTGCAGAAAAAGACAAGCAGGAAAGAGAGAATGATGCAGAAACTCTAAAGAATGCTTATCCGCATTATGAATTTTATCCTGTTGATAAAGTCAAGTTTCACATGCAGATCCATAGGAATAATAAGTGTGAGAATAAGATAAGAATAGAGAAAGACGGCATTTGGCATGTTGAAGATGATTGGTATCATGAGAGTTATTGGGTTGACCCTATCACACATAGGAAACATTATACGAGACCTGTCCTGTTCAAGCGTGGCTATCTGAACATCTTGAAAGAAGGCGACTGGTGCTATGTGAGAAACATTCCTGGACTCAGGAACAGACCATTAAGGCAATGGGAAATTGTGGCAGATGACAACATCTGTGTCATCAACAATAAGTATCTGATAGAGAAAAGCGAGCCGGATCAATGGTACAAGATATGCAGGAGAACAGATGACTTCACTTATTTTTCAGTACTGGCATGCTTTTATGAAAGTGAACACATCAAGGATGATACAGAGATTCAAATTACTCAATTTGACGGTGAGGGCTTGAAAATGACCCAAGAAGGATTTCCTTATACACCACTTGTAATAAAAACGTATAAAAGAAGTAGGTGGTTATGACAAAAACAGACCGATGTGAACAAGAGTTCATGTCGGTCTGTTTTTTGTTTATGTTCTTTATTTCATATATTTATTTGACATATTAACACAAATAACCTTAAAAAGAAAGGTAACAAGACTTGTTTGTCAAAGAAAAACTTTATATTTGCAGATTATTTAAGTATAAATTATGGCGATGTTACAAAGACAAACATATATAAATGATATTGTGAACAGACTGTCAGGCTTAGCAAGCAGTGTAGAATTACGTGGTTTGCTAAACCTGTTGGATTTGCATGTCATATCAGAAGACTTCTATATAGGTCTTTTGAATCTTATATATGGCTGGGAACTTCGCAATGCAAATAGTTTGCAACAAAATGCACCAGGAATTGATTTGGTTGATGATTCCAATCACATATTGGTACAAGTAACAGGTACAAGTACCAAAGGGAAAATCGATCATTCTTTGAAAGAAATTCCAGAGAAATATACTGGTTATCATTTTTATTTTGCGCCAATAGTTACCGACGCAAAAGAGCAGCGAAAGCATAAATACAACCCACCTCATGAGGTTGTGTTTAATCCGAAAACAGATATTTTGGATATTCATTTCATTGCGGACAAAATAAAAGGTATGCCGAATATTGAGGACATCAGAACAATAGAAATGTTCATAAAAAACAATATTCAAAATGATGTTCCCGATACTACACAGTTAACTTCAGGGCTGAACTACATCATTAATCAGTTAGCAGAAGATGATTTAAACGAATGTGATTTTGATATGACTGAATTTGAAATAGAGGCAAAAATAAGTTTCAACAACTTGTCTATATATTCAAAAGATGCCATAGACCAATATAAAATTTATTATATCAATGTGCAGGAAATCTACAGCGAATATGCTAGGCAAGGAAAAACCAAAAGTATGGCCGTGCTGCAGAAATTGCATAGGATATATGTTGGGTTGAAATCACAGGCAAGTGGCGATGCTTTATTCATTGCAATTAAAAATGAAATCATCAATCAAATAGGTAATAAAAATAATAATTTATCACAAGAACAATTGGAAATGTGTGTTGAAATGTTGATGGTGCACGCATTTATGGAATGTAAAATATTTGAAAAGCCGATATAGTTATGCTTCTACCAGATAATATGAGACCAGAAAATTGCATCTATTACAATGGTGCTATTGTACTAAAGGTGCTGCAGACAGAAAAGAAAATTTCTGTCGTGGACTTGTATTGTCGTCTTCGAGAACAGTATAGAATGAGTTTTGCTATCTTGCAACTCTGTATAGATTGGCTTTACTTAATAGATTGTGTCATTGTTAAAAATGGGGAGGTTGAGCTATGTTCATAAAATCACTTATCATAGAATCAAAAGAAGGTCTTATCAGAAGGTTAGACTTTCATCAAGGTCTTAATTTGATAGTCGACGAAACCCCAGACACAAATACAGAGACTGGAAATAACGTTGGCAAAACAACCATACTCAGACTTATTGACATCTGTTTGGGTAAGGAAGCTCGAACGATATATATAAGTCCTGAAGATAGGCGTGTCGTCAATGAAGAAGTAAAGACATTCTTGACAGAGAAGGAAGTGGTGATAACTTTAATTTTGGTTAGTGACTGGACTGCCACAGCCAAAGAAGTTCGCATAAGAAGAAACTTTCTCTTACGCAAGAACTCTATTCAAGAAATAAACGGAGAGAATTATTCAAACGAAAATGAATTTAAGAAAGCTCTTCAGTATGCTATCATGGGCGTGGAGACCAACAAGCCAACATTTAGACAATTGGTTGCACATAATGTAAGATATACAAATGCTGCAGTCAATCATACCTTGCATTGGCTTGAAGGTACAACTTCTGATGCTGTTTATGAAACTCTGCACCTATATATGTTGGGGTTGAACTATACTGATGCGGAAGAACGTCAACAATTACTTCAGAAGCAGAAAACAGAAGAAAGTTTCAGAAAGAAACTCGTAAAAGAAAAAAGCCGTAATGCTTTAGCTTCAGAATTAGGTATTGTCAAATCAGAAATAGAAGAATTGGAGCATATCAAGAAACAGATGCACTTAAACCCTGACTTTGACAACGACATGGCTGAGTTATCTGACTTGAAATATAAAATAACAGTGCTTTCTTCTCAACTTAGTTCATTGAAGTTGCGCCATGATATAATGGAAGAAGCCAAAGAGGAGATTCTTAGCAACAAGTCGAATATCGATGCAGACACATTAAAAATAGTATATAATCAGGCAAAGAAATTTGTTCCAACCCTGCATCACACTTTCGAAGATTTGCTTAAACACCATAATAGTATGCTTGTGAAAAAAGCAGATTTTATAGCAAGTGAGTTGCCTGAGTTAAAGAAGAAGATAGAAGCATTGGACTCAGAGATTAGAACTTTGCATGCATCGGAAAAAACACTTAGTGACAAATTGTTGCAATCATCGTACTATACAGACTATGAAAGTCTGATAGCAGATCTTACTCAAAAGCATGAGCGATTGGGTGCATTAAAGCAGCAGATTGATCAAATCGATAAAGTAGAAGAGAGGATAGATTCTCTAAACAAACAGATTGAAAGTATAGACAATTCTCTGTTTAGTGATGGGTTCAAGCAAAAGGTACAAGCTCAATTGGATAAGCTGAACAACTATCTTGCCAAAATATCACAGTTGCTTTATGCGGAACAATATGGTATGGTATACGAAACAGAAACAAAGAATAAAAATGAAATCTATAAATTCAATATAGAAAGATTTGATGCCGACACAATAAACTTCAGCTCAGGAAAGAAGCAAGGAGAAATTGTTTGCTTTGATATGGCATATATCTTATTCGCAGACAAGGAGCATATACCATGTTTGCATTTTGGATTGTATGACAAAAAAGAATTGGTACATGGCAACCAGCTCTTGGGTACAGCAAAATTCGTAGAGGAAAATCACAACTTGCAGTTCGTTGCCTCTATTTTGTCAGACAAACTCCCAAAAGAGTTGAAAGACGATAGATACATAGTAGTGAAACTAAGCCAAAACGATAAACTTTTTAAGTTTTAGCAAGTGAGTTTGACTAGGAAACAGACCGATGTGAACAAGAGTTCATGTCGGTCTGTTTCAGTTATAACGGAGAACTGTTAGCAGTGAAAAGGATGGCGGGATTAATACTCTTGCCATCCTTTTTGCATGTAAGGTGGAGATGGCTGCCTGTGCTGCGACCGGTATTGCCAGTGACACCAACAATGATACCAGGAAATACACTTTCACCTTTGCGAACTATGATTGAGGACAAATGACAATAGCTGATATAAAAATTGCCATGTCTCAATGTAACATAGTTGCCAGAACGATTGTCATACCCTACCTTTGCAACAATACCATCCATCATGGCATAGGCAGGTTCGTTCTTTGCACGAAGATCCAAACCATTGTGCCATGACAGTTTGCCTGTAAATGGGTCACGACGATAGCCATAAGGACTGGTGACCTTGATAGATTTCAGTGGATAAGTGATGCTTGGATAGCTGCTTATCCACTGTTTTTGTTTATTATCAACAGAGTCAGTTTTCTGCTGAGGTAGATTCTGCATTATAGAATCTACTGATGAGTTAGCAGAAAACGGATGCTTCTCCTCCACTTTCCTGATTTTGTAACGGCATGCGTTGTTGCTGACGGTATTGAACTGCGCCTTTGCGCTTGATACCGACAGACAACAAACCGTACATAATGCCATTATTCTTCCAAACATGATGCAAAGTTAGGGAAAGAAATCCAGAATACTATAAGAGATAGTGAAAGTATAACATAAAATAAGATTAAAGTATGATTGAGAGTATGAAATGACGTTGTAATCATAATAAAACGGAAAAGATGGGGCAGTAGAGTACTGTCATTCTTACATTCGTGTGCGAAGACTTAACTTTGCATAAGACAAGCTGCACTCGGCAATAAGAAAGTAAACTTTCATTGCGCTCGTTTGTATTGTCTTTGCAAAGTATTATTCAAAATATGAATCAGAATATGAAAAGAAACTCATTTGAAGAAAGCGAAGTGCCGTATCAGACACTTGCAAAGTATGGATTGACCCACGAGATGATAGAAGACCTGCCGATGCATGCCCTGGAGGACATCAGCAATGGTCGTCCATCACCCGTGTTGCCTGTGAGCATAAAGGTAAACGAAGGATATAGTATCAAGAGCAGAACCCGATTTGCCCTGGTGAGAATGGCAGATGGAAATGTGGATGTGATGTTCTATCCTGTGTTGAAATATGCCCCACTGGACAATTTTGCCAAGGAACAGCAAGAACTGCTGAAACAAGGCAAGGCTGTAGTGGCAGATGTGGATATGCCAGATGGGGCACATATCAAGGCATTCGTGCAGATAGACAGAGAGACCAACCAGGTGATGGCTGTGCCGACACCAGTGATAGGCAGAAACCTACAGGTGTTGTCTGATGAGCTGAGCTTAGGAGGTGCCGAATTGAAAACCATCCAGAATGGTGAGACACTGACCTTTGTGATAGATGAAGAACCAGTAACCATGGGTATCGACCTGAAAAGCGATACAGGCATCCGATTTGCCAATGGAGATGGTGAGCAGTGGCGCAAGGAAGGCAAACGAGAGTGGGATAAATACACCTTCGGCATCTATGGTTGTTGGGTAATGGATGATGACGGTAATCTTGACTATGTTCCAGAGGAGGAATATACCGAGGAACTGTGGAATGAGCAGAAGAAGGCTGCAGGTCGTCATGCGTCTGCTGTCGCAAGAAAGTAAAACATCAAACTTAGGGAAGAAATGAAGAAAGGACCATATTATACAGAAGACATTCTCGTGGAGAAGATGCAGAATGGTGAATACGGTTGGCTCGACTACGTGAACCATTTCAGTGAGGACTGGCAGAACGAGTATGAGGAATACTGCAAGAAACACGCCATGTGTATCGGCAACGAGAGTGCGGAACAGTTTGTGAAATACAAGGACGAACTGTTGGAACAAGGAATGAAAAGAGAGAACGCTTAATACAATCATATTATGGCGATAAGAAAGAACTTGAATCCACGGCAGATGGACATACAACCAGAGATGCGTGACATTTTGATACGTAATGGTATGCAAGCCCATATCATTGCCAATGGCGATGGTTATCAACTGGCGGTGCAGGGACACGACTCCCCACTGCTGACCTATAACCTCACCGAGAAACAGATGTTGGCATTGACCGATTGGGGAACCAACTCTGCCAACAAGAAGGCATACAATGTCTTTACCAGTATTATAGGCAAAGACTTCTATATGCCGAGAAACTTTGTCCATGCAAGGAATGCCAATGGAAGAGTGGCTATGGGACTGCATGGATATAGGATTGGTGCAGGAGAGTACGGCAGATTGGGATGGAGTCCAGAGTTTTTGGGTTGGACACCGAGAATGCAGGACGGCTATCAT
>ERZ791912.549-NODE-549-length-22690-cov-102.871791_pt1 | contig 22690 bp, 14 predicted proteins | sample MGYA00510141_ERZ791912 | MGnify/ENA primary metagenome ERZ791912 (study PRJEB30046, sample SAMN00792082) | human gut metagenome | study: EMG produced TPA metagenomics assembly of the A metagenome-wide association study of gut microbiota in type 2... | reverse complement strand
CCATGGCCATGGCAGCATTGGGAGCCGAAACAAGCTTTGACAAATTCAAGAAAGCCGGCATTAAGCCTTTCCTCCTAGCTGCCATTCTTTATTGCTGGCTCATCGGAGGTGGATATTGTCTGGTGAAGTTTGCCATTCCATATTTACAATAAGGGCGATGCCCTGGGCTAAGAGCTTTTGGGCTTTCAAGCCCGTTTTCAACCATACAGTTAGATTTTTTGTAGTTTGTGGTCTTGATTTCTCGAAAACAAGGCTAATTTCGAACATTTCGAGGGAAATCATAGAAGTTTTTTATTATACTGGCTTATAATTCGGAAATTTTTATCTAAATTTGCAACAAATTTCGTAAAAATGAGTTATTATATAATAATAGGATCATAAATGAATAGGAAAATCATGAAGATAAATAAAATGAGGAAACAGCTCATCCTCTTCCTTCTGCTTGTGACGGCAGCAGGTTCAGCCTTCGCACAGACTTCCACCATGACCGATGATCAGGTGATGAGTCTGGTAGTGAGAGAGCATGAAAAAGGGTCATCAAATGCTCAGATAGTTACCAAACTGATGCAGCAGGGTGTAGATATCTCGCAGATTCGACGGGTAAGAGACAAGTATCAGCGCCAGTTGAAACAGGGCGGGGTTACTGGTACTTCCGCCCAACTGCAAGGGAAGGAAACCTCTCGTCTTCGCACCAACAATGGTAAACCCCGTGAAGATTATGGTAAGGGAATCAGCGAAGAATCGAAGAACTACACCAACTATCGCATCACTGCACAGAAGGATGATCAGTACAAACATACTTTCGATGAGGATGATGAGGAGTATATGGATTTCCAAAACGAGATGGATGGTATTATTCCAGATACTGCGATGATGATCAAACGTCTCCTTGCTGAACGGGAAGCGAAAATCAAGAAGGTTTTCGGAAGAGACATCTTCAATAACAAAGAGTTGAGCTTCGAGCCAAATATGAATATAGCCACTCCACAGAACTATCGCTTAGGACCTGGAGATGCGGTGATCATTGACATCTATGGTGCATCACAGAAAACCATAGAAAGCACCGTTTCTCCTGATGGCGAAGTTACCATCGAAGGCTTTGGCCCTGTATCTGTAGCTGGTTTAACCGTTGCTCAGGCAAATGCCCGACTTCGCAATACACTGGGTAGCAGATACCGTTCGAGCAAGATAAAACTCACTGTAGGACAAACCAAGACCATTATGGTCAATGTGATGGGCGAAGTGAAAACCCCAGGCACTTATACCCTATCTGCCTTTGCCACCGTTTTCCACGCCCTCTATATGGCAGGTGGCACCAACGACTTGGGTACATTGCGAAACATCAAGGTTTATCGCCATAACAAACTGGTTACCGTGGTAGATATCTATGATTACATTCTCAATGGCAAACTGACCGGCAATGTACGCCTGGCAGATAATGATGTCATCGTTGTGGGAGCCTACGACTGTCTGGTTACGATTACCGGAAAGGTAAAGCGCCCGATGATTTATGAAATGAAGAAAAACGAGAGCGTGAACTCTCTTCTTAAATATGCTGGCGGATTCACAGGAGATGCTTACAAGAAATCAGTTCGCATCCATCGCAAGACTGGCAGAGACTATTCAGTATATAATGTGGAGGAATTCGATTTCTCCAGTTTCCATATCGACGATGGCGATTCCGTAAGCGTAGATTCCATTCTCCCTCGCTACAGCAACACCGTAGAAATCAAGGGAGCCGTCTTCCGACCAGGCATGTACAATTTAGGAGAGCAGATCAACAGTGTCCGCACATTGGTAGAACACGCAGAGGGATTGACAGAGGATGCTTTTACGGCACGTGCCGTCATGCACCGAATGAAATCGGACAGATCGCTGGAAGTAATAGCTGTAGATATTGCAGGCGTGATGAATGGTACTGTGGCTGACATTCCACTCAAGGAAAATGATGTCCTCTTTATTCCGACAAGACAAGAAAAGATTTCAGAGAGAACGCTCACCATCCGCGGAGAAGTACAATATCCGGGAATCTATCAATATGCAGAAAATGAAACGATTGAGGATTTCGTTCTGCAGGCTGGTGGATTGACCGACAAGGCTTCAACGATTAATGTTCTGGTAAGCCGAAGGGTAAATGACGCCAAGGCTACAAGACCAGACAGCATTATAGCCAAGACCTACACGCTCGCCCTGAAAGATGGTTTCGTGGTGGATGGCACTCCAGGATTCAAGCTGATGCCTTTCGATGAAGTGAGCATCCGCAAGAGTCCTGCCTATACGGAACAGCAGAACGTGATGATTGAAGGTGAAGTGATGTTTGGAGGCACCTATACCCTTGATCGCCGCAATGCCAGATTAAGCGATCTCTTCAAGAAGGCTGGAGGAAGCACAGACCAGGCATATATCAAGGGCGCCCGCCTGATGCGTAAGGCAAATGAAGCTGAAAAAACACGCATGGAGGCTGTTCTGAAAATGCAGAGAGAACAACAGCAGAAAAATCTTCTGCAGTTGGCGGCAAGCAGCAATAATGCCAGTGCCATTACCCAGACTGCAAAAGATGCGCAGAATGCTGATCTGTTGAAGTTCAGTGTTCCTGAAGAATATCCTGTAGGCATCGACTTAGCCGAAGCGCTCAAGCATCCAGGCAGTGATGCAGATATGATTTTGCGAGAGGGTGACAGGCTGATTGTTCCACAATACAATGGAACCGTGAAAATCAATGGTTCTGTGATGTACGCCAATACGGTAGCCTATGAAAAGGGCAAGAGTATTGCCAGTTACATCGATGAAGCGGGTGGATTTGCATCAGATGCCAACAAGAGCAAGGCTTATATTATCTATATGAATGGCAAGGTAGCTAAGGTGGGGCATGGTGCCAAGGCTCAACCTGGTTGCGAGATTGTTGTTCCATCCAAGATGAAACGCAAGATGACAGTAGCTGAAACCATGAGCATGGGCAGTAGTCTTTCCAGCATCGCTGCCATGATTGCAACAATTGCCAATCTCAGCAAATAATGATAATGAAAATCCAAAGAACAAAAAAAGCAGGCAACTATCTTCTGTTGCCTGCTTTTTTTATTCTTTGATCATGATAGGGTCATTTACTGTTGCTTCAGATACTCTGCACACATCTCTGCACAGCGTTCACCATCCACACCTGCAGAAACAATGCCGCCTGCATATCCGGCACCCTCACCACATGGGAAGAGACCTTGGATACGGACATGCATCAAGGTTTCTCTGTCACGTACGATGCGGACAGGTGAAGAGGTGCGGGTTTCCATAGCAATCAATGTTGCCTCATTGGTGAGAAAACCATGCGCATTCTTTCCAAAAGTCTTAAAGCCCTCCTGCAGGCGCTTGGAAATAAAAGATGGCATCCAGAAATGAAGCGGACTGCTGATCAAACCAGGAGCATAACTGCTCTTTGGTAAATCATAGCTCAAACGGTTGTTTACAAAATCTGCCATACGCTGCGCTGGAGCAGTCTGCTTCATATTCGCCTGCTGCCAACACTGCTTCTCTACCCTTTCCTGGAAATGCATCATAGCCAGAGGATCCTTCAATTCCTCTTCCGACTGTACAACATCTTCAGGATGTGTCTCTACCACCATACCGGAATTACTCCAGGCAGTACCACGGTTGCTAGGACTCATACCATTCACCACCAGCTGCTCCGGACCAGTAGCTGCAGGAATCACAAAACCGCCAGGGCACATACAGAAGCTATACACACCCCGTCCATCTACCTGAGTTACAAAACTATACTCGGCTGCAGGAAGATACTTTCCTCTGCCATTCCTGTTGTGATACTGTATCTGGTCGATGAGCTGGGAAGGATGCTCCAATCGAACACCGACGGCAATACCCTTGGCTTCTATTTCAATCTTCGAAGAAGCCAGATAGCGATAGACATCCCGGGCACTATGACCTGTAGCAAGAATCACCGGTCCACGATAATTCTCCTCTGCACCTGTTGCCAGGTTAACAGCTTCAACCCCAATCACACGGTCACCTTCCAGGATAAAACGAGTCATCTTGGTCTGAAAATGCACCTCACCGCCACTATTGATAATAGTATTGCGCATGTTCTCTATCACGCGAGGCAACTTATCTGTACCGATATGAGGATGGGCATCTGCAAGGATGTTCGTGTTGGCACCATGCTGGCAGAAAACATTCAGAATCTTATCCACGCTACCACGCTTCTTGCTTCGGGTATAAAGCTTACCGTCACTATACGCTCCTGCACCACCTTCACCAAAACAATAGTTGCTCTCACTATCCACCTTCTGGGTCTTGGTGATGTTGGAAAGGTCCTTCTTACGCTCTCGCACGTCCTTGCCACGCTCCAGAACAACAGGGCGATATCCCAGCTCTATCAAACGTAAGGAAGCAAAGAGACCGCCGGGTCCCTCTCCTACCACAATGACTCTCGGACGCGAACTTACATCAGGATATTCCGTATGGACATATTGATCATCCTGAGGCATCTCATTGATATAGGCACGTACCTTCAGATTCACAAAAATGGTACGCTGGCGGGCATCAATACTGCGTTTCAGTACACGCACCTTATTTAAGGTTCTTGCATCCAATCCTTTTTCTTTAGCCAGATAACGCTTGATACCCTCTTCATTGGCTGCCTGCTCTGGCAGAATTCTAATCTGATATTCCTGAATCATTTACTTTGAAATTTGAAATTTGAACTTTATGATTAGCTTTATGAAAGTGATGGGTGACAAGTTCATACTTCCATTGTTGCCAGCACTTCAAATGTATCTAACTGATACATTGTAAACTTACCATTCTCCAGTGTAGCAAACGTTGGCACATTACCACCCTTAGGGAAGGTGATGCTACCCGTATTGACAATGGCTTTTCCCTCATCATTGTGAGACAATTCCCAAAGATGCGAATGACCATAAATCATTGCATCGTAAGGTCCCTTTGGCATATTATCCTTATTGTAAATATGTCCATGGGTCAAGAGATAGCGCTTACCGTCATCTACCAGCAGAGCATAGGTTTCCATCATAGGGAAATCAAGGAGCATCTGATCTACTTCTGCATCACAGTTACCTCTGACAGCAACTATCTTGTCAGCCAGATCATTCAGTCGTTCCACAATCCCTTTAGGATCAATACCTTCTGGGATTCTGTTACGCGGACCATAGTTGATGATGTCACCCATGATACACATCATATCACACTTTTCCTTCTCAAAGAAGTCGAGAACTTTTTCCAAGGCTGGCAAGCAGCCGTGAATATCTGAGAATAATAAATACTTCATTGTGCTTATCTATATCTGTTTCTGTTTCAATTTAACATCCGCAAAAGTACGCAAATTATCCGAAACCTCCAAACTTTTCGAGAAGATTTAACGCTTTTATCATATATAATAATGTATAGAAAGTATTTTAAGCTATAAAAAACTACAAAATAAGGAAAATCGCCTACATATTGCCACTTTTTTTAAACTTTTCTTTGGCAGTTTGCTATAAATTTAGTACTTTTGCCCACAAGTTCTGCTTCGGCCCCGGTCGTTTCGGGGGGAGCATTACAATACCAACGCAAAATTCAATAACGTATGAAAGTATTAAAATTCGGCGGAACATCAGTTGGTTCCGTAAAAAGCATCCTCAGCTTGAAACGTATCGTTGAAAATGAGGCAAAGAAACAGAGTGTAGTGGTTGTCGTGAGCGCACTTGGCGGTATCACAGACAAACTCTTGCAAACCTCTCAGCTTGCCCTCAAGGGTGATGAATCATGGAGAGTCGAATTCGATGCCATGGTTGATCGCCACCATAAGATGATAGATACCATCATCACCGACACAGCAGATAGAGAAAATCTTTTTAAATCAGTTGATGCCCTCTTCGAACAGTTGAAGAGCATCTACTTCGGTGTGTATCTGATTCATGACCTCAGCGAGAAGACCCAGGATGCTATCGTGAGCTATGGAGAAAGACTCAGCTCGAAGATTGTTGCCACACTGATTCGTGGCGCCAAGTGGTTTGACTCACGTAACTTCATCAAGACAGCTCGCCTCAATGGCAAGGGGAAACATACCCTCGACAGCGAGTTGACTAACAAATTGGTGAAGGATACTTTCGCTGACCTTCCTCGCATTTCTCTCGTTCCGGGTTTCATCAGCCGCGACAAAGATACAGAACGTACCACCAACCTCGGTCGTGGTGGTAGTGACTATACTGCTGCTATCATTGCTGCTGCATTGAATGCGGAAGTCCTTGAAATCTGGACTGACGTAGATGGATTTATGACAGCCGATCCACGTGTCATCAAATCAGCTTATACGATCAACGAACTGAGTTACATTGAGGCTATGGAGCTTTGCAACTTCGGTGCAAAGGTTATCTACCCTCCTACTATCTACCCGGTTTGTGTCAACAATATCCCAATCAAGGTAAAGAATACCTTCAATCCAGATGCTCCTGGTACCATTATCAAGAATAAGATAGATAGTGACCAGAAACCTATCAAGGGTATCTCTTCTATCAATGGTACTGCGCTCATCACTGTAACCGGTCTTTCCATGGTGGGTGTCATCGGTGTAAACCGCCGTATCTTTACAGCTCTTGCCAACGAGGGTATCTCTGTATTTATGGTTTCACAGGCTTCTTCAGAGAATTCAACCTCTATCGGTGTACGTGAGCAGGATGTAGAAGAAGCAGTAAACGTATTGAACCGCGAGTTCCACAACGAGATTGCAGATGGAGCTATGTATCCTATGCATGCAGAAACCGGACTTGCTACCATTGCCATCGTGGGTGAGAACATGAAGCATGCTGCAGGTATTGCCGGTAAACTCTTCGGTACACTGGGTAGAAGCGGTATTTCTGTCATTGCATGTGCTCAGGGTGCTTCTGAGACCAACATCTCTTTTGTTGTCAAGAGCGATTACTTGAGAAAGTCACTCAACGTATTGCACGACAGTTTCTTCCTTTCAGAATACAAGGTTCTCAACCTCTTTATCTGCGGTGTTGGTACCGTAGGCGGAAAATTGATTGAACAGATCAAAAAGCAGTCTGCAGACTTGATGGAACGCAGCAAGTTGAAGTTGAATGTTGTGGGTATTGCTTCTTCCAAGAATGCCATCTTCAACCGTGAGGGACTCGACCTGGAGAACTATCAGGCAGAACTGAAGAATTCCTTGCCTAGCACACCGGAACTCCTTCGCGATACGATCCTCGCCATGAATATCTTTAATAGCGTATTCGTAGATTGTACAGCAAGCAAGGATGTTGCGACCTTATACCAGAGTCTTCTGGAGCATAACGTAAGTGTGATTGCTGCCAATAAGATTGCAGCTTCAAGCGAATATGAGAACTACGAGAAATTGAAGAAGACAGCCATTCAGCGTGGTGTATTCTTCCGTTTCGAAACCAATGTGGGTGCTGGTCTTCCTATCATCGGAACCATCAACGACCTCCGAAATTCAGGAGATAAAATCCTTAAGATAGAGGCGGTTCTCTCAGGAACGCTCAACTTTATCTTTAATGCCATTTCTGGAGTTGTTCCATTCTCAGAGACTGTGAAACTGGCAAAGGAGAAGGGTTACAGTGAGCCAGATCCACGTATCGACCTCAGTGGCATGGATGTCATCAGAAAGCTTGTCATCCTCTCCCGTGAGGCTGGATATCGTGTAGAACAGGAAGATGTAGAAAAGAATCTTTTTGTACCTAACTCTTTCTTCAAGGGTAGCATTGAAGAGTTCTGGAAGAAACTGCCACAGCTCGATGCCGACTTTGAGGCTAAGCGCAAGACTCTGGATATGGAGCACAAGCGCTGGCGTTTCGTTGCCACCCTTGACAAGGGAAAGACCAGTGTAGGTCTGCAGGCAGTAGGTCCGGAGCACCCATTCTACAATCTGGAAGGTTCCAACAATATCGTATTGCTCACCACAGAGCGCTACAAGGAATACCCTATGATGATTCAGGGATATGGTGCCGGTGCCAGCGTAACTGCAGCCGGTGTCTTTGCCAACATCATGAGTATTGCCAACGTTTAATTTCGTTGTATCAATCAATAAAGGATAACAATTATGAAGCATATTATCATTTTAGGCGATGGCATGGCCGACCACCCAGTAGAAAGACTGGGTGGAAAGACCTTGCTTCAATACGCCCATACACCTTATATGGATATGCTTGCCAAGAAAGGCAAGACAGGAAGACTCATTACTGTACCCGATGGCTTTCTGCCAGGTTCAGAGGTTGCCAACAGCTCTATCATGGGCTACGACCAGAATGAGGTTTACGAAGGACGTGGTCCACTGGAGGCAGCCAGCATCGGCTACGAGTTGAAGCCAACCGACCTGGCGCTTCGCTGCAACATCATCAACGTGCAGGATGGCAAGATCATCACCCACAATGGTGGTAACCTGGAGACAGAAGATGCTGATGTACTCATCAAGTATCTCAATGAAACCCTGGGAAAGGACTATCCTGATGTAGAATTCGTAACAGGTATCCAGTATCGCCATCTGCTCGTGGTGCATCATGGCAACAAGCACATAGAATGTGCTCCACCTCATGATCATCCTAACGAGAACTGGCATGAACTGCTCGTAAAACCTATCCTGCCGGAATCAGAAATAGAAGAGGGACATATCTCATGCAGCGATACTGCCGCTCTCTTGAACGAGTTGATTATCAAGAGTAAGGAACTCTTGGAAAATCATCCTTTCAATATAGAACGCAAGAAGCGTGGCGAGCGTATGGCAAACCTGATCTGGCCTTGGGGCGGTGGTTATCGACCACACATGCTGACTCTCTCTCAGATGTATCCTCAAATCAAGAGGGGCTCTGTGATTTCTGCCGTGGATCTGATTCGTGGTATCGGTCATTATGCTGGTCTTCGCAACATCATCGTTGAGGGTGCTACAGGCCTTTCTGATACGAACTACGAAGGCAAGGCTGCAGCTGCTATCCAGACATTGAAGGATGGAGACGACTTTGTCTATGTCCATGTGGAGGCAAGTGATGAGGCAGGGCATGATGGTGATTTGGAACTGAAAATTAAGACCATCGAGAATCTTGACCAGCGCCTCATCAAGCCTATCTTCGACGAGGTTAGCACCTGGGATGAGCCAGTCTGCATCGCCGTATTGCCCGACCACCCTACTCCTGTGGAGATTCGCACCCACGTGAAGGAACCAGTTCCTTTCCTCATCTACTATCCAGGTATCGAACCTGACCAGGTAGAGGAATACGATGAGGTAAGTTGCGTAAGCGGTAGCTATGGATTGCTCCAGCTGCAAGACTTCATGAAAGCCTTTATGGCAATCAATTAAAAAATAAGAACTTAATGATAGCGTCCGAAAGCTAATCATAAAGTTTAATGTTCAAATCTCAAAGTTCAAAGTAAAAATGAAATATTATTCAACAAATAAGAAAGCACCAATCGCCGATTTACACAAGGCGGTAGTTAAAGGTTTGGCAGAAGACCGTGGTCTCTATATGCCAGAAATCATCAAGAAGTTGCCACAGGACTTCTTCGACCATATCGAGAAACTGAGCTTCCAGGAAATTGCATACCAGGTAGCAGATGCCTTCTTCGGCGAGGATGTAGATGCAGATTCTCTGAAGAAGATAGTATATGATACCTTGGCATTCGACTGCCCTGTTGTAGAGGTAGAGCCAAATATCTACTCCCTGGAGTTGTTCCATGGTCCTACACTCGCCTTCAAGGATGTAGGTGCCCGTTTCATGGCTCGCCTGCTCCAGTACTTCGTTCGTCAGGAAGGTAAAGAGGAAGTCAACGTTCTCGTAGCAACATCGGGTGATACAGGTTCTGCCGTTGCCAATGGTTTCCTCGGTGTAGAGGGAATCCACGTTTACGTGCTTTATCCAAAGGGCAAGGTGAGCAAGATTCAGGAGAGCCAGTTCACTACCCTCGGTCAGAACATCACAGCCCTTGAGGTAGATGGCGTTTTCGATGACTGCCAGGCTCTGGTTAAGTCTGCGTTCATGGACGAGGAGTTGAACAAGCACATGAAGTTGACTTCTGCCAACTCTATCAATGTAGCCCGCTTCTTGCCTCAGGCATTCTACTATTTCAATGCATACGCCCGCATGAAGGAGAAGGGCTTGGCAGACAAGTTGGTCATCTGCGTACCTAGCGGTAACTTCGGTAACATCACAGCCGGACTCTTCGGTCATGAGATGGGCTTGCCAATCCACCGCTTCATCGCAGCCAACAACGCCAACGACATCTTCTACGAGTACCTCCAGACCGGCAAATATAATCCACAGCCTAGCAAGCAGACCATCGCCAATGCTATGGACGTGGGTGATCCTTCAAACTTTGCACGTATCTATGACCTCTACAAGGGTAATCACGATGCCATCGCTGCGTACATCAGCGGAGCTACATACAAGGATGAGCAGATAGCGGACACGATGAAGAAGTGCTATAATGAGACCAAGTATGTACTTGATCCTCACGGAGCCTGCGGCTATCAGGCATTAAAGGAGCAGTTGAAGCCAGGTGAGGTGGGTGTATTCCTGGAGACTGCTCACCCAGCCAAGTTCAAGGAGAAAGTGGATAGCATCCTCGGAACCGACATCGAGATTCCAGCCCGTCTTGCTGAATTCATGAAGGGTGAGAAGAAGAGCATCCAAATGACCAAGGACTTTGCATCATTCAAGAATTATTTGATGAACGAATAAATATGAAAATCGTTATCTTAGACGGCTATGCTGCCAATCCGGGCGATCTGGATTATCATCTGCTGGAACAATTGGGAGAGGTAGTGGTTTATCCTCGCACCTCTGATGAAGAAAAAGTGGAACGTGCCAAGGATGCAGACATCATCCTGTTAAACAAGGTACAGATGGATGCTGAAACACTGGCGCAGCTTCCAAACTTGAAGTACATCGGAATCCAGGCTACAGGTTTCAATGTTGTGGATATAGCTGCTGCCAAGAAACAAGGCATCGTGGTTACCAACATCCCTGCCTATAGTACGGATAGTGTGGCACAGATGACCTTTGCCCTCATCCTCGCTGTAACCAACCGTGTAGAGCATTACACTCAGGAAAACAGAAACGAACGATGGGCAAGCAACAAGGATTTCTGTTATTGGGATACACCTTTAATGGAACTTGCAGGCAAAAAGCTTGGCATTATGGGATTGGGCAACATCGGTATGAAGGTTGCAAATATCGCCCGCCAGTTCGGTATGGACATTTGCGCCTGCACCAGCAAGAACGCTTGCGACCTTCCGGAATGGATCCAAAAGGTCAGCAAGGATGGGTTGCTTGCCACAAGTGATGTTCTCTCCCTGCATTGTCCTCTCTCAGATGACACCTATCACTTTATCAATGAGGAGAGTATCGAAAAGATGAAGGATACTGCCATTCTGGTAAATACCGGTCGCGGACCATTGGTAGATGAAGAGGCTGTTGCAAAGGCTTTGCACGACCAGAAACTCGGTGCTTATTGTGCGGACGTGATGAGTCAGGAACCACCTTCTAAAGAGAATCCTCTTTTCAAGGAGCCTAATGCCTATCTCACTCCTCACATTGCCTGGGCTACCTTTGAGGCTCGCGAGCGCTTGAATAAGCAGGTAGCTGCTAACGTGAAGGCTTTTCTTGAGGGAAACCCTATCAATGTGGTGAACCCATAAATTGTATATTTAATTCGATAAAATAAGTAAACCGCTTATTCCCTAGATTTTATGGGGGATAAGCGGTTTATTTTTTTCCCTTAAGGGAAAATAAAAATATCCTTAAGGAAAAATATATTTTTCTTTAAGGGTAGGAAAACTTTTCCTTAAGGACATTATCGCAACAGAGTAGCGTTGTATATTTATTTCTTAGATGTAAACATCAGTTATCTCACTGGAACCTATCGTCTTCTTACCAGAATATAGATGATAACAGGTGCACCAAAAAGTGGAGTAACGGCATTGAGCGGAACGATTCCACCATCTGATGGCAGTGAACAGAGAAGATTACATAGAAGGGCAATAGCCGCTCCCATCAGCATTGTAACAGGCAGAAGCGGTCGATGATTTTCTGTACCAACCAGAAGACGTGCTATATGAGGAGTGGCAAGTCCAATAAAGGCTATAGGACCACAAAAAGCAGTAACTACTGCAGTAAGCATACCCGTTATGACGAGCAGGGCTATTCGGAGTTTCCTGATAGGAAAACCTAAATTCTCCGCATATTGCTCCCCCAACAGCATTGCATTAAGCGGCTTGATGAGCAAAAGGGAGCCCAACAGACCGAGGATGGCAAATGGCACAAACCATCTCACCTCGTCCATAGAAACATTGCTGAAACTTCCCATTCCCCATATCAGATAGGATTTCACACCTTCTGCCGTACTGAAGAAATTCAATAACGAGATGGCGCTGCTGGCAAGATAACCTACCATCAAACCGATAATAAGTAGGACAGTATGACTTCTAACAATGGCAGAAAAAGCTGTGATGATTCCCATCACCAGCATTGCACCTGCAAAGGCTGACACCAGAATAGCCATGAATCCACCAATAGCATAACCACATTCGCCATCCAGGAAACCCAGACAAAGATGATCCAGACTTATGTTGCCCCCAAAGGCTAACATAACGATGGCAACAGCCAAGCCTGCTCCACTGCTGATTCCAAAAACATCCGGTCCTGCCAAAGGATTACGGAAAGCCGTCTGGAGCAGTAAACCGCTTGTGGCAAGAGCTGCACCAGAAAGCAAGGCTGTGATGGCCTGCGGAAGACGTGATTCGAGGATAATATAGCCATAAGTATCAGAGACTGTCTGATTCCCCGTCAATGCACCGACCACCTCCCTGTAGGGAATGCTGACGCTACCCCATACCAAATTGCCGAAGAACAACAGCATGATGGCAACTGCCAAGACAATAGAGATAATGACTTTGTTCATGGTTTCTATTGTAATTGACGATGATAGAATCTCAAAGCTCCCAACATTCTGATTTCCTTTGCATACTTCGAGAACTTAGCGTGATCAGCAGGATGTGAAAGGAGGATAAACTCACGAAGCAGGATTTCAGGATGAAAACCGGTGAGTTCAAAATAGGGTTCTGTACTGGTATCCACCTCGTAAATCTGCGGATTGGCAAAGCAATGAAGAGCCTTGTAGCCATCATACTCCTGAAGCAATTGGGCTCGGGTTAATGGCGCACCGCCGAAATACTTAAATGCCCAGACATCAATATCTTTTCCTTTCGAAAGAATCTGCTCCGGACTCATCGCAAGACTTCCACTGTGCAAATCGTCTTCAAAGACATAACGGGCATTGGCATCCTTTAACAAAATACCTATAGTACTCCGTCCTCCAGGAACATACCATACGCTTCCCGTTTTTCTTTCGGTCAACACCGACAGACCTTGCGGTAACTTCTTGGCAACAGCCTTCAGATGCTGATAATCCTGTTCTATGCGCGTAAAGAGCGAGTCCGCATTCTTGTCAAAAAGCATCCCATAAAACTTCATCCATTCTGCTCTCCCCAATGGCGAAGTCTCCATATAATCGGCAGCTTCAATCAGAGGAATATGAAGCTTATCCAGCTTACCATATCCTCCACTGTTCTCGAATGGAGAAACCAGGAGAGCCTCCGGCTTCAAGGAGATGATACGTTCAATATCCGGTTGCATACTGGAACCACAATCCACCACTCTCTTCCTGATATCTGGGATATTGATATAATTCATATCACATACGCCACTGATGGCATTCTTGCAACCCAGTTCATACATCAGCTGACAATGAGGTCCCGTAAAGACCACGCTGCTCGTTACCGGTGTGCGGACTGTATCTGTAGCGCATCTGGCAGCAGAAGCACGTCGCAAGGCAAGTCGTGTTACTGTTTCATTTCCCTCCTTCCCTTTTGGCACCAGAATATAGCGATGCAGAAGAGTTCCCTCTTTCCAGGGATTGGCAAGAATCACCTCAGTATATTCTTCTCCGTGCTTCACCATCGTGAGATGCTGCGCATATTTTAACGGGATGGTATCCCCTGCATCCACATCATTTCCAGTCTGAGTCTTACTCATCTGACAGGATGCAAAAAGAGAAGCTAGCCCCAAGAACAAAGCTGACTTAAAAAAACTATAATTGATAAATATCTGTTTCATCATTAAACGTAATTACATAATCTGTCTGCAAAAGTACAAAGAAAAAATAAGCCAGACAAGTTTTCTGCAAAAAAAAAATGCTCCGGGAAAAGTCTTGGAACCTTTCCCGGAGCAATAATCATTATTTCTAAAAGAGTTCAGGCAATATTACTTGCTCTCTGCCTCAGCCTTCTTGGTCTCAGCTGCTGTTGGACCATAGTAGCCATAGTAAGCCTGATAGCGAGTGTAACCCCAGTTAGCCTGAGCCTTCTCTGGGTCGAGCTCCTTAGCCTTGTCGAGAACCTTGATTGCCTCCTGGTAAACTACCTTGCGACCGTTAGGGTCCTGCAAGTTACCAGCCTTGCTGTTGTAGCAAGCACCGAGGTAAACCAAAACTACAACGTTGTCTGGCTTTGCGTCAAGAGCCTGCTTGAGGCAGCTGATAGCCTTGTCTGCATCATTCTTCTGGATATACATCATACCCTTGTTAGCAAGAGCAACGAAGTTCTTTGGATCCCTAGCGATAGCACCATCTAAAAGCTCCATCTGCTCCTTCTCCATCTTCAAAGAAGAATACATAGAGTTCAAGCCGTCAAGAATAACCTCGTTGGTCTGATCCTTATCGAAGAGAGCCTTCAGCTTGTCAACATAAGCCAAAGAATCAGCCTTAGTCTTCAAACCATCCTTCATTACATAGAGCTTGAGGTTGAGAGCATCCTTAGCCTCCTTCTCGCTTGTCATAGCAATGTCGCAATACTTCTCACAACGAGCAACATCCTTAGCCTGATAAGCATAACGAGCAGCGAAGAGAGCTACCTGACCGATATAATCCTTCTCAGCATCCTTCTGCTTAGCATCAATGCCAGCGAAGAGAGGATCAGAATCAGTATCGAGGAATGCACCCCAGTACTTCAATACCTCATCAGCCTTATTGTTCTGAGCAGCAGTCTGACCTGCGTTTACGAGCTGCTGACGAGCACCCCAAACACGTGATGCATTGCCATTGAACTTAGGAGCCACCTTACCCTTAGCGTTAGGAAGCTGATCGTACTTATAGCACTCAATAGCATTCATCAATGCATTGTAAGCACCCTCGTTCATAGCATTCTCATCCACTGGATCATTCTTCTTCATGATCTGATTGGTCTGCTGGATGCTCTGCTGGTCGTTGAAAGCCTTCATTCCGAGATCAACAAGCTTGTTGTAAGCCTTTGCCTTCTCAGCATCGTTAGCCAACTGACCCAAATTCTGCTTAACCAAAGCCTCAGCCTCAGCATAAGTCTTAGCCTTCAGCACTGCCTTGAGGGCATCGCTGTCTCCTGCGAATGCTGATGTGGTACCTAGTACCATCATTGCAGCAACGATTAACTTTTTCATTTTGTTTAAAGTTTAAAAAGTTGAAATTTATAATTCTTTACGCGTCTTCAATATAATGTGAACGAGCGTTCAGGATGTTACTCCTGAACGTTCTCGTCTTCTTGATTCTCTAACTCAGTTTCAGCCTCGACTACTTCTTCTGCTGTCTTGGCACCCACTGTGTCATTCTCAATCTCCTCGCTCTTCTTGGCCCAGGCAGAACGGCTTTCCTCCTCTACCGAAGCTTCGAGCTCTGAACTCATCACCTTACATACGCTGGCGATGACATCATTCTTCTTAGCCAGATTGATGAGGCGAACACCCTGAGTTGCACGACCCATCACGCGGCAGTCTGCCACTGCAAGACGAATCACGATACCACTCTGGTTGATGATCATCAGGTCGTTTTCATCAGTAACGTTCTTGATAGCAACCAGACGACCGGTCTTTTCTGTGATGTTGAGTGTCTTCACACCCTTACCACCACGGTTGGTTACACGGTAATCAACTACGTCTGAACGCTTACCATAACCCTGCTCACTTACTACCATGACCGTCTCCTTCTCAGGATCATTGACTACAATCATACCAATCAATGCATCATCACCCTCATCGAGACGCATACCACGAACACCGGTAGAAGTACGTCCCATAGTGCGGATCTGATTCTCATCGAAGCGAACGGCACGACCATTGCGGTTAGCAAGAATCAACTCATTATGGCCATTGGTCAAGCGAACATCTACCACCTCATCGCCTTCAACGATATTGATGGCAATCACACCGTTGGCACGAGGACGAGAGTATGCTTCCAGACAGGTCTTCTTGACAGTACCATTCTTGGTAGCGAAGACTACATAATGACTATTGATGAACTCAGCATCATTCAATCCCTTCAATCGGAGGAATGCGTTTACCTGATCATCGCTCTCAATGTTGAGGAGGTTCTGGATTGCACGACCCTTGGAATTGCGGTCGCCCTCTGGAATCTCGTAACACTTCAACCAGTAGCAGCGGCCCTTCTTGGTGAAGAACAGCATGGTCTGGTGCATAGTTGCAGGATAGATATACTCGGTGAAGTCCTTATCACGGGTGCGGGCACCCTTGGCACCAACACCACCGCGAGCCTGCTCACGGAACTCTGACAATGGAGTACGCTTGATGTATCCGAGATGACTGACCGTGATAACTACTGGATCGTTTGGATAGAAGTCCTCTGGATTAAACTCGTGATCGTCTGGCTTGATCATAGTACGACGTGCATCGCCATACTTCTCCTTCACCTCATTGAGTTCATCCTTCATCACCTTCTTGCAAAGTTCTGGATCGTTCAGGATTTGGTTCAAGTAGTCGATGGTCTTCATCAACTCATTGAATTCATTGTGCAACTGCTCCAGACGCAAGCCTGTCAACTGGCTGAGGCGCATATCAACGATAGCCTTACTCTGCAGTTCGTCGAGTTCAAAACGCTTCTCCAAGTTGCGCTGAGCATCAGAAGGAGTCTTGCTGGCACGGATGATATGAACCACCTCATCAATATTGTCGCAGGCAATAATCAATCCTTCGAGGATATGAGCACGCTCCTGTGCCTTCTTCAGTTCAAACTGAGTACGGCGGATTGTAACATCATGACGGTGATCAACGAAGTACTTCACGCATTCCTTCAAACTCAGGAGACGTGGACGACCATTAACAAGAGCGATGCAATTAACTGAGAATGAACTCTGAAGAGCTGTCAGCTTGAAGAGTTTGTTCAAGAGAACATTAGCATTCGCATCACGCTTTACATCAACCACGATACGCATACCCTGGCGGCCAGACTCATCGTTGACATTGGCAATACCATCAACTCTGCCTTCCTTGGCAAGATCAGCAATAGCCATCACGAGCTGCTCCTTGTTGACACCATAAGGAATCTCTGTGATGACAATCTTATCGTGATTTTCGCCAGTCTCGATCTCAGCAGTAGCACGTACCACGATTCTACCCTTACCGGTCTCGTAGGCATCCTTCACACCCTGGATACCATAGATGGTAGCACCAGTAGGAAAATCAGGAGCAGGGATATACTGCATCAAGCCATCTGTATCAATATCATTATTGTCGATGTAAGCACAGCAGCCATCAATTACTTCACCCAGGTTGTGGGTAGGAATATTGGTAGCCATACCTACAGCAATACCGTTACCGCCATTTACCAGCAGATTAGGAATCTTGGTAGGCATTACGGAAGGTTCCTGGAGTGTGTCGTCGAAGTTGTTCATCATATCAACGGTCTCCTTGTCAAGGTCGTCCATGATGTGCTCACCCATCTTGGAGAGTCGGCACTCTGTATAACGCATCGCAGCAGGAGAGTCACCGTCCACAGAACCGAAGTTACCCTGTCCATCAATCAAAGTGTAACGCATGTTCCACTCCTGACCCATACGAACCAAGGCACCATACACAGAAAAGTCACCATGTGGGTGGTACTTACCAAGTACCTCACCTACTACGCGGGCACACTTCTTGTAAGGTTTGTCACTGGTGTTTCCAATACCCAGCATACCATAGAGAATACGGCGGTGCACAGGCTTGAAACCATCGCGTACATCAGGGAGGGCACGAGCCACAATCACTGACATCGAATAGTCGATGTAGCTAGACTTCATCTCCTCCTCAATGTTGATTTTCATGATTCTATCATGATCCATTGTCTGATTTTCGTCCATATTTAAATACTAATTGTTTATACCTTATTATATATATACCTATTTACCTTCTATTTTCAGGCGTTGACAGGTATTTGCCACCATCCAAGGGAGAAGCATCAGCGATTGCTTCCAACCAACCTCGCAAAAATGGCTCGAAATTGCGTTTAAGGGCTTTTTCTTGCGTTTTAAGCCGTTTTAGCCTCTGCAAAATCACGACAAAGGTACAAAAATAAAATGAAATAAAAGGCATAGAATCGAAAAAAAACGATAATTTAGCATTAATTGTGTTTTAAATAAGTAAAAAAGTTGCCTAAACTCTTGTTTGTTACCAAAATAATGTGTACTTTTGCATTTGAATTTAATGAGTAAGACATGCAAAATCCATTTCAACATATCAACGACGTACTCAACTACAGTGGCAAAGAAGCCTACCGTATGTTGGGAAATCAGGTGAACACAGAGCACCTGATGTTGGGAATCCTGCATTGTAACAACAAGCAGGTGAACGATATTTTCGAGCATTTTGGCATCAACACCGACGTACTCCGCTCCACGCTTTACGATTCGCAGGAACAGGCGATAGACAAAATCTCTGCTGAGGAAATTGCGGAAACAGAAGAAGGACGAGCCTTGAAGTACGACAAGGAGACCAGCGAAGTGATCAGCGAAGCCATTATCGAAGCTCGTCTCTGTGAGGGAAAGGCTGCTTTGGTACAACCGGAGCACCTGCTGCTCGCCATCTTGAAGAAGGATGAGTGCGACCCTGCCAAACTGCTCATCACACAAGGTCTGACCTATAAGAAACTGTTCGACTATATCAATGGTATCAACCTGGACATTGACAACAAACTCAATAAGTTGAACCAAGAAGTAGAGAACTATAAGCGCAATCAGATTGACGGGGATTCAGAACAGGAAGTTGTAGATGAAAAACCGGAAACAGAGACTGCGCCAGAGCAGGAACAAGAATCTGCCGAAGGCGACATCAACATGATTGACCTGCGAGATAAGCAACAGCTTCCCGAAAATCAGGAAGAAGCCGATACTTCTACCCTTCCTGACGGTGCAGCTTCAGCCCAGGACAATCAGGGTGATCTGCTGGATCCAGAGGAGGAACCTCTTGACTTCAGTGAAAATCAAAATTCCAACAACGGAAAGCAGGATGGTAACAACGGCAAGCGTACACGCAATGTAGTGGGCGCCAAGCCAACCAAGTCGAATACTCCATTTCTGGACAAATTCAGCTACGATCTGACCAAGGCTGCCAAGGACGGAAGCCTGGATCCTGTAGTAGGAAGAGACAAGGAGATTACCCGCCTGATGGAAATTCTGGGAAGAAGAAAGAAAAACAACCCAGTATTAATAGGTGAACCTGGTGTTGGCAAAAGTGCCATCGTAGAAGGACTGGCACAGATGATTGCCAAGGGCGACCAGAGTTCCCTCTTCTTCAACAAGCGAGTATTGAGTCTCGATATGACAGGCATTGTTGCCGGCACCAAATATAGAGGTCAGTTTGAGGAGCGCATCAAGGGTGTCATCAAGGAACTGGAAAGAAACCCGAACATCATCGTTTTCATCGATGAAATCCACACTCTGATTGGTGCGGGTGGTGCTGAAGGAAGCATGGATGCTGCCAACATCATGAAACCAGCTCTGGCACGTGGCTTCATTCAGTGCATCGGAGCCACCACCCTCAACGAATATCGCAAGAGTATTGAAAAGGATGGTGCTTTGGAGCGTAGATTCCAGAAGATCATCGTAGAACCTACTACTGCCGAAGAGACGCTGGAGATTCTGCATAACATCAAGGAGAAATACGAAGAGCATCATAATGTGAGCTACACAGACGAAGCACTGAAAGCATGTGTAAAGCTTGCAGACAGATATATGCACGACCGCTCCTTCCCAGACAAGGCCATTGATGTGATGGACGAGGCTGGCGCTCACATTCACATCAACAGCGCAACCGTCCCTGACGAACTCATAGAGGCTGAAAAGAAGCTCAATGCAACCATCGCCAAAAAACAGGCTGCCGTGGCAAGCCAGAATTTCGAGATGGCTGCAACATTGAGAGACTACCAGACAAAGCAGGAACGCGACATTGAGATGATGCGCAAGCAATGGGAACATGGTGATCCGAACCACCGTGTCACCCTAGACGAAACGGAAATCGCCAAGGTAGTAAGCAACATGACAGGCATCCCTGTCCAGCAAATGGCAGAGAGTGAGAATATCCGTCTGAGAAATATGGGCAAGGTACTCAAGGAAAAAGTGATTGCCCAGGACGCTGCCATCGACAAGGTAGTGAAATCCATCCAGCGCAACCGCATGGGACTGAAAGACCCTAACCACCCTATCGGTGTGTTTATGTTCCTTGGTCCTACCGGTGTCGGAAAGACCTACCTCGCCAAGAAACTGGCAGAAGAGATGTTCGGTTCGGCAGATGCACTCTTCAGAATCGACATGAGCGAGTATGCTGAAGGATTCAACACTTCACGACTCATCGGTTCGCCTCCAGGATATGTAGGCTACGATGAAGGTGGACAGTTGACAGAGAAAGTACGCCGCAAACCATACAGCATCGTTCTGCTGGATGAGATAGAGAAGGCAAACAGCCAGGTGTTCAATCTCCTGCTGCAGGTAATGGATGAAGGAAGACTGACAGATGGAAACGGTCGTCTGATAGACTTCCGTAACACCATCATCATCATGACCTCCAACGCTGGTACCCGACAGCTCAAGGAATTCGGCAGAGGCGTAGGTTTCAATGCTGGCGGAATCGGCAGCAACGGAATGCCTATCGACGAAAAGGATAAGGAGTATGCTCGTAGCGTCATTCAGAAGCATCTGTCCAAGCAGTTTGCTCCGGAATTCCTCAACCGTCTCGATGAGATTATCACCTTCGACCAGCTCGATTTGTCTGCAATCACCAGCATCGTAGATTTGGAGTTGAAATCTCTCGTAAAGCGAGTTGAAAATCTGGGTTACCATTTCCAGATGACCGACAAGGCAAAGGAATTCGTAGCCAGCAAGGGATACGATGTGCAGTTTGGTGCCCGACCATTGAAGCGGGCTATTCAGAACTACGTGGAGGACGGACTCTGCGAGCTGCTGATGGAAGGTAACCTGAAGCCAGGAGCCACCATCAGCATCGGAAAGAATCCGAAGAAAGACGAATTGACTTTCAAAAATATGACAAAAGATTAATTTGGTATATAAAATCTTACATCAGGGAGTTTGCCTGTGAAGGTAGGCTCCCTTCCATTTTTTTGTTAATGATAGTTAACACAAAGAAAACTCTTCACTAATTATTTTCTCAATTAGAAAATTTTGGTTACCTTTGCATTCACGTAAAGAGAAAAGCCATGATGGCTCAGTTGGTAGAGCAACGCATTCGTAATGCGTGGGTCGCGGGTTCGAGTCCCGCTCGTGGCTCTCTTTCTTCAGCAAGCCGTGCTTGCATCTCCCTCCAAAAGTTTTTTGTCTGCGAGATTAGCACATCGGTAGTGCACGGGCTTCCCAAGCCTGTGAGGCGGGTTCGACTCCCGTATCTCGCTCTAATACTGACAATCAACCACTTACGTCATTTTTGCCATTAAAAACATAATAAAACCAACCCATTTCCACCTACAAAATAGGTACAAAATCGTGTATAATGTACGCCAATGTGAGTAGTTTTGTGAGTAATATGTGAGTATAATCGAGTTGTGAGTAGAAATTGTGAGTAAATTAGTTCCTCCCTTATTTAGTTCATCTCTTATTTGGTTCATCTCTGCCATTGTCTGAAAATTCAGCACTGGAAGCGTAAACCTTTACGCACGATTTTTCAGGTTTTTCGATATAAGATACCGATATTTTTTATACCTTTGCATCAGATTTCAGAAAGATAAGAATTTCTTTTCTAACAGGTACGGGTTCCTTTTTAATTAGGTTCAAATTCCTTTTCAGAAAGATATAGGTATCGAGAAAGAAATAGATGATATTCTATTATGAAACTAACGAATAAAACAAATAACAAACAATATAAACAGATCATGAAAGAGCTTAAAGCATTGAACAAGCGCACTGCTCCTAAGAGCGTAGCGCCAGAGAAAATCATTCAGTTTGGTGAAGGTAACTTCCTCCGTGCATTCGTAGATTGGATTGTATGGAATATGAATAAGAAAACCGACTTCAACGGTTCTGTCGTTGTCGTTCAGCCATTGGCTGGCGGTATGGTAGATTGGTTGAATGGTCAGGACTGCCTCTATCATGTCAACCTTCAGGGTAAGGAGAACGGTCAGACTATCAATACATTGGAGCGTATTGACGTAATCAGCCGTGCGTTGAACCCATATTCTCAGAACCAGGCTTTCATGGCTTTGGCAGAGCAGCCAGAGATGCGTTTCATCATCTCTAACACAACAGAGGCAGGTATTGCTTTCGATGATTCTTGCAAGTTTACAGATGCTCCTGCAGCTTCTTACCCAGGTAAGTTAGTTCAGTTGCTGTTCCACCGTTACAAGTTCTTCGAGGGCGATCCTACCAAGGGTA
>ERZ791912.537-NODE-537-length-23040-cov-107.108419_pt1 | contig 23040 bp, 11 predicted proteins | sample MGYA00510141_ERZ791912 | MGnify/ENA primary metagenome ERZ791912 (study PRJEB30046, sample SAMN00792082) | human gut metagenome | study: EMG produced TPA metagenomics assembly of the A metagenome-wide association study of gut microbiota in type 2... | reverse complement strand
ATACAGGCAGCTGGTACACCGTCAAGACTGACGATGGCCAGCTGATTGAAAGCAAAATCAAGGGCAATTTCCGATTGAAGGGCATCCGCAGCACCAATCCTGTGGCTGTGGGCGACTATGTGCAGCTCATCACCAACCAGGAGGGCACGGCGTTCATCTCTTCCATCGAAGACCGCCAGAACTATATTATCCGTAAATCACCCAACCTCAGCAAGCAGAGTCACATCCTTGCGGCTAATCTCGATCAGGCACTGCTTGTGGTTACCGTGAATTACCCTGAGACTTCCACCACCTTCATCGACCGATTCCTGGCTGGAGCCGAGGCATACAGAGTGCCCGTCATCATCGTGTTCAACAAGTGCGATCTTCTTACCGAAGAAGAGCTGCGCTACGAGAAAATGATGCGCACCCTCTATGAGACTATTGGTTACCAGTGTGTAGAGATTTCGGCTGCTACCGGTGAGGGCGTAGATGAGTTGCGTCCGCTCATCCGAGACAAGAAGTCGCTGCTCAGCGGCAACAGTGGCGTAGGCAAGTCAACCCTCATCAACCAGCTCATTCCGGATGCCGGACAGCGCACCGCCGAAATCAGCGAGGCGCATAACAGCGGTATGCATACCACCACCTTCAGCGAGATGCTGGAACTTCCGGAAGGGGGCTATCTCATTGATACTCCGGGCATCAAGGGCTTCGGTACCTTTGATATCGAGAAGGAGGAACTCACCAGCTATTTCAAGGAAATTTTCAAGTTTTCGCAGAACTGCAAGTTCTCCGACTGTACCCACACCCACGAACCGGGCTGTGCTGTCATCAAGGCTGTGGAGGAGCATTATATTGCTGCCAGCCGCTATCAGAGCTATCTCTCTATGCTCGAAGACAAGGACGAGAATAAGTATCGTGAGGCATTCTAGAAACCATGGTTTCCGGAGTGGATATAAAATAAGAATTATGGCAAAACAGGAACAGAAGGATTTTAAACAGCGCGTAGAGGAAGGCGAATTTGCACAGAGCGCAGAGATTTCTGCCAGTTATCTCGACGAAGACATCCTGATCATAGACAATGTCAAGGTGTTGCAAAACCCAGACCCCGTAAGATTGCAGATGAACATGATTGCATCCTGCTTGCGTGGCAGTCTGAAAGTAGAGTATAATGGTAATATCCTCTTGGTAGAGAAGGGCGATATCTTTATCTGTCCTCCCAACTCTACACTCGACATCGTGGAAGTGTCGGGCGATTTTGCGTGCACGGCGATGTGTGTGAGCAATCACGGCATGCTGAATATCCTTCGTTCTCATATTTCGGTATGGAATCGGGCGATGTATGTGAGCAAGGTGTCTGTGCTGAAGATGAACGAGGTGGATATGGTATTCTATGCCAAGTTCACCGATTTGGTGCGTCTGTGCCTGGATCCATCGTTCAGCGAGCGCACTTCGTGGAAGCCTTATCGCCGAGAGATTGTGGAGACGCTCTTGAAGAGTGCGCTTTTGGCGGTGAGCAACATGCTGCTGGAGGATATGCCGAAGGAGGAGCTGAATTCCAGTTCTAGCGAACTTTTCGATCAGTTCCTGGAGCTGTTGCAGCAGGCGGAGGTGAAGCATCAGCCGGTGGAGAATTTCGCCCGTAAGCTCTGCATCACTCCGAAGTATCTCTCCATCATCTGCAAGCGCCATTCGGGCAAGACGGCGATAGAGTGGATTACGGAATATACGCTTGCCGACATCACTTATCTCCTCCGTTCCACCTCGAAGACCATCAAGGAGATTTCGGGCATTCTGGGTTTCTCCAACACATCTTTCTTTGGCAAGTATGTGAGAGAGCATCTCCACATGTCGCCATTGAAATACCGCGAAAGTTTGAGGAAGAAATAGCGTTTTGCTATGTCATCTCAAAAAAATGGCAACCGGAAATAATTCGGTTGCCATTTTTCTTTCTTACTTCTCTGGGAAGATTTCTGCCAGCTTCTTTGCCATACGCTCAGCGAGTACGGTGGTATAAACTACCTTGCCCTCCGGGTTGATGAGATACATGGTAGGAAGCCAGGAAATCTTGTAATCCTTGGAAATCTGGGTTTCCTTCCACTTCTTGAACTCGCTGTACTGCTCCCATTCCACGCCGTTTGCCTGGGTGTAGTTGTCGAGCTTCTGCTTGTCGGTATCCATGGATACACCGATGAACTTGGCACGGGTGCCGTACTTTTGGAACATCTCCTTGACGGTAGGAATCTCTCTGCGGCAATCAGGGCACCAGGTAGCCCAGAAATCCAATACCGTCCATGTTCCCTTCTTGAGAGCAGGGAAGGCTGGGGCCTCTGTTCCTGCAGCCAGGAGATTCTTGGCATAGAGTACATCCACATCCTGTGGGTTCTGGGCTGTTGTTGCGCTGCCCTGAGCGCTGGCTCCGATGACAGATGCTGCCATGAGGAGCAAAGAGAATATTGCTTTTTTCATTTTCTTTATATTTATAAATTCCGAATGCAAAGATACGGATAATTTTCGAAAAATGATATTAGATGGATGAAAAAATGCCGGACGCATCTTGAAAAAGATGGTCTGGCATTTAATATTAGGCAACCATACCTAGAATCCATTCCAATCTTCTCTTCATATCTGTGTAAATAATATTCAAGAAAGGGAAAATCAGGTGGAAACGCCCGAAAAACGGGGAAAAAAGAGATGGAGAATTTTCCCTTAAGGGTTTTTATTTTTTTCCTTAAGGGAAAATATATTTTTCCTTAAGGAAAATGACAGCTTCTCTTAAGAGTTTTTTTCGTTATGTTCAATCTGTAAAGTTATTTATTGTGCCAGCACTATATTCTTTCTTGTTTTAGTTACCTTAAGACGGTAACTACTCAATCATTGAAAAACTAAAAAAAGGGTGCGTCATAAATCCATGACGCACCCTCCTCATATAAAATTATCAACTATCAACAGACCTTATTTCACGCTCCATTCGAAAAGACCGCAGGAATGGGTTTCCGGCTGCTTCAGTTCGAGCTTCACAGCCTTGGTCTTCACTGGATCGAAATTCACGATGCAGGCTACACCACGCTTGCATGGATAAGCATCGGCTCCTGGAACTTCCTTCCAGTTGCCTGCCTCGTCCTGATAGTAGAGTTTCCAGCTGTCTGGCACCTTGCAACCGCCCCATGGCTGGTCGTCGTACCAATATACGGTGCTGGTCTTGATCTCCTTGCTCTCAGGGAAGGTGTAGGTAATCCACTCTGTAGTGTTCTTCTTAGGCCACCAGTGGATGTATGGGATAGAACGGTCGTTCTCATCGGCAGGAACCAGTCCGTCGGTAATGCTGCTCTTTGCTGGCACTGGAGAAGAGAATTCTACCTTAGCCTGTGCGGCGAGAGTTGCAGGAGCAGATGGCTTTGCTGCCTTGACATCCTGTGGCAACCATACCTTCATGTTGCCGTTGCCACGATGAGCCCAGGCGAAGTATGGGATGAGGGTCAGGGTCTGGTCCTTGGTGCTCAGCTTGCCGCTCTTGTCGTAGGCGAGAGTCTGCACATTCTCGGTCAAGGTCTCCATGTTCTGACCCTTGTAGAGTGTCAGTACATTCTTATATTTAGGGTCGATGAAGCCATCGTAAGAGAGCTTGCCCTCAGCGAACTGAGGTTCGCGGTTCTCCAGGATGCTCATGATATCGAAGCCCTGGTTGTCTGGCCACTCTGCACAATATACGATAGGACCACGTTCGATGCTGATGCAGCCGCGGTCGGCCTCTACCTTATTGTTGGCACGTACGGTGCGCGCCTCCATATCGAAGTGAACGCGAACCACATCGCCCTTCTTCCACTTGCGGTTGATGGTATAATAGCCATCCTCTGTCACCTTACCCTCTACCTTCTTTCCGTTTACGGTGATGGTATAGCCCAGTCGCTTGCCGTCGCTGTAGTAGTAGAGATCGGATGGTACAGGCTGACCCTTCACCCATCCAGGGATGCGGATCTTCATGCCAAACTGACCAGCCTTGTTGTCATCCACCTTGATGGCGATATCTCCGTTCCAAGGGTACTGTGTATCCTGGCTCAGGGAAACCTTCTTGCCGGCTACCTTCAGAGAAGAAGAGTTGCTGAGGAAGAGGTTGACATATACATTCTTATCCTTTACGGCATATACATAGCCCGGGAGGGATGGCAGGAAGCGGCAGATGTTGCTAGGGCAGCAGGCACAGCCGAACCAAGCCTGTCGCTGATGCTGACCCATGCTCTCCAATGGGTTAGGGTAGAAGAAGCCGCCGCCGTCCATGCTCACACCACTGATGAGACCATTGTAGAGGGTGCGCTCCAAAACATCGTAATACTTGCTCTCGCCATGGAGGAGGAAGAGTCGGTAGTTGACATAAACATTACCGATGGCAGCACAAGTCTCGCAGTAAGCACTCATGTTTGGCAGATAATAGTTAGGTCCGAAAGCCTCACCATTGTTGGTGGCTCCGATACCGCCAGTGATATAGAGTTTCTTGCTTACGATGTTGTCCCAGATGCGGTCGATGGCGTGGATATAAGCGGTATCGCCAGTGAGGGCGGCTACATCTGCCATGCCGGCATACATATAGGTGGCACGTACGGCATGACCTACAGCCTCATCCTGCTCCAATACAGGTTTGTGGCTCTGTGAGTATTCTGTCTGAATCTTGGTCTTGCCACGATAGTCGAGGAAGAACTTAGCCTCGTCCAGGTATTTCTTGTTGCCTGTGGCGAGATAGAGCTTGCAGAGAGCCATCTCTGCTATCTGGTGTCCTGGTACCACGCAAGCCTGACCTGCCTTAGGGCCTACCTCCTTGACCACGCAGTCGGCATAGCGGATGGCGATATCGAGGAACTTGCGGCTACCTGTAGCCTGCCAATGAGCCACGGCACCCTCCACCATGTGGCCGAGGTTGTAGAGCTCATGGCTCAAGTCTTCCTCCATGCTCCATCGAGTGTCGCCTGCCCAGAAGTGAGGATGCTTTGGATTTTGGGTGCGGGCTGTGTAGAGATATCCATCAGGCTCCTGAGCCTTACCGATGATGTTGAGCACACTGTCGATATAAGCCTTGAGTTTCTGGTCTGGATAGGTCTGGAGCACGTAGCTAGCGCCCTCGATAGTCTTGTATGGGTCGGTATCATCGAAGCTGTAAGGCATCAGCTTGCCCACGTCGTAACTGTCGCTAGGGTGAGCGGCGCGCTCAAAGTTCTTGTATCTTCCCTCTGATTCGCACTTGCTGAAAGCCAGCGGGATGGTTACCTTGCGAGAGGTCTCGATACGCTGTCCCCAGAACGTATTGTTCCATACTTTTACAGATGTGAAAGGAACAGGAGTAATAGGGTAGCCCCCCGAACTCTTGTTTACCTTCTGTGCCGAAGCAGGCATCAATGCCAATGCCGCCAAGGCTGATGTCATCAAAATCTTCTTCATGTTTTTTACTTTGAACTTTGAATTTTGAACATTGAACTTTATGATTAGTAAAGCTCAATGTTCTCTTTTCTGTATTCTTGATTATTATTTTTTAATTCTTAATTCTTCTTCGGAATGTATTCATCCCAGAGTTTCAATGAATGCAGATAGCCGGAGAATGGCCATGCCTCTTCGGCATTCTTGCCCAGAAGCATAAACTGCGATGGCTTGACGAGGAGCTGGATATCCTTCTGGCTGATGAGCTTGTCGTTGATGTAGATGCTTTCGATTCTGCCATCGAAGCAGACATATACGTGCTGCCACTTGCCTTCCAGGGTCTTCATCTCCTTGTAGCCGGCATCCTCGTACCATCCGTAGTGGTTCATCACACCGCATCTTGGCTCGGTGCCGTTTACCAACATCAGCTTCTCCAGTTCATCGTGCGAAGAGGTGAAATCGGCTACGCATTCATTCTCGGCAATCTCCGGATTCAGAATCCATGCCTCGATGGTGTATGGAGCGTTGTCGCGGATAGTGGCAGGGAGCATGAAGTTGCTTCTGTAACTCTCCTTGCCGGTAAAGGCGAATGCCTTCTTGCCCTCTATAGTCTTGATGATGGCTGCTGTATCGTGCTGCGTTTCGAACTCGCCCTTGAGGTGAACATCCAGCGGACTGCCGTTCTTGATGTAAGGTACGGTATCGCCCTCGTTGTAGTAGTCAGCGCTGATATCTACCACCAGTCCCTGACAGTTCTTATCAGCTACCGGTTCACGCACAATGTTGCTCTGGGCATCGAAAGCCTTTTCTGCAGCCTCCTGTTCCCAGTTATAATAACGGAGATTGGTGAGGGTAAATTGCTTTTCGCCTGCACTAATTTCCAGTTTTCCTTCAGAAAGATTCAGACGAGGATCGTTTTCATCTATCTGATGCCAGCTTCCGTTGTCGAAAGCCTGGGCGGTGAGGGTGTGCTTGCGTGCCTTGTTGAGCTGCGGATGAGTCATCACCAGCTGGGTGCCCGGTTGCAGGGTGACGGCATCTTTGCCAGCCATACGCTCTCTGAGGGCGGTGCCCTGAAGGAGTGAGAACTTGCCGGCGAGCATTCCCTCGTTGTTATGCCAGGTAGTGCCATCGAAATCTGCTGCTGTCAGACCGAGCCACTGCTGTGGGGCAGAATCTTCTACGGAACCGTAAACCTTGATGTTCCAGATGGCGCCACCGAAACCGTTCTTCTGTCCGCCGGTATAGGTGAGACGGATGTACTGTGCCTTGGCATTTCCGAAATCTACCATTGGTGAACCAGCTAGACGGTTCTGTCGCTTGTCGGAGAAGGTCTGCCAGTGCTTGCCATCATTCGATGTCTCGATGAGATACTGATAGAACTGTGTTCCGTATTCAAACTGAGTCCAGATGCTTTTGATGCTCTGTTTCTTGCCCAGGTCTATCTGAATCCAAGCCGGTCCGGTGGTGCGAGGGCGCCAGAGTGTGCCGTTATTGTCATCAACCGCATATTCCGGACGGAAATCATTGTCATAATAAGAGGATGCTGTAACCTTGGCACCGAAGGCGAGGTTCTTTGCCACCTTCATCTCCGGTTTCAGATCAAGACCTTCGTGGGTTGGGATAACCTCCTTGATGGTACCGTCGGCATTGAACTCGAGCTTATCGATTGCCACCTGACGATGGAATCCACGGTTGGAATGCGGATTGTCGTGGCGATGATATACGATGTAGTAGTTGTCGCCTTCCTGCAGTACGCTGTTGTGTCCCGGACCGTGAACGGTGCCGTCGGCATTGGTCTTCAATATCGTGCCGTGGTAGGTATAAGGACCGAGCGGACTCTTCGCTGTTGCGTAATCCACACGGTAGCTGGCATCTTCGCAATGCTCGCAGGAGTAGAGGAAGTAGTAGATGCCGTTGCGCTTGAAGACGAAAGGAGCCTCGAAGAAGTGAGTAACCTCGGTATTCTCGATGAGCTTGGTTTCGCTGAACGATTTCATGTCAGGATTCAGCTTGCCCGCTCCGCAGCCGAAACCAGGGTAGATGCCCCAGGTGCCCCAATACATATAGACCGAACCGTCATCATCTCGGAAGGTCTGACCATCCAGGGTGATGGCATTCTTCACGAATCTGTCTTCCACCAGCACAGCCTCGCTTTCGCCCAATACATTCTTCCAAGGACCGCGAGGTGTATCGCCCACGCCTAGATGAAGCTTGCAAGGCTGGCAGTAGAGGTAGTAATACTTGCCGTCGGCTTCGTTCTTCATCACGTCCGGTGCCCATATCCAGTGGCTGTCCGGCCAGTTCATCGGCATCAGGGGCCAGTTCTTGAAATCCTTGCTGCACCAGAGCTGTGCCGGTCCGAAACCGGCTCCGCTACCGTCTGTGGTAGCATATATATAATAGGTGTCGCCAAACTTCTTGATGGTTGGGTCGGCAAAATAACCAGGCAGGATAGGGTTGCCTGCTCCCGGAGTGTTGTAGGCAGCCTTTTGGGCAGAACCCGTTTGAGGTACTGCCGCAGCTGCTGTTACGAATAGTGTTACAATTATATTCTTATTAACCATATATCAACTTCTTTTTTTTAATTGCTTTTTTATTTCTTGATAACCTTGATGACGAATCCACCGCCCGAAGCAAGATGGATCTTCATTTCAGAATTCTGATGAATGTCGTATTTCTCTATCTTGTAATCCTCGGCATCGTGGTTGGCATTGATGCCATCCTTCAATACGATTGCTTCGTAATCTCCATCTGCGAGGAAATCAAACTTCAGGGTGAGCGTGCGCTCATCCCAGTTGCTCTGACCGCCAACATACCAGTCGTTGCCCTTCTTTCTGGCGGTAACGATATACTTTCCGATTTCGCCCTGTGGCACGATGGTCTTGTCGAAGACTACAGGCAATGAAGCGATGTATCGGGTGTATGGCTCATCCGCCTCGTAGTTGGTAGGAGTGTCGGCGAGCATCGTAAACGGACTGTCCTGTACGATGTAGCAGGCAGCCTGGTGGCATCGGGTACCCATCGAAATCGGTTTGGTGTAGATTGCCTTCCAGTTGTCGCGGGTTCCGTTTCTCATCGCTCCCGGTGTGAAATCCACCTGTCCTGCCATCATTCGGATGTATGGGAAGGTGACGTCGTAGAGCGGCATATCATTCTTGGCTTCCGTCCAGCGGCACTCTTCCATACCGAAAACACTCTCGTAGTTGAGGATGTTGGGATAGGTGCGGTTCAAGCCGTGTGGCTTGTAGATGCCGTGCAGGTCAAGGATGAGATGATGCTTGGCTGTGCAGGCAGCCAGGCGTTCCACCATTTCGATGGCGGTCTGGTCGTCGCGGTCCATGAAATCCACCTTGAATCCCTTGATGCCCATATCGGCATAGGTCTTGCAGATGGTTTCCAGGTTCTCGTCCATCACGTTGAAGACTGCCCATAGCACGATATCCACGCCCTTGCTCTTACCATATTCTATGAGCTTAGGCAACTGGATATCGTCTATTGGTTTCAGAATGCTTCCCTCTTTCGAGTTGTACCATCCTTCATCGAGGACGATGTATTCCAAACCGTGATTATGAGCAAAATCTATGTAATATTTGTAAGTTTCGAAATTGATGCCCGCCTTGAAGTCCACACCTTTCAGATTCCAGTCGTTCCACCAGTCCCAGGCCACCTTTCCGGGTTTGATCCAGGAAGTATCGCCTATCTTGTTGGGAGCAGCCAGGGCGTACACCAGATTGCTGGTTGGCATCTGGGTATCGTGCTCTGTGATGGCGAAGATGCGCCAAGGATAGCTTCTCTTGCCAGAACTTATGGCGATGTAATCGTTGGCACTCTTCACATAGCTCATGTGTCGCCAAGGGTAGTAGGCCATTTCCTTAGGGTAGGGAGCGAAGGCGGCTCTCAGGATTCCCTTCTCTTGATCCTGTTTGCTGCCGTTAGCCTTCAGCCACATACCCGGATAGTTCTGCAGATCACTCTCCAGGATGGTGACCTTTGCCTTTCCGCAATCTATGGTAGCTGGCAGGAAGGCTAAATCCTGCTTAGCGGTATCGAGCTGAGTCTCGTGATAGATATTCTGGAAAGCCATAGCAAAAGGCTTTTCTGGAGTCGTGGTGTAAGGCAGCCATGCCTTTCGGTCCTTGCCGAACTGGTAGGCGGCGGTTTCATTCAGGATGATGGTCTTGCCTTTTCGCTGGGTATAGAATCGGTAAGCCACTCCCTCATCATAAGCTCGGAGAATGATGCCGAAACCATTCTTCAGTTTCAGATTCAGCTCCTGATAGCTGGTTTCGATGCTTGGCTGGCGATAGAACGGTGCCTGGATGGTTTCCCTGTGGTTGGAGATTTTGCGACTCGCAACCTTCGGATTCTTGCCCAAGTCCATTCCATCGCTCAACACTACACCTATTGAAGACTCCTGTAAAAGTTTGGAGCCGTTGTATTTGAAACTTAATGAGAGAGTTTTGTCTGTGTTCAGTTCAGCCACAATCTTCCCGTCAGGCGATTTCACCTGATAGTTTTCTGCTGATGCCGTAGCCCCTATATATAATAAGGTGGCGATGAAGAATAGTTTCTTTACCATAACTTTCTAGGTTTATTATGTTTTGTCTTTTTTGTTATTTGCTTATTCAGAGAAACGTTTTTGCCTTTTCGGCGAATCTCTTTCGTTTCTGCTGCAAAATTACTAAGAGAATCGGGTATTTGATGGAAATAAAGTCCAAAAGACTGCAAAAATCGTATCAGAGGGGTGCAACTAGACGATTTTGTTATCTTTGTGCACGATACTTTTACGACTGCACGTTTTTTTTCTGTTATTTTGCAGCCAGAAAATTAAACGAAACAAAAATAAACCTAGAAGATATGGATTTAAAGCAGTTTACATTATTGATAGGTGTAGCCAGTTTGCCATCCTTGGCAACGGCAGCCACTGTTTATCGCACCATCTCCAAGGTGGCTGCGGTAACAGTGGATTGTCCGGAGGGCACAGCTCCCCGACTTCCTAATCTCGTATGGGTAACCTATTCTGATGGTTACTCAGAATATCGGCAGGTGCGCTGGGCTAACTCTCCGCTTGCTGATGAACAGGCTGAGGCTGATGCGCAGAAGCATCCTGCGGGAAGCCTATATGAGATAGGTGGTTTTGTGATTGGTGATGAGACTACCGACAATGGTTATCCTGTCAAGGCACAGATCAAGGTGGTGGCAGGAGGCTATCAGACTCCTGAAAAGGAAGTGGCTCATACCTTCTCGCTCGCTGATGTGAGCATAGATGGTGACAACCGACTCACCCACAACCGCGATGAGGCTATCCGCGAAATCTGTTCCTGGGATGTTACCCAGCAACTCTACAATTATCGCGATACCTACGGACTCAGTACCGAGGGCTATACCAAGAGTGATGGCTGGGATTCGCCGGATACCAAACTCAAGGGTCATGGATCAGGTCACTATATGTCGGCTATCGCACAGGCATACGCCGTGGCAACTAACCCAGAGCAGAAAGCCATCCTCCGGCAAAACATCACCCGAATGGTGAACGAGTTGCGACAGTATCAGGAGATGACCTTCGTATATAATAAGGAACTGAAGCGCAACTGGGAGGCTCGTGATTTCGCTCCTGAGGCAGAACTCAGAGAGATGAAGGGCACCTGGGCTGCCTTTGATGAGTATAAGAAGCACCCTGAACTGTATGGTTACGGTTACATCAACGCTATTCCGGCTCAGCATTGCGCCCTGATAGAAATGTATCGTGCCTACAACAACTCCGATTGGGTTTGGGCACCTTATTACAGCGTACACAAGCAGCTTGCCGGTCTGATAGACATCGCAACCTACTTTGATGATAAGGAAATTTGCGACAAGGCACTCCTCATCGCCAAGGATATGGGACTCTGGGTATGGAACCGCATGCACTACCGCACTTACGTGAAACAGGACGGTACCCAGGATGAGCGCAGAGCCAAGCCGGGCAACCGCTACGAGATGTGGGATATGTATATCGCCGGTGAGGTGGGAGGAATGAGCGAATCGCTCTCCCGTCTTTCTGAGATGGTTTCCAATCCGGATGAAAAGGCAAAACTTCTCGAGGCAGCCAACTGTTTCGATGCACCTAAGTTCTATGATCCGCTGAGCAAGAACATCGATGACATCCGTACCCGCCATGCCAACCAGCATATTCCGATGATTATCGGAGCGCTGCGCAGTTACAAGAGTAATCAGAAGCCATACTATTACAATCTGGCACAGAACTTCTGGAGTCTGGTGCAGGGCAGATACATGTATGCGATGGGAGGTGTAGGCAACGGAGAGATGTTCCGCCAGCCATATACCCAGATACTGAGTATGGCAACCAACGGACTGCAGGAAGGTGAATCGCAGGCTTATCCGGATATCAACGAAACCTGCTGTGCGTATAACCTCGTCAAGTTGAGCAAGGATCTGAACTGTTACAACCCAGATAATGCGCAATATCTCGATTATATCGAGCGCACGCTGTACAATCAGATCATCGGTTCACTCAATCCGGACCAGTATCAGACCTGCTATCAGTATGCGGTAGGATTGAATGCCACCAAACCGTTCGGCAACGAGACTCCTCAGAGCTCTTGCTGCGGTGGTACAGGTTCTGAAAACCATACCAAGTACCAGCAGTCGGCTTATTTTGCCAACGATCATACCCTCTGGGTGGGACTCTATATGCCAACCACCCTCCACTGGAAGGAGAAGGGTGTGACCATCAAGCAGGATTGCCTGTGGCCGGCACAGCATTCAGCCATCAAGATAACGGAAGGCGAGGGTAATTTCACCCTGAAACTCCGTGTGCCATATTGGGCTACGCAAGGTTTCTCCATCAAGGTGAACGGCAAGGAAGTGGCAAAGAGCTATCAGCCTAGCACCTATGTAGAATTGGAGCAGAAACACTGGAAGGTGGGCGATGTCGTGGAAATCGACATGCCGTTCAGCAAGCATATCGAATATGGTGCCGACAAGCTTTCGAGCGATGTGGCAAGTATGGACGGTACTCCGCTGAAGACATCCTGGGTAGGAACCCTGATGTACGGACCATTGGTGATGGCAGGTACAGGCGCACAGACCTGGAATCAGGCTACGCTGAACATAGACTCCAGGTTGAGTAATATCACCGTGGGCGAATCAAACGGCGTGACCACAGGTGCGGGAGCCAATCTCCTTACCCTGAAGCTAGATGGCAAGGAATTCCAGCCAGACTATTACCGTAACACCAACACTACACACTACTACCGCATCAACCTGACCGATGCCAAGAGCAAGAAGAGCAAGAAGGTGAAGATAGATTTCACCGAATTGAATTCTCTCCTGAATCTTGCCGCAGAGCGCAAGGCTGACCAGGAGAAGTGGAATGCCCTCTCTCAGAAGGTTCCGGAGTATGCTCCATGGGCACCGTTCGGCTACGAGCGCATGCAGAAGGTAATGGCTCAGGCACAGGAGCTGGTGGCAAAGGGCAAGAAGAAGGTAACCCAGGACGAACTGGAAGGCACAATTGCCATCCTGAATCGTGCCATCAACACGATGCGCCCTGGCAACCTTGCCGAGATGGAAGACCTCCGGGAACTCTCCGGTCTGCTTCGCCGTGCCGGTTGGCCGGATGACAACACCAGCGAGGAACTCAAGGAAGCCATCAGTTATGGCAGAATGGTTCAGAAATACGTGACCGACGGAAGTGGAACCCACGACATGATTCATGCCGCTGTGGAAAAACTGAAGAAGGCGATGAAACAATAAAGACATTGAAACAACAAAACAAATAAGCATTAAAGACAACAAAGACATCATTTAGAATAAACAACATTTAAGAGTAGCAAAATCGGCTAAAAGACGAAAATATCGTCTAAATCGCCAGGTTTGGACGATATTTTCACTCTTTTAGACGATAATATGGCACGAAATGCAAAATTTTGTGTTACTTTGCAAACGAAAAATAAACAATAATAAACCTAGAAAAATAGAAAATGAGACAGACACAAATCATTTTAGGCTTTGTACATAGCCAAGCTTATGTTAAAGCCATCGCGTGTTTGGTCCTTGCATGTGGGGGGGCATTACCTACTCTAGCTGCAAGTGATAATTCAGTGGCACCTCAGAGTCAGGCAGTCCAGCAGGATGGCGTGACCGTTAAGGGTGTAGTAGTAGATGAGCAGGGTGAACCTATCATCGGTGCAAGTGTCATCGAGAAGGGTAACAAATCCAATGGTACTGTTACCGACCTGGATGGCAAGTATGTCTTGCGCCTTAAGAATGGAAAGAGCTCTGTGGAAGTATCTTATATCGGCTTCAAGACCGTGACTGTATCAACACGGGGAGGCAAGATTACATTGCAGTCAGACAACAAACTCTTGGATGAGTTGGTTGTCGTAGGTTATGGTACCCAGAAGAAGGCTACCTTAACTGGTTCTGTATCCCAGATTAGCAGCGATGACTTAAGCAAGATGGCTGCTACTAATATTACTAATGTATTGGCTGGTAAGACAGCCGGTGTGATTGCCAATACCCGTTCAGGTGAGCCTGGTGCAGATGATGCCAGCATCTTGATTCGTGGTAAGGGTACATTGGGCGATACCTCTCCACTGATTGTTGTGGATGGTGTTGCCGACCGTTCGTTTGGTCATTTGAATCCTGATGATATCGAGAGCATTTCTATCTTGAAGGATGCTTCTGCTGCCATCTATGGTGCCCGTGCTGCCAATGGTGTTATCCTTGTTACTACCAAGCGTGGTAAGGCAGGCAAGGTGCAGGTAAAGTATGATGGTACTGTATCTTTCTCTCAGCCTACTCGCATTCCTAATATGCTCAATGCCTATGAGTATGCTACCTATACCAATGAGTTTGATAAGGGTAGAGGTGCTGCTCTTACTTATCCAGAGACAGCTATTCAGAAGATTAAGGATGGTACTGATCAGATTAGCTTCCCAGATACCAACTGGTGGGATGCTGTGGCTAAGGATTGGGCAACTAATACCCAGCATAGCCTTTCTGTAAGCGGTGGCTCAGAGAAGATGTCTTTCTATACCTCTGTACAGTATATGGAGCAGAATCCTATCTATAGAAATAGTCCTCAGAAATACAAGCAGTATCAGTTTACCACCAATTTGGATGCCCAGGTTAACAAGAGCATTAAGTTGAGTATGGATATCTTGGGTCGTCGTGAGACTCGTGATCGTGGCGTACGTTCTACAGAGGATATGTTTGGTTATTTCTTGACTACCAACCCTATGTCTGCTCCATATTATCCTAACGGATTGTTGCGTAAGGGATTTGATGGCGTAACCAATAATGCTGTGCTGATGATTTCTGATATTCCTGGTAAGAGTACTACTACAGATAATACCTTGAATATCAAACCAAAGATACATGTAGATTTGGATGTCTTGACCAAGGGCTTGTATGCTGAGGGTTATGCAGCATTGGACTTTAAGTTCAATAATGGCAAGACTATTAATAATCCATTTGATATCTATCAGTACAATTCTGATACTCAAGAATATGAGAATCTCCGTAGCTCTACTGGAAATATCTCTGTAAGTTCTTGGTCAAGTAACTCTGATCGTATCACCCTGAATGCTCGTATTGGTTATACACGTGCCTTTGGCGACCATAAGGTAGATGCCTTCGTGTCTTACGAGCAGATGAAGTATAAGTACAATTATTTGAGTGGTTATCGTACCAATTTCATGTCAACAGCGCTTCCTGACCTAAATTATGGTGGAACTAAAGATTCAGATAAGGACAATGGTGGCTATTCAGATGAGTTTGCTCGTCAGAATTGGTTCGGTCGTGTCAATTATAACTATAAGGACAAGTATCTTGCAGAGGCTACCTTACGTTATGATGGCTCTATGAACTTCGCTAAGGGGCATCGTTGGGGTCTCTTCCCTTCTTTCTCGGCAGGTTGGGTGATGTCTGAGGAAGGCTGGTTTAAGCCATTGACTAAGGCTATCAACTTCTTGAAAGTGAAGGCTTCTTATGGTGTGATGGGTAATGACAATATTGCAGCTTATCAGTATTTGTCAACATTCTCTTACCGTGCATCAGATAAAAATCTGTATGCATTTGGTACCACTCCTTCTTTGGTGCAGGGTGTATATGCATCCACTGTAGCAAATCCATTGGTTACATGGGAAAAGGCTCATTCTTGGAATGTTGGTTTTTCAAGTCAATTCTTGAATGGAATCTTGGGATTGGATTTCGACTGGTTCAAGTCTGCTCGTCGTGACATTTTGATTACTCGAAATGCATCAGTTCCGACTTATTCTGGTTTGTCTTTGCCATCAGAGAATTTGGGAAAGGTAGATAACACTGGTTTCGAGGCTGTGGCTTTTTATAGAGACCATAAGGGTGATTGGAGTTGGAATGTTACTGCCAATGTTACCTATGCAAAGAATAAGGTGAAATATATGGATGAAGCTACTAAGACTCCTGAGTGGCAGCGTGTAACTGGGCATTCTATGGATGGATATACTCTCTATCAAGCCAAGGGAATTTACCAGACACAAGAAGAGGTAGACAACTCTGTTCATCTCGATGGTGCTAAGCCTGGCGACTTGATCTATGAGGATACCAATGATGATGGTAAGATAACATTCGATGATGCTGTGCGTACAGACAAGAGTGCCACTCCACGTTGGATGTTCGGTTTGACACTTGGTGGTTCTTGGAAGGGTATTGACTTGACAGCCTTCTTCCAGGGACAGGCAGATGCTCAGATTCTTGTGAAGCCAACCATGAATATGGCTAAGGATTTTTATGACGGTCGTTATCGTGAGGATGCTACAGCTGAGGAAAATGCTCATGCAAAGTGGCCACGTGCTTTTATGTCAGTATCGCAAGTTAACGATAACGATGCTTTGGATTCTGATTGGTGGTTACGTGATGCTTCTTTTGTACGTCTGAAATCATTGGAGATAGGTTATACCTTCCCTAAGAGCCTGATTCAGCATATTGGTTTGACCAATGCTCGTATCTATGTGAATGGCAATAACCTCTTCACTATTGACAGTGTGAAGATTTTCGACCCAGAAATGACAGCTGGTATCAAGGGCTATCCTATCCAGCGCTCATGGACATTCGGTCTTAACTTAGCATTCTAATAAACTCATAAAAGTAAATAATATGAAATACAATATATTTAAAGGAGGTGCCATCTTATCTATGGCTTTGATGATGGCATCCTGCTCTGACTTCTTGGATGTAGATCCACGTAATAAGATATCAGATGCTGCGGTCTGGGGCAATGTCGATTTGGCTAATGCTGCTCTTAATGACTGTTACAGATATGTAGAAGGAGAGAATGAACAAGGCGTGCCTTTCTGTAGTTATACAGATGATGTTTATCACCGTACAGGTTATGCAACAAATGTTTATTGCGAGGGTAATGTTTCTTGCGACAACTATAATGTTGGTTTCTCTGAGGCTCGTGGTAATACCTGGTATTTTTATTACACAGGTATCAAGCAGGTAAATGAGTTACTGGAAAACATTGGTAATGTACCTGCAACAGAAGGTAGTTCAGATGCCACCAAGAAGAAATTAATAGAGGGGCAGGCATATTTCCTCCGTGCTTTCTTCTACCATCAGTTGTATTCTCTGTATGGTCGAGTTCCTTTAATCTATCATGTGCAGGATATTAATTCTGAGTGGGATGAGACTCGTGCGCCAATGGATGAAGTGGCTGATTCTATCTGTGCCGATTGTGATCGTGCAGCAGAAATCTTGCCTACAGTTTATAGTTCCAGTGAAGATTTCGGACGTGCAACTAAAGGTGCTGCTCTTGCTGTGAAGGCTCGTACTTTACTCTATAAAGCTAGTCCTTTGTTTGGTACTCCTTCCAAGGAGCGTTGGCAGGCTGCATCAGATGCAAACAAGGCTGTAATCGACCTTGGTGTATATAGCTTACCTTCTGTAAATAGTGCTGATGAATATGCAGCTTTGTTCTATGATGCACAGAACCCAGAAATCATTTTTGAGAAGTTGTATAATACCAAAGATCCTGAAGGTGGAGCATTGAATTATCTCTTTGAGGCTCCAATGGGCGCTTTTGCTGGTGGTCATGGTTGGGGTGTTTGGTTGCCAACTTATAATGCTGCTGATGTCTATGAAAATGCTGATGGTAGCAAGTTTGAGATGCAAAATGTAGCTTCTCATGCCATCAAGATGCCTTCTGTGGTGGATGGAACAGTTGTCTATAAAGATACAACTATTTTGGCAACAACCAAATCTCCATACGAGGGACGTGAAATGCGTTTCTATTCTAACTTCATTTATGATGGCTCTGAGTGGGGATATGGTGATTCCAAGCGTACTATTGGTGTTTATGAAGCAGGAGAAGAAGGTGTAAAGGGTGGCAATTCCTCAGCTAGTAATACTGACGATGAGTATTGGAATGCAACTAAGACGGGTTATTATATGAAGAAGTTCTTGAATCCTGATTATGACAATGAGCAGGAGGACGTGGTAGATACAACTCCTTGGATATTCTTTCGCTTGGCTGAGATTTACCTCAACTATGCAGAGTGTCAGATGGAACTTGGCAACAAGGATGAGGCTTTGAAGTATATCAACTTGGTTCGTCAGCGTGTTCATTTGCCAGCTGCTACAGGTGCTGACCTACGTTCTGAGTATGAATATGAGCGTCGTGTAGAGTTAATGTTTGAAGGACAGCGCTTCTTCGATCTTCGTCGTTGGAAGAAGATGACAGAAGCTTACTCTGATACTAACTTGCCAAGAGCTATGAAGATTTACAAGATGAAGGATGGTACTCTTCTTTACTCACATGATGTGACAGTACTCCAACGTCGTAACTTTAGAGATGCTATGTATTGGATGCCTGTTCCACGTTATGAATTGCTGAAGTGTCCAAATCTGGACGGTGCTCCTTATGAAGGAACAGAGAAATAAATGATATTACAGCCCGATAACCATAGAAAAGCGGTTGTCGGGCTGTTTCTTTTTATAATAATGAAAAAAGCATTTTTATTGTTTGTGGTATTGCTGGCAGGAATGGTTGTATCTTGCAGTAGCACTGAGAGCTCTGGTGATGAGCCTCAGAAGCCTATGCCTAACGCCGTCAAAACGATGGTTCCTTCCCAGATTGCCAATTATGCCAAGTATCTTACTCCTGGCACATGGAATGAAGGATTTGAAAAGGGACCTGAGTATATGCTGCGAAGCGATGCCAAGTGGTCTTGGTGGAGAATGAAGCAGAGCGAACACTTCTTCGTGTTCTGGGAGCCTGGATTTGGCGATGACCCTAATGCGGAGTCTGTGCCAGAGGAACTGAGAGTGGATGTGGACGATCTCCTGCAGAAGGCTGAGCAGTTCTATAAGACCAATGTGGAGAAGCTCGGCATGGCTACCATCGGTGAGGGCAAGTCTGTGCTCGACAATTACAAGATGCAAATCTATCTGCTCTATCAGACTGAGTGGCTCGCCACTGGTTCTGGTTATGACAACAAGATTGGTGCCCTCTGGGTTAACCCATCTACCTGCAAGCCTGTGGGCTCTACTATCGGTCATGAGATAGGTCACTCTTTCCAGTATCAGGTTTCTGCCGATAAGCTCTTTACGGACGAGGTAACTGAGGATGCCAACGGATTGGTGCCAGTGGGCTTCCGCTATGGCTTTGGTGCCAATGGCGCTGGTGGCTGCGCTTATTGGGAGCAGTGCGCTCAGTGGCAGTCATTCCAGGATTATCCAGTGGAGGCTTTCACCCAGGATGCCAATGTGCAGGTATGGCTCAAGAGCCATCATCGCCACTTCAACCATGAGTTTATGCGCTATGCCAGCTATTGGTTCCAGTACTGGTTTACCCAGAAGCATGGCATCGAGGCTTACGCTCGCATCTGGAAGGAGAGCAAATATCCTGAGGACCCTGTGCAAACCTATATGCGCCTCTATTGCAACAATGATCTCAATACCCTCTATAAGGATATGTATGAGTATAGTGCTCACTGCGCCGACTATGATTTCGATGCAGTGCATCAGTATAAGACCGATGCTGCCATCAATTACTCTACCAAGCTCTACAAGAGCAATGGATATTATCAGGTGGCTTACTCTAACTGCCCTGGTACTACGGGTTTCAACCTCATTCCGCTCAATGTGCCTTCTTCTGGAAAGGTAAGTGCTACGCTTGAGGGATTGGCTCCTGGTTCGGCACTGGCTGCTGGCGACCCTGGCACTGTGGTAGATGGTGATGGCAATGCCAAGAGCACGGTTACTTCTTATAACAAGCAGAGCAATCAGCAGAGCGATTATCGCTATGGATTCGTGGCTATCACCAAGGATGGCAAGTCTCACTATGGCGAGATGCAGAAGGGCAAGAGTGGCAGTGTAAGCTATGATGTGCCTGCTAACACCGAGCGTTTGTACCTCTGTGTGCTGGCTGCTCCTGATAAGTATAATCGCAATGCCTGGGATGATGATGAGACCAATGATGAGCAATGGCCTTATCGTGTGAAGTTCTCGGGTACAGACTTGCTGGGCAACGTGACGATACCAGAAGATGCCCCTACTGACGTGGAGACTTCACTTGAGGTTAGTCTTGACGCAAGCAGCGAAAGCTATCCTCTGCATACCTTCAATCTCTTGAACGAGGGTGTGATGCAGAAGATAGCCGTAGCCTTCAAGATGCAACCATCAGAGATAGCTGCCGCCACCTTGGATGATGCCACAGTAAAGGCTGATGGATTCAATGGTCCTGCCGAGGGCAAGGTAGCTGTGGGCTTGACCAATCCTAATGGCTCTATCTCTTATGCTTATTCAGCCAACGGTATCGGTTTCTGGATAGCAGAAGATGGTTCGGCAGGTACATGGGGTGATGGTACCAAGATTTACTTCGAGTATAATTCAGGTGCTTATGGATTGACTGTAGGTCATAAGCCTGGTGCTACAGAGAAGGGCAAAACTTACACCATCAAGCCTACCATGGTATATAATAAGGATGGTAAATTGCACAAAGCAGTGATTACCATCAAAATGAAATACTAATCTCATTCTCCTTTCACAATTGTTGTAGTGTGCTTATAGTTAGCTACTTAAGTGTGAAAGGAGAATTCTCAGAAACAACAATAATAATCTGCAGAAAAGACTATTAATATAAGGAGAAGGCAACTTAGTCTAAAGGAGAAAGCAACTATCACAAAAGGAATAGAAAAGGCTTCTTTGTATCGGATGACCCGGGTCATCCATATAGACGAGCTTAGTCATCCATCCGATAAACCGCCTCTTTTCGCCTGCCAATATCTATCCCTCATCCTTCTGGTTACTATGCTTCATCCCAACATTCATAACAAAGACACCCGCTATTCACAATCGGAGCAAGGCACATCGCCACATTTAAGCTTATCCGTCAATTATCATCTCAAAATAAAGAGATTTTTCCTTTCACACTTAACTATTTTATTTTCAGTACAATCCACATTCTGTGAAAGGAGAATTGTTATCCACCTTAAATATTTTCTGCAATTTTACCCCCTAAAATTTGGTGGATTCAATAAAGTTCTTGCTTGTAGGGCTACTGTAAAAAAATAAGTTCCGCCCTGGTACGCTTTCGAGAAGAGGCGTGGCGGAAATTATTGCTGCAAATTTACACTTTTATTTTGTAATAGCCAAATAATTAGCTATTTTTTATAGTAATTTTTGGCGGTTCGGAGAAAATGGGGTATATTTGCATTTGGAATTTAAAATAATCGGTTATGAGCAAGGAATATGGGATGAAGCGCAGGCTTCTACAGCAAAAATATATAGCAAGTGTAATGGAGGCGGAGCAAGAATATGCCCATACAGGAGAGGCTATAGACTTCGAGGATATGATGGCGGAGTTTAGCGAAGAATTTAACTGGAATTGCTAGTTTTGGATGAAATGCACCTTCCAAGGCGTAAATTGAGCAAAAAAGTGGCCTTTCACTGCAAAAACAGTCGGAAATCCGACAAAAGTTGCAGTGAAATTTGGCGGTATGAAATAAAAAAAGTATCTTTGCACTGCAAAAATAGTCGGAAATCCGACAAAAGTTGCAGTGAAAGTTAGATTGAATTAATAAATTTAGCAATTTCAAAGATATGTCAATAGAAAGAGATGAATATATAGCTCTGCTCATGCAGAAAAGATGGAATGGTAAGGTGAAAATCATCACAGGCATCAGGCGTTGTGGTAAATCTTATCTGCTGAATACCCTTTTTAAGCAAAAGCTTATAGAGGAGGGGATTGGTGCAGATTGTTTTGTGGAACTGGCTTTAGATAGAAAATCACAAGTTAAGTTCAGAAATCCCAATAAGCTCTATGACTATGTAGTGAAGAAAACGAAGAACCAGAGAAAAAAGTATTATGTGATGATAGATGAGATACAATTGTCATATAAGGTTAAGAATACGGATATCGATGAGTCTTTGGTGCCAGAGGAGGATAAGGAAATGCTGTATGTTACTTTTTATGATGTATTGAATGACTTGATGTCTCATCCAAATCTAGATATTTATGTGACGGGCTCAAACTCTAAAATGCTCTCAAAGGATATCGTGACCAACTTTCGAGATCGTGGTACTGAAATTAGAGTTTCGCCTTTGACTTTTAAAGAGTACTTTGAATATTCTGGCTTGGAAAAGGCTGATGCCTTTGAGCAGTATATTATGTATGGTGGCATGCCATTGGCGGTATTAGAGCCAGATGATTATGAAAAGGTAAAGTATCTGCATGGGCTTTTTACTAATGTTTATATGAAAGACATTGTGGAGAGATACAGACTGAAAGATGATACAGTACTGAGTGCCTTGGTAGATGCCCTGTCTTCTTCTGTAGGTTCGCTGACCAACCCTCATAAGCTGGCATGTACGGCAGCGTCATTGTTGGATAAGTCAACTTCTGACCATACTATCAAGAATTACTTAGACTATCTGGAGGATGCCTTTCTTTTTAACGGTGCTAAAAGATATAATGTAAAAGGTCGAAAGTATTTCAATACGCTCCAAAAATATTATGCTGTGGATTTAGGATTGAGAAATGCTAAGCTAAATTTTAGACAGCAAGAGCGTTCTCACTTGATGGAGAATATGTTGTATAATGAGCTTGTTCATAGAGGATATAACGTAGATGTTGGAGTTGTTGAGGTAGAACGAAAGATAGATGGCAAGCGCAAACAGTGTCAATATGAAATAGATTTTGTCATCAATGTTGGCAATGAGAAGGTGTATGTTCAATCTGCCTTGAATGTAGATACACCGGAGAAAAAGGCACAAGAAACTTTCTCTCTGCACAACACGGACGATTTCTTTCGTAAAATAGTGGTACTTGATGGAAGTCAGAAAATGTGGGTAGATGACGATGGAGTTATGTATGTTGGCGTGATTCCATTCTTGCTTGAAGATTATTTGACTTCTAATAATAGCTAAGTCATTTCTTACTGCAAAAATAGTTGGAAATCCGACAAAAGTTGCAGTGGAGTTTGCAAAAATTAACACGATATGCATCTTCCAAGGTGCATATTGTGCCTAAATCTGCACTTTTGAAGGTGCAAATTAGCCCTAAATTTGGGATTTACTACGATTTTTCCATTCTTTTGGACTATTTTGCTTGTCTTATACGTGAAAAAGTTGTCACCTTTAGGATGGTTAAACTAAATTTGTTAC
>ERZ791912.532-NODE-532-length-23155-cov-127.221299_pt1 | contig 23155 bp, 19 predicted proteins | sample MGYA00510141_ERZ791912 | MGnify/ENA primary metagenome ERZ791912 (study PRJEB30046, sample SAMN00792082) | human gut metagenome | study: EMG produced TPA metagenomics assembly of the A metagenome-wide association study of gut microbiota in type 2... | reverse complement strand
TTTTGCTGTATTTGCCAAATCCGTAACTGTATGCGAACTTCTTCTTGGAGAGGTCGATATCGTTGATTACGATTGAGATATTTGGCAGTTTCTTCTGCTCATCGAGCTTGTTGATGTAAGTAAAGCTAGACTTGGTTGAGAAGTCTGCGCGGCAAACGAACAGGGTTCTGTCTGCCAGCTTGCTGAGCTGCAGGCTATCTGCTACCAATCCTACAGGCGCTGTATCGATGATAACATAGTCGTAGTGCTCTTTCAGCAGAGCGATGGTCTGCTTCAGACTCTTTCTAACCATCAGTTCACCAGGGTTGGCTGGTGTAGGACCTGCCATCAGCAAGTCGAAGTTGTGGTTCACGCCAGATGCTACAATCTGAGCCTTTACTTCCTCCCAGTTGCATTCCTCATTGGTAAGGATGTTGGTGATGCCGTGCTGGCGGTCGCTGATGCCGAAGAGCTCAGCCATTCTAGGCTTTCTGATATCGAGTCCAACCATGATGGTCTTCTTCTCCAGCAGAGCGAGGCTCATGGCAAGGTTAGAAGCGATGAAGGTCTTACCTTCTCCGGTTGTGGTAGAGGTCACGATGAATACCTTTTCCTTGTCGTCACCTGCCAGTTGCAGGTTGGTACGCAATCCTCTGAAGATTTCCGACATCAGGTTGCTCTTGTTTTCCTGTATCACGATACTGCCCTTGCTTCCGTTGGCGCTGGCAGTTGGGATGTCTCCGATGATAGGGAGCTGTGTCAGTTTCTCTACATCGGCGTGACCCAGAATCTTGCTGCGCAGCAGTTCGCGCAGGTATATGATACCGGCAGGGATGGCTGCACCCAGGATGAATGCGATGAGCAATGCGATGATTCCCTTAGGACTTATCTTATCTACGAAGGCTGCAGGCTCGATGATCTTTGCCTTGTCGGCGGTAGATGCCAGCGACATGGAAGTTTCCTCACGCTTCTGCAGCAGCATCAGGTATAGACCTGAGGTAACCGACTGCTGACGGCCGATCTGTGTCAATGCCTTCTCCTGTTCTGGAGTCACACCGATGGTCTTCTCGTATTTGCTAGCCATGTCAGCGATGCTGTTACGCTGGATCTTCATATTGATTCGTGCCTGGAGCATAGCTCGCTTGATGGCAGTCATCAGGTCTTCCAACTGTGCTGTGATAGGGGTTACCACTGGCGAATCTTCGCTCGCACTATGGAGCAGCTGTTTGCGGGTCAGGGCAAGGCTGTTGTATTGTCCGATCAATGCCGTAGCACTCTCGTCCTCCAGACCTACGTTGGTAGGGATAGGCTGATACTTGTTGGCTGGCTGATCCATATACTTACCGATCTCGTTGAGCAGTTCCACCTGCATGTTGGCCTTGTTCAACTCCTGGTCAAACTGGTCGGAACTCAATACAGCCTGCTTGGCGTTCAGTCCGATATCCACCATACGGTTCTTCTGCTTGTACTTCTCCAGGTTGGTATCGTTTCCGGTCAACTCTGTAGAGATCTTTGCCAGTCGGCTGTTGATGAAGTCCTCAGTGCGCTTCTGAATCTCGTTCTTATCGATATTAGCCTGATAGTTGTAGGCATCAATCAGACCATTGAGGAAGTCAACGCCTCTTTCTCTGCTCTCATCATTGAAGGTCAGCTCAATGGTGTTTGCCGTCTTCTTGGTCTGGTTCATAGTCAGACGCTTGAAGTATTCTTTTGAAGCCTTGAAAGGAGAAATCATCTCCACCTTCAGCTCTGTACCTTCCTTCAGTTTATAGCCGAGGTTCTGTGTCAGGGTCAGTGTACCCGCCTTGGTTCTGATCTGTGCCGGGAGTTTGGCGAGGGTCTTGTTGATTTCATAAGGTGCCTTCTCGAAGGTTTCTGCATCAATAGGCTTGAAATACTTGCCCTTTACGTGATAGATGCCTCCCTCACGGGTGATGGTCAGCTTCATCGGAGCATTCAGCTGTTTCAGACTGGTGGTGTCCATATCCACGTTTACTTCCTGCTTGCTGTAGATCAGTGTATCTACCAGCATGCCGCCGTGCCTGTACTCAGCATAGAGCTTCAGGTTCTTGATGGTCTGCTGTACCAGGTAGCGTGAGTTCAGAATTTCCGACTCGTTGTCGATACCGTTGGAACTGGACATGAAACCCAGACTCAGGTTCGACATCGCTGCAGCCGCTGCACCGGCAGCACCGCCGCTCTTCTTGGATTCATCATCCTTGATCAAAATCTTCGTAGAACTCTGGAATACCTTTGGTGCCAGTTTCACGTAAGCCACGGCAAGGGCACAGCAGAGAACAATCGAGAGAAGGAACCATTTCCAGTTCAGGATCAGAGTGGAATAGATGGTCTGAAAGTCGAGTGCCGACTGTTCCTCTTGATTCTGCACGTTTTCCAATTCTAAATTCTTGTTTTCTTCCATTATTTTAATGTTATTATTTTGCGTTGAATTTGTATATGAATGAATTCTCAGGTACCAGTTTCTTATAAGTTCTTAGCGAGGGCCATCAGATACTGTCCGTATCCGTTCTTGAGCATCGGTTCTGCCAGTTTCTTCAGCTGTTCCTTGCCGATCCATCCCTGGTTGTAGGCTATCTCTTCCAGGCAGGCTATCTTCAGTCCCTGGCGCTTCTCTATCACCTCAATGAAGGTGCTGGCTTCCGAAAGACTGTCGTGAGTACCGGTGTCCAGCCAGGCAAAACCGCGCTGCAGGGTTCTTACCTTCAGGGTCTTCTCTGCCAGATAGTGCTGGTTCACTGTGGTAATCTCCAGCTCTCCGCGCGCACTAGGCTTGATGTGCTTCGCCACTTCCACCACGCTGTTCGGATAGAAGTAGAGTCCCACCACGGCATAGTTGCTTTTAGGCTGTGCCGGCTTCTCCTCGATGCTCAGGCAGTTGCCGTCCTTGTCAAACTCCGCCACGCCGTATCTTTCCGGATCATTCACGTAGTAGCCGAATACGCTTGCCTGTCCCTCTTCGGCAGCCTTCACGCTCTCCTTCAGCAGTCCGGTAAAGCCGGCTCCGTAGAAGATGTTGTCGCCCAGCACGAGGCAAACGTCATCCTTCCCTATGAATTTCTCACCGATGATGAACGCCTGAGCCAGTCCGTCGGGCGAAGGCTGTTCAGCATACTCGAAGTGAACCCCCAGTTCGCTTCCGTCGCCCAGCAGTCTCTTGAATCCAGGCAGGTCGAAAGGCGTAGAGATAATCAGAATCTCCTTGATGCCAGCCAGCATCAGTACCGATACGGGATAATATATCATAGGCTTGTCAAAGATAGGAATCAGCTGCTTGCTGATGCCCTTGGTGATGGGGTACAGTCTGGTGCCCGAACCACCTGCTAATACGATTCCTTTCATATCTTCTTCTTTATTTCTTTTTATGGTAAAAGTTCTTATTATACCTTTTTAATTTTATATGTTGCACATTCCACAGTCAGTACAGTCTCTGTGCGGAACTGAAAAAACGTCTTTAAAAACGTGGCAAAGTTACTAAAAAATATTGAGCGGTGAAAATAATCAGCCTAAAATCTTCATATAATATAGGAAAAATATACTTTAAGGGAAAAAAACTACCTCTTAATTTGTGTATTTTGTGATTTTATTGTATTTTTGCAGAACATTTCAGAACATTAATGAATAAATAAGATTAAGAATGGGAATATTTTCTAAACTATTCAGTCGTAAAGACGAAGATAAGAAAGTAGGTGGAATGGAAGACTACATGACCCTGGTCCGTGTATATTTCCAGGCTGCCTTGGCTTCACAATTAGGTATCACCAATCTGGCTATGCTTCCAGACCTCCGTGTCTTCAAGACCAGCCTCCATGTTCCTACCGTCAACAACCGTCTGGGCATCGGCGAGAAGGCACAGGTCAAGAAGATGATGAAGAACCTCTATGATACCGATGATAACTTTTTCAAGGAGATTGATGCCAGCATCCGCAAGAACTGCCAGAAGCTCCAGGATGTCAATACCTATCTCATCCAGTTCCAGAATTTCACCCAGGATCTGATGATGCTCATGGGCAACCTGATGAAGTTCAAGCTTCGTCTGCCAAGCTTCATGAAGAAGACCCTCTATAAGCTCACTGCACAGACCGTGGACGATATCTTCAACAAGAACGATTTCTCTGATGCCAGCGTACTGAAGACCGTGGTTGGCTTGCGCCACTTCAACACCCGTCTGAAGTTCAGCCAGCAGTGGGTTACCGATTTCACCTTCCAGGTACTGATGTTGGCTAAGAAGGAGCCACGTCCATCCGATGAAGATGTGGAAAAGGCAAAGCAAAAGATGGGAAAGTAGCCAATATTCTCCCTAAAAGATAAAAAAAACAAGAGAATATTTGTTTTTTTCAAATTATTCTCTTAAATTTGTAGCCAAAAAATAAAAAGTCATGAGTGCTAGTGAGAAAACAATCAATACGTTTGCCACAAGAGTAAGGCAGATGATTCTCAAGTTTGAAGATATCAAGCATGAGAATGCTGAGCTGTATGCAATGGTGGATGAACGCGATGCCAAGATCAAGGAATTGCAGGAGAAGTTGACTCAGGCAAAGCATGATTACGACAGTCTGAAGATGGCGAAGATGATGACGATTTCCGACTCTGATATGGAGACGACTCAGAAACGCATCGCCAAGCTCATCAGAGATGTCAACAAGTGTATAACGCTACTGAGCGACAAGTAATAACTTTTGGAGCGGAGGCAGATCAGATGGAAGATAAATTACAGATCAGATTACATGTATATGATACCGACCTCACGGTAAGAATACCGAGAGAGGATGAGGAGTATTATCGTAAGTCGGCTAAGTTGATTGATGAGATCGTCAATTCGTATGCAAAAATCTTCAAGGGGCGCAAGAGCGACAAGGAGATTTTGTATATGGCTCTCATCGACGTGGCTTTGAGATTCGAGAAGGAATCAGATAAAAATGATACCCAACCATATAATGATATTCTGGACAAACTGACTGCGGAGATAGAAGATACCTTGGCTAAGTAAGAATATTAATAATTATAATATATATATGGTAACAATAATAGCGGCCCTGGTAGCTCTCGTGTTGGGAGGTATCGTGGGGTATGTCATTTTCCGTTATGTTATTAAGGGAAAATATAATGAAATGATAGATGCTGCCAACAAAGAGGCAGAAGTAGTAAAGGAGAAAAAGCTTCTCGAAGTAAAGGAGAAGTTCCTCAATAAAAAAGCCGAGTTGGAGAAGGAGGTGCAGCAGCGCAACTCCCGCATCCAGCAGAGTGAAAACAAGCTCAAGCAGCGTGAAATCTCGCTCAACCAGCGCCAGGAAGACCTCGGTCGCCGCAAGCAGGAGGTAGAGCAGTATCAGCAGCGCATCGACAATGAGAAGAAACTCCTTGCCGTGAAGCAGCAGGAACTCGAGAAAATGCAGAAGCAGGAGCAGGCTAAGCTCGAAGAGCTTTCAGGGCTCAGTGCCGAGGAGGCGAAGAGTCGCTTGGTAGAGAGTCTGAAGGATCAGGCTCGTCTTGATGCAGCCAGCTACATCAATGAGATCATGGATGATGCCAAGCTCAATGCCAATCAGCAGGCTAAGAAAATCGTGATCCAGACCATCCAGCGTGTGGCTACCGAGACAGCTATCGAGAACTCTGTCTCTGTATTCCATATTGATAATGATGAGGTCAAGGGACGCATCATCGGTCGTGAAGGCCGCAACATCCGTGCCCTCGAGGCAGCCACTGGTGTGGAAATCGTGGTAGATGATACTCCTGAGGCTATCGTTATCTCAGCCTTCGACCCTGTGCGCCGTGAGGTTTGCCGTCTGGCTCTCCATCAGTTGGTAGCCGATGGCCGTATCCACCCAGCCCGTATCGAGGAGGTGGTAGCCAAGGTGAAGAAGCAGTTGGATAATGAGATCATCGAGACCGGTAAGCGTACAGCCATCGACCTCGGTATCCATGGTCTGCATCCAGAGTTGATCCGTATCATCGGTAAGATGAAGTACCGTTCTTCTTATGGTCAGAACCTCTTGCAGCATGCGCGCGAAACCGCCAATCTCTGTGCGGTGATGGCTTCTGAGTTAGGCTTGAACCCTAAGAAGGCAAAGCGTGCCGGTCTGTTGCACGATATCGGTAAGGTGCCAGACGAGGAGAGCGAGTTGCCACACGCACTCTATGGTGCCAAGATTGCCGAGAAGTACAAGGAGAAGGCAGATATCTGCAATGCCATCGGTGCTCACCACGACGAGATGGAGATGAACACCCTTCTGGCTCCTATCGTACAGGTATGTGATGCCATTTCCGGTGCCCGTCCAGGTGCCCGCCGTGAGATTGTAGAGGCATATATCAAGCGATTGAACGACCTTGAGGCTATCGCCATGAGCTATCCTGGCGTTACCAAGACCTATGCCATCCAGGCGGGTCGTGAGCTTCGTGTCATCGTGGGTGCCGACAAGATGAGCGATGAGCAGAGTATCAAGCTCTCTGATGAGATTGCAACCAAGATTCAGAACGAGATGACCTATCCTGGTCAGGTGAAGATCACCGTGATTCGTGAGACTCGCAGTGTAGCTTACGCTAAGTAAGAAGGAAGCAAGCGATAAAACGCGTTTTCATATATTCGAAGTTTAAATTGTCGTTTCTCTCCTTCATAGGATGAGGAATGTATTTGATAAAGTCGCTGTTCTCTAGGGGACAGCGGCTTTTTTCTTTTATATCATGTACGGCTACATTTATATAATATAATGTGATGAAAGCAGAACAGAAGATTTTAAAGCGATTCAATAAAGGATGCGTGGATTATCACCTTTTGGAGGATGGTGACCGGATTCTCATTGCCTTGAGCGGCGGAAAGGATTCTCTGGAACTGTTGCGCCTCTTGGCTCAGCGTGCCCGCATCTATAAGCCGCATATCGAGGTAGAGGCGGCACATATCATTATGGATAACATCCCTTACGAGACCGACCGTTCTTATCTGCAGGCATTTTGTGCAGAGAATGGCATCAAACTCCATATCCTGCATAGTTCTTTCGATGAATCCACCGATCCCCGCAAGACCCGTTGTTTCCTCTGTGCCTGGAACCGCCGCAAGACTCTTTTCGAGTTTGCGGTGAATAATGGTTTCAATAAGATAGCCCTGGGCCATCACATGGATGATATCTTGGTTACTTTCCTGATGAATATCACCTTTGAGGGTTCTGCCTCCACGATGCTTCCGAGCCTGCGGTTGAAGCATTATCCGCTCACCATCATCCGTCCCCTCTGTCTGGTTCATGAGAAGGATATCCGGGAAGTGGCAGAAGAGTTGCAATTCACGAAGCAGAAGGCGCTGTGTCCGTACGAGGAGACCACGCGCCGCAGTGATATGCAGCAGATATTCCAGCAGCTGGAACAGCTGAATCCCGAGGCGAGATACAGTCTTTGGCGGGCGATGATGAATAAGTGATTTAATCCGTGAAACAGGTATGCATCTGTGTTATCTCTGAAATCTGTGGGAAACTAGCTTGCTGCTAAGCCTTTGAGCTGATAGTTCAGCAGATGGGTGGCGCTGGATAGCATCTGGTTCGTGATATGCGCATATCGCTGCGTGGTGTTGATGTTCTGATGCCCCAGATATCTCATGATGGTATAGAGATCCGTGCCCTGCGTCAATAATAGGGTAGCGCAGGTGTGGCGGCCCGAATGGAAGGTGATATGCTTGTCGGGGATATGGCAATCCTCCAGCCATACTTCCAGATGCTCGCCCAGATGATGGGGCGAGAGATGGGCGAAGAAATAGGGGGTATCACCATTCTTGGCATGGAGCTTCGAGAGAATATGGTGCGCCTCTTCCGGCAGCGGAAGCCTGAGCCAGCGTTGCGTCTTCTTCATCTTCTTATATATATAATAGGTGTCATCGCATTTTTCTATGTCGTTGATCGATAAGCTCAGGATATCGCTTTTCCTCAGTCCCGTGATGCAGCTTAGCAGGAATGCCTCCTTCAGCTCGGGAGTATTACAGGGTGTTTCGCTCAGCTTGATGAGTTCCTCCTGGGTCAGCGCAGTTCTTTCCCTGTACTGGGCTTTGACGCGATAGGAGAGTGGCAGCCGGTCGAACGGGTTCTCATCCAGCAATCCCTGTCTCACGGCTTCCCTCAATACCGATTTCAGGATATTCACCTTCAGATGGATGGTGCTGTCGGATAGTTTTCCGGGTGCTTTCATGTTTTTATGCAGGTCGTGGGCAGAGCGTAGGTAGTCGATAAACTGCTTGATGGTTTCCACATCCACCTTTTTCAGCGGAATGTTGCTTCCGCCGAAGGTCTCCAGGTGCTTCAGCATGCTCAGAATGCTGCCGCATCTTCCTTCATACATTTTCTCTCCTTCCTTGTGTCTTTCATCCGCATAGCTTCGGGTAAACTCTCCTAATGTAATACCTTTTGATTTCTTACGTGCGTTTTCTGCGAATTTCTTGATTCGACTAAAGATTGCAATCTTCATCATTTCGTTTCTTGTTTAAAAATATGATTTTGGGGTTATTTAAGTTACAAAGGTATCGCTTTTTTCTTGAATAACCAAACAAAAGGAAGAAAAGGGATATAAAAAGCGTGATTTTGTGCAACAGTTGTACGTTAACTTTAGCGCTGCAAAGATAGCATAATTTGTTCAATTCGCAATAATTTCAAACTCTCTTTTAATATTTATTAATAAATTATGGTCAATATTTCTTATTTTATAGTCAAAAAGGGTATATTTGTGCAATTTTAGCTAAAGCAAACAACTCTAAAAAGACTTTTTTAGGATTTATTTCAGTCATCTGATACAGTTAACGTACAACTGTATCGCAGTAAACGTGGCCTTTCGCTACAGTTAACGTACAACTGTATCGGTTCGTACTGATAGAAGACATAAGGTAAAACCAACTCAAAATATCATAGCAGCAGTAAATGATAATTGGTACCTTTAATAACGAAACTGTAATAAAATCCAAGTCTATCTTTTTTATAAAAGAAGACAGGTAATAAACTCAAAGTATATAAATATTTAATGATATAAGTATGGTAAAGAAAATAGTTATGGTGATGCTATTGCCCACTACGATTATGGCACATGCATACGCCGGCTCGGCAAACGATACCCTGCGGACAAAGGTATATTACCAGACAGGCAATTCGTTAGTTGATCTTTCCTTTATGGATAATGCGGCGAACCTGAAAAGGCTCAAAGATGGAATCAAAAGTATGGGCGACAATCCAAATGTGGAATTGAAGCATATCAAGATTCGCACCGCTACATCCCCTGAAGGAAATCCTGCCTTCAATAAAAAGCTGGCTAGAAAACGTGGGGAATCATTGCGTGATTACCTCAAGCAAAATCTCGCACTTTCTGACGATATGTTCATCATATCTGATGTTGGTGAAGACTGGGAAGGGCTGACACAGATGATTGCCGAGGAAGACCTGCCATGGGCAAACCGGGCGATACATATTATTCAAAATACGCCGGAGTGGATTTTCAGAAACAGAAGAATCGTTGACGGAAGAAAGCGACAGCTTCAGAACCTATATGGCGGTAGAGCATGGAAGTATATGCTCGCTAACTATTTCGGTAGTCTCCGCGCTGCAACCGTCATCGTTTGTGAAGTTACCAGCAATCCTCCTGCTGCACAGCCTGCTGCACCACCAGCAGCATCGCCGGTTGAACCGTCTCCAACGCCGTCTCCAGAAAACAAAGTGGATACCATTGTTGCACCGCCAGAAGTCAGAGTGGATACCATAATTGAAAAAAAGTTGGAAGTCGTAAAACCCAATAAGTATTATGCATTGAAAACCAATCTCCTGTATGATGCTCTCTTTGTTCCTAATATAGGAATCGAAACAAACGTTGGAGGAGGATGGACTCTGGGTGCCAGCGGTATGTTGGCATGGTGGAGCAAGGATGCAAGCCACAAATACTGGCGTATCTACGGTGGAGAACTGGACGTGAATAAGTATTTCGGTGCAAAAGCGAAGGAAAAACCGCTGCAGGGACATCATGTCTCGCTCTATGGACAGTTCCTCTCCTATGATATAGAAAGAGGTGGCACTGGATATCAGGGCAAGCAGGCCTTCGGTGTTGGCTTTGGATATGGATATTCACTCCCGATAGGCAGACGTCTGAACCTTGATTTCGGTCTGGGAATAGGATACTTTTACTCCCAGTATAAAACGTATGAGCCGCTTGATGGCTGCTACGTTTATCAGGAAACCAAGGAGCGCCAATGGATAGGACCTACCCGTGCTTCAGTATCACTGGTATGGCTGCTGGGTAATGGAAACGAAAACAGTAAGAAAGCAAAAAAGGAGGTGAAAAATGACTAGAATGACAGAATTAAGACAAGCAATGATCGTATTCTTCCGCGTAATCGTCAGCGCAGCCTTCTTCCTGATGATGGCAGAACTGCTCTCATCCTGCGAGCACAAGGAACTCTGTTACGATCATCCTCACCGACAGAATGTGGAAGTGAAGTTCGACTGGAGCGAGGCTCCCGATGCCAATCCTGCCACCATGAGTCTCTATCTCTATCCTGAAGAGGGAGGAGAGCCTCACAGATACGAGATTACGGATAAGAATGGTCAGACCATCTCCGTACCTGCAGGCACCTATCATGCCATCTGTGTAAACAGTGACAAGGAGACGCATCGCATCGTTGGCAAGGAGAATTTTAATACTTTCGAGGTAACCTCGGCTGAAACACGAGCTTTGCAGGGCTTGCTGGCTAGTATGGCCAAGTTTGAGCCACGTGCCAGAGGCACAGAAAAGGAGCGAGTGATGCTTGGACCGGCTATGCTCTATAGCGCCCATGCAGAGAGAGTGGTCATCAAGCCGGCTGGTGAGACGAGTACCATCACAATGAAGCCTAAACCGAGAGTGAAGTATTTCTCTGTGGAAATCAAGAACGTGGAGAATATCCGGAGCGTGAAGGCGATGAGCGCCAGCTTGTCGGGACTGTCTGGCGGATGGCTGGCAGGTATCGACCAGTTGTCATCAGAGAGGGTTACCATTCCGTTTGCACTTGAGTTGGATCCTAGTCTTACCATCGTCAGGGGCAAGGAAAACCTCTTCGATCACTGTCAGGACTCTTCTGCCAAGCATGTGCTGATGGTTTATGCGCAGCTTACCGATGACAGCAACTGGTTTTATGAGGTGGATGTCACCGATCAGGTTCACGCTGCCAATCAGGAAGAGGGCGCTCCTATCAAGATTGAGTTGGATAAACTGCCTTTCCCAGACTCTGTTCCGGGTGGTTCTGGTGTGCAGCCGAGCGTGAATAAGTGGAATGAAGTCCAAGTAGATATCAATTTGTAATCATAAGTTGGGTATCTCATAGGTTGCTCTATCATTTAGAATCATATAATCGAATATTATAACAAAATTTATTTATTAATTTTTTTTAAACAAAACAGTTATGAAAAAAAGTGTTTTATTAATGGCAGCAGCTACTGCTATTGCCTTGTCTTCATGCTCTTCAGAAGAGACTAAGGATATTGCGAAGAGCTCTTCTAGCATCACCTTCCGTAGTGCTGTAGGCTTGAACAGCCGTGGTGCTGAGGTAACAACTGAAAATCTCAAGAATATCTGGGTGAGTGCATGGACAGATGCTGATAATGTTTTTACAGACGAGTTGTTTGTAAAGAAAGATGGTACAACGGAGTTTCATTGTGATAAGGATGAACCTTACTACTGGGAGAAGAATAAGAATTATACCTTTGTGTCGTTTGCTACAGGTAAGGCTGATAAGGGAGGCTTAACTCCTACTGTTGATAAGACCGGCATTACCTTGAATGATTATGCTCCAGATAAAGATCCTGCAAACCATATGGATTTGCTCGCAGCTCAGGCAACTGGCAATATCACTGATAATGGAACAACAGGAGTTCCTTTGACTTTCGAGCATATCCTTTCCCAGATTCAGGTCAAGGTGAAGAGTGAAAATGAGGATGTAAAGTATGTCATCCGTGGCGTTCGTATCTCTAATGTAAGTGGTACAGGAAACTATACCTATTCACCTAATGGTGTTAACAAGCATTCTTGGACAGTTAATACTGCGGCTCAATATATCAGTGATAAGGGTATAGATATCCGACTTGATGGTACAGATAAAACCGCTAAGGATTTGCTCGCAGGTAATCTGAGCGCTATGCTTCTTCCTCAGAATGTGACAGCATGGGATGGTATTGTTCCTGCAGGTCCTGATGCAACTTTCGCTCAAGTTAATGGTTCTTATATTTCTCTCTTGATTCATATTCAGAAGAAGGCTAAAAATGGCCAGTGGGTGCAGGTTTATCCTAAGGAGGCTGCAAATGATACACAGTGCGGTTGGACAGCTGTAGCTATCCCTGCTCTTAAATGGGAAAATGGCAAGAAGTATATTTACACTCTTGACTTGACATTTGGTGCAGGCGTGGTAGATCCAGTACAGCCTAATCCTGATGGTTCAACTGTTGTGAAGCCAGGTGACAAGGATCCAGATATGGGTGGAGAAATCTTGGGTAAGGAAATCTACTTCAAGGTTGATGTTAAGACTTGGGAACCTACTGAGCAGAACGTTCCAATGTAAATCTTACAAATACCAAATTATAAATTTTGAATTGGAGGGTATCCGGCTCAAGAGAGAGACTGAGATCGGAGCCCTCCGATTCTTTACCCTTATTGGCGTAAAAAAGAATAAAAAGAAAACTATATGATGAACAAAACTTATAAATGCAGTTTGTTGGCACTCAGTGTACTCGCATCCTTTACGTCATGTTCAGAAAGCGAATCACTGCAGCAAGCCAATCTATCTGATGATAAAATTACATTTCAACCATCGCTCGACAACAGCTGGAAGCCTCTGTCTCCCAGCTCCTCTTCACGTGCAGCTAAAGATGCAGCAAACGAGGAGGGGCCTATCGTCGTACCTACATCCTACGGTAAGCCCCTCTATCTTCACTCATTAGAGCAGGACGGTATCTATATCTGGAGCAAGGACGGAAAACGCATCACCCGTTCCGGTGCACCGCTGGAAGACGGTGAACAGGAAGGAGCAGCGCAGACCCGTGGAACCACAAAGAACGATATTCTAGATTATGGTAGTTTTGGCGTAACTGCGATTTATAAGGAAGGAAATCAGAATGCATCATTATTCAAGAATAAAGATGGCGATCCAAGAATTGCCGTTGCCACACCATTCATTCATAACAAGTTTTGGGAGATTGAGGATGCCCTATGGCCAAAGGAAGGAGAAGTGTCTTTTCATGCTTTCGCTCCATATACCACGGATGCAAACTCACCTCTGACTTTCACCCAAGACATAGCCGCTGGAAAGACCCAGATTTCATATACTGCATCAAATACGGATATTGCCAATCAGCCCGACTTGATTGTTGCCACCAACAAAGGTCAGAAATCAAAGGAGGCTTTGGGCTTGAACTTCTATCATGCCCTTACTGCCGTAACCTTCGCTGTAGATAAGAATCTGGCTGATGTTATTGGTAAAGGAAAACAACTGACAAAGGTAGAATTGCGTGGCATCCGTAACCAGGGTACCTGTGAACTTTCTTTGTCAGGAACGGCTAATGTGCCAAGTGCTCAGTGGACTCTTAAAGATGATAAGGTTACATACACCTTCGATGTTACTGACAAAAATATAATTGTTGGTCAGGATGATTATGCGCTCACACTGGGAGATCAAACATTGATGATGATTCCTCAGCGCTTGGATACTGAGGCTGAGTTGTGCTTCACTTTGAAAGACCAGGCACAAACTTATGAAAAGAAAATATCTCTCAATGGTAGAACATGGGAGGCTGGTAAATCTGTCATCTATAAGCTTTCGTCCAAAATGATTGACGTTTTGGATACTAAACTTATTTACTATGATAATTCCTGGAATAATTTTGATAAAGACGGTCAAGGTGTATTCTACCAGAATGATCCAAGAACTGATTTTATTGACTACAAAGACGAAATGGGTGTTTACATTGTGCATAACAAGACAAATGAGCTGATTCTGGAGAATAAGTATGTTTATAGGGGATATGGTTGGTGGTATATAACTGGCAAAGGAATACCATACAATACCAGTGATTTAACTTACTTCTTCTACTATCCATATAGCAAGGAAACGCAAAATGTAAATTTAAACGCCAATACTGCCGAAGAATTCTTTAAAGAAAAGATTGATAATCACAATCAGAAGATAATCACCGATCAAAGTGATCTCACAAAAATTGCATCGGCAGATTTACAGGTGGGAAAAGGTTCGTTTGCTCCCAATGGACGAATAACTGTTCAAATGAAACATCAGGTAGGTGTGGTGGTTCTGCATGTGCCAAGTTCTCAGTATGGAACCGCGGATTTCAAAAATCATAGTTATAGGTTCTACTATGGTGACAAGAATTACCCAAACAGACCTGTAGCCGGACAAGATTTTACATGGGGGTACGCTATTGGTGGAAGCAAAGAACAGTATTACCCATCACTAAAATTTAAAGATAACATTCCACATAAAAATAAAAATAAGATAGTAGATGATTATAACGGATACTACAGATGCCCTTTTGTTGTTCCGTTTGGAAAGACTGTAAAATTTCAAGCTGATGCAGACCCTGCTGAAACCCGTATTGAGAATGAATGGGGATATGTTCAAGATATTAGTGCTACACCTACTCGTGACAACCCTATAGTTAAAAAGAATATTGAATTAGATATGCCTTTTAAAAGGATTCTGGTTCAATACGATGGACATACTGCTAGGGTACAAGAGTTTGATATCCCTGAAGTTACAGAGTATACGCTTTACACTTGGGGTGCGAGAGGACAGACGATAAACGGTGGTCAAGCTGCTGCTCCCGGTTACGCAACCGGAAAATGGACCGCCACTGCAAATAATAAAAAACTTTATATCTGTTGTGGTAATTGGCAAGGGTATAATAATGGTAGATCTAAAGGTTTGAACCTTGATGCCGGACTTTGGGGAGGAGGTGGTACCCATATTGCTACCTCTAAAATAAGAACCGGAGAAACATATGAATATAAAGATGTTAATGACCGAAATCAGCTTTTAATTGTAGCTGCTGGATCTGGAGCTTCAGGAGGAAACGGAAAAAAATCAGGAGCTGGTGGAGGCGAAAAAGGACTGGAAGGAGCAGGAATGACTATCTGGGTAGGTAAATCTGGTGGCGGAACGCAAGATGGACCGGGATATAATGCGTCGTTAGAATATAATAATTCCATATCCGGGGGATTCGGATTTGGGGGGTATTTGATTACCAATAATCAAATAGGATCACAAGGAGGTGGTGGCTATTTTGGTGGAGGAGGAAGTGCAATTACATATGCAGGTGGAGGTGGCTCCAGCTACATAAACCCACAACTAAAAGAACCAAACACTATTAATGGCGCGGCAAACGACCTTCCAGGCTCTTTATCAAGTCACCCCCTCTATGGTACACATGAGGTGGGGGCATGTAGGATCGTTTGGACTTGTCATCGTCCAGCTAAGCGTAAATAGTGCCGGAAATGCCCGTCCTCCGCAAGGCGTCCCGGCTGGGTGTGATGCCTTGCGGGATGCCTGGCAAGCTGGCTCGCCTACCAAAGCCTGGCGATATCAATGAAGTATATCTTCGAAACAATTATATATAAAGCCTCGCCCCCTCGCTGGCTGGTGGTCTCTTGACTGAGAGCTACAGCAGCGGGGGAGGCATAGGTGAAGTAGTAGTTGGCAAAAAACAGTTCGATATATAATAGGTAGGCTAGAGATAGCCTGTGGTAAATAATCGTAAGAATTTGAGTCTATTGATTGCGGGTGTATGTGAATATGCCTCCTTCATATTTAAGGTAGCAGATTAATGTGTGTAGAATCTGCAAGATTAATTTTATAGTTTTAATAAGTAGGTAGTACAGTGGTACATCTATTTACATCTTTTACTTATAATGATCCCTGCCTGCTTGTGAAAGCCGGCAGGGCTTTTAATCCGAAAATCCAAAAGATATCATATATCTATAAATATAAATACCAACTCCTAATGAGTTGATACTTGCTTTTGTTTTTTAGGTTTAATTATTACATAAGCAAAACCCCCATCCCGCTTGAGAAAGTAGGATGGGGGATTTCTTTTATGCCAATACAACGTTGGCTGGAACACCAAGGTTGTGGTATATGTTTCTTGCAACATCAAAATTGATTGCGCGACGACCATGGAGAATGTCACTTAATGCAGTAGTTGAAACACCGATAGCTTTTGCTGCCTCCTTCTGTTTGTATCCTTTTTGGCGGAATGCTACTTTGATAGCAGCAATGAGAGAAGGCTTAACACGCCATGGATGGGGATCCACTTCGCATTCCCAATTGTAAGCAGCTTCGCTGAGAACCTTTAATTCTTCTTTTTCTACTTCGCTGAGAAAATCCATGCCGCCCAATTGGGTTCCCTTAGCAAGCAGAGCTTCCATCCGCTCTTCTATCTCATTATAGGTCTTTTCGTCTTTGATAATCATAATCATATATTTTTTATGTCCTTAATCTTGTCATATTCTGCATGTGTTCCGACAAATCTTATATGTAGAAAGCCTTGAAAGAACACAACGATTGTTACAAGTCTAAATTTATTGCCATATATATTGAAGACATATCTGTCATTTCCGACATAATCTGCCGAAGGAAATGCTTGTTTCAATTCTGCATGGCTTTTCCATTCAGTCTTTTCAACATATTCTGCCCAGCGCATGAGTGCGTCTGCGGAATTAGGATGCTTCCTTGCAAAATCTTTGAGCAATTTAAACTTTAATATCTTCATATTCTCTTTTTTGCTGCAAAAATAGCGAAAAGTTCTTGAAATAGAGAAGTTTTTCGGCGGAAATATATAATTATTTGCATATTTTAATACATCTACCCCTAGCGCCGGATATCTCTGTCCTCCGTTAGGCGTCCCGGCGGATTTGCAATCCGCCGTCAAAAAATGACCTAACCTCTGAATCTACCACCGCTCTAGTTTGTTATAATAAATTTATTATGGAAGAAATGCAAGAAAAAAACGTTAAAACACTCTAAAATACTGGATGAATGTTTTGTAGTTTGAAATTATTTTAGTATATTTGTAGCAGGTAAAACAACCCCGTGTATGTCAATATACGGGTTATACAATAGTGTATAATAATAAGTGATAAATAATTAAAATAGTAACATCAAAATTTAATTTGTAACAACATGAAAAGAACGTTTTTAGCGACATTTCTGTCGATTATCTTTGCTATGGTAGCAGTAGCTTGCCACGGCAGCGATGAGAAAGAAATCGGTTATACAGAGTTGCCAGCACAGGCTCAGCAGTTTGTTAAGCAGTATTTCCCTACTGCTACCTATACCTATGTAGAGAAGGAGAAGGACAACGGAAAGTGGGAATATGAGGCAACATTGAGCGATGGAACCAAAATAGATTTCAACAACAAGGGAGAGTGGAAGAGCGTGGACTGCAAGTTCTCAGCTTTGCCATCTGGCATCATTCCTGATGTTATCGCTGCGGATATTGCCAAGCGCTATCCTTCACAGCAGCCGTATAAGATAGAGAAGGAGATGGGTGGTTACGAAATCGACATCCCTGGCTACGACCTGTATTACAGCAGTGCCGGTAAATTCATCCGTGCTGAAATTGACCGATAATCCTATCCGGCATTAACACTCATTCAATCCTATATTTTAAGCAAACCCCCATCCGGCTTGAGAAGGCAGGATGGGGGATTTCTGTATTTTGAGAATGCTTCGCTTACTTCTGCCGAGGCTGGATCTCGTAGGATGGATTGTTGCGGATCTCCCAGCGGTCGAGCTTGGCGCCGTTGGTCAGGATCAGCTTCTCCTTCTGGTAGGTTACGATGGTCTGGGATGGCAGGCTCACTCTGCCATCGCCCGCAAAACTGCGGATTGGCTGAGAGAAGTCTCGCTTCTGGATATCAGCCAGGGTGTATTCTGCCAGCTGCATCTTGCCGTCCTTCTCCATCGATACGAAGAACTTCTCCTTGTCGTCGGTCTTCGAGATGGAACGGATTTTCTCTGTTGCATTCTGGGTAATCTTGGCTGGCGCATCTCCCTTTTTCTCGATGATGTCCTGTACCTTCCAGGCATAGATGGTACCTGTACGAGGGATGAAACTGTAGAGCGAATCGCCTATCGCTTCCATATCATAGGATTCAGACTGCGGCTCAAACTTGCTGCCGATGAAATAACTGCCGGTAGCCAGCTTGGCATAGACATTGTTGTTGTTGGCAGCTTTCATATCCAGCGCTTCACGGTCGAATACTCTGATATTGGTCTCCTTAGAGTCTCTTACGAACACCAGGCGAGGGGTGGCGCAAACGCATCCCGCCCACGAAACATTGCTGGCTGGCCAGGAACCGGTGCCCAGTCGACTGAGATACTTACCCGTCTTCTTGTCGAAGATCTGCACCTCTCGGCTGTCGCCGGCTGCCACGAAGAGGTGGTCGCCCTCGACATATACATCCCTAGCCAGGGTGCGGTCGGCATTGCTGATACTGCGCTTCAGCTCCAGCGTTTCCGCATCGAAAACATCGATGCATTTGCCGGCAAAGTTGGCTACATACAGTTCTTCGCCATCGCTGAAGAGATTCACGGCATTCAGCTGTCGGCCTCCGATGTCCTCGGATGTGCGCGAGAGATAGCCGTCCAGGTAGAAGTGGTCAGCCACCTTGATGGTATCCACCGGCTGCATTACTACTCGGTCTTCAGTAATCTCTCTGATTTCTGTCTGGTCGCAGGATGCCATTGCCAGCATCATCAGTCCTGCGCTGATCATCATTACGTCTTTTCTCATTTTTCTTTTTCCTCCTTACTTCTTGTTGTCCTTGAGTGGATTCTCGGTGAAGTACTTCACCAGTCGGCTCTTCTTGTAAAAACTATCGATATTCTTCTGCAATACGGCATCATCCTGGAAAATCTGCATGATGTCGCAGTCACGATACTGTGCATTCTCCGGTTTGTGGAAGCCCAGCAGGTTGCGGTCGGTATAAGGCAGGTCGCCCTTCTTGCTCAGCCACATGTGCAGCTGCCAGATGAACTCTGTCCAACCTACGTTCACGCCTTCCGGAGTCTTTGCCGCATAGGTCATGTTACTGTTGTGACCGTAATCCATGCAGTGCATGAACTCGTGGGTGATCGACTCCCATCCGCTGAAGGATGCATAATGGCCGTAGAAGTTCCAGTCGGTAATGCCCCAGGTGGCACCGCCGCCCAGTCCGCCATAGGCAGGTGAGGTCTGTCCGAGCACGAAGTTCTTCTTAGCCTTGAATCTCTCCACCTCGCTCTGGTACTTTTCGGCAGTGAATGGCACCTTTTCGTTGTCGTAGAGGTCGCCGCCCATCACCTTCTTGAAGTTCGCCAACACGTACTTGTACTCCGGGGTGGTCATCATATAGGCATAGTTGGTGGTGATGACTACCCATTCGCGGGCATAGATAGGTCTCATCTCGCGGAAGTTGTATGATTCGCCTACGGTAGGAGTCCATCCGAAGTTGGAGAAGCTGCAGTTCCACTGGGCATCAATTTTCTGGAGCATCTTGAAGTGTTCATCATCGCTGGTGAGTCGTGCCTTCATCTGGTTCATATCGAGATATGGACAAAGGAAGCTCACGAAATTTCCGCTTTCCTTCTTCCATACATTTCTTCTGCCAATGAAGGATGGCTTGAAGGAGAAACGGGAGAAGGCTGGGATGGTTTTGAAGAATGCCACCGGGATATACTCGTCAGCCTCCGGGATATACATCTCGAGGGTGACGTTGGAGACGGGTTTTGCACTCCAGCTGGTGATGACGAGCGAATCGCCCACTGCCGATTTCTTCACGCTGATCAGGTTGTTGGTCTGGAAGGTGTAATCTGCCTTGTTGACGATTTCTGTTGATGGGTCGGATAGATTCAGGATGTGCTTGGCGAACTCAGCCGGCAGCTTGTCGAAAGCCACGGTATCTTTCCTGAAGTTCTGCTGGAATGGCTGCTGGATGTCGTTGTACACAATCTTGTCTTCATAATCCGTAGAGCAGGATGCCATCAGGGTCATCGCTGCCACGAGCGTAGTTCCAGCTGCCAGAGCCGGAATCTTTCGATGTTTTTTCTGTTTCATCATTTTGGGTTTTTTACTGTATAATCATTTACTATTTCATTAAAATATTTGCTTGCAAAGATACTGAAAATAATTCAAAATACCAAATATTTAGAAGGATATTTTGTCTAGTCTTCTCACCAGTGCTTCCGGTGCCCTGTGATGTGCCGCCTCCGGTGGTCACCCGGCTTTGCCAAATGCTTTGCTAAACAAAAACTTACTGACATAATACTAAAAATTTAAAAGATGATCGTCTGCGTCATATATGATGATTGCCTGCGTCATATATGATGATTGCTCACGTCATATATGATGATTGCTTACGTCATATATGATGCAAGCTCATGCAGTATATGGCGTAGGCTGATGCTATATAGGGTGTAGGCTGATGCCCAATATGCCTCCTGCAAGCACCCTATATGCCGATATCCGAAACCATCTTTCATGGCGTTGCTACACTCTCGGGGAGTGGGTGATTTTTATGCTACCATCTCGGCGAGAAACAGCTTATTTCATTTCATCCGAGTTGAGTATGGTGATGGTCTTGCCCTCAATCCTGATGGCACCCTTCTCCTCGAATTCGGAGAGGCAGCGGAGGAGCGAGAACTTCTGGATACCGAAGATATCCGCCATTTCCTGTCGGCTGACATCCAGTCGGATGGTTCTGCTCTGCTGTTCGGTAGCCATCTTGATGAGGTATTGCGCCACCTTCTCCTTGACGGAGAAAAGGGAGAGCATGCGCATTTTCTGCGAAAGGAAGATATCTATCCTTGACAGGTGCTGGATGAAGTTCCAGCGTATGCGCTCGTTGGTATCTATCAGCAGTTTCAGTTCCGAAGGCCTCATGCGCAGGAGGGTAGTCTTCCTGCTTGTCTCCACGCTTACGGGCATCTCGTTATTATGTGCGAAGATATAGGCAGGGGCTATCAGCATCGATTCACCCAACCGCTCTATCTGAGCCTGCTTGCCCGACAATCCCGACATGCGGGCTATCATCTCCCCCTCGACAATGATGTCGGCATATCTGCAGGGCATTCCTGCCAGCACATAGGTTTCCCTGGCAGCAAGCTCCACCATCCGGTAGCTTACCATCGACAGTGCCTCTCTGATTTCCTCTGGAGTAAACCCCTCAAACACCGTGCATTTCTGCAAGGTAACGAATATTGATTCTTTCATACTTTTAAGTTTTATATTCAATAACGCATTTTCCTCCGATATATTGTTTGCTTCCTTTAGAATCTTGAAGGCAGAATCTCCGCACGCCCTATAAGAGTAGAATCTTACTAGCTAAAGCTCTGGTAATAAGCAAGAAAAATACGAAAAAACTTTGGTGTCTTAAAATAAAGTCGTAACTTTGCAGCTGAATATTAATAAATGGAGGAAGAATATGGCAAATTATATCAGATTTGACTGGGCGATGAAGCGCCTGCTTCGCAACAAGGCAAACTATGCCGTGCTGGAAGGCTTTATGTGTTCGCTGCTGAACGAGAAATTCAAGATCAACCGATTCCTGGATAGTGAGAGCAATCAGCAGACCGAGAATGATAAATTCAACAGAGTGGATATCCTGGCAGAGGATGAGAAGGGAGAATTCATCATCTTCGAGATACAGAATACCCGGGAACATACCTATTTCCACCGTATGCTCTATGGAGTTTCCAAGGTCATCACAGATAATATCAGTCTGGGCGATGATTACGACAAGGTGCGCAAGGTATATTCCATCAATATCGTGTATTTCACATTGGGACAGGCTAAGGATTATGTATATCATGGCAAGACGATGTTCCAAGGACTGCATCAGCCGAATGATATCCTGAAACTCTCCAACCGACAGAGTGAACTCTTTTTCGGTGATGAAATCCCTCAGGGTCGCAAGACTAATCGCGAAGCCGGAGACATATTCCCGGAGTATTATCTGCTCTGCGTGAACAACTTTGATAAGCTGGCGGTGAACAATCTGGATGAATGGATCGAGTTTCTCAAGACTGGCGAGATCAGCGAGGCTGCCCAGGCTCCAGGTTTGGCTGATGCCCGCAAATGCCTGGACATAGATAAGTTGACCGTAGCGGAAAAGAATGATTATGTCCGTCACATGGAGAATCTGCGCTATCAGCGCAGCGTTATCAAGACGGGGTATGATGATGGCTGGCAGAAAGGTCTTGCCGATGGTCGGGAAGAAGGTCGTGCTGAAGGACGAGAAGAAGGTCGTGCTGAAGGACGAGAAGAAGGTCGTGCCGAAGGAGCCCAAGATGAGAAGAAGGCCACAGCCCGTCGTCTTCTTGCAATGGGCTTGTCTGCCGAGCAAGTGGCAGCAGCAACCCAGTTGTCATTAGATGAAATCAAGAAATTATAGCTGCTTTTTGCAATAGATAAAGGGAGATTTCGCCAAGAAATCTCCCTTTATTGTTGTATGCTCGGCATGGACGTTGTCTAACGGCTGCAAATTCTCCCTTAACTCAGTAGCTGCTGTTCCAGCAGCTGACTGCGAGGGAAGATGATCTCATTCTCTATATAGACATGCTCGTTCAGATCTTCTGCGAAATTCTTCAGCAGACTCAGTAGCAACTTATAATCTCCGCTGGCATCAGCTGCCGGGTTGTAGTTGTTTGTGAGCTTTCTGAGGCGCTGCTGGCGCTTGGTCTCATTATCATGTTCCAGTATCATCACGTGAATAGGCATGGCTACAGAGCCGCAATGTATCGGCGCTGCAGGCTGACCCGTAAGCTGCGATTCCATCAGTTGATAGGTGAACGGAAAGAGAACCTGCTCTTCCTTCTGCAGATGGTTCTCCAGGTCAAGCATGCACTCGCTGAAGAGACTCTCTATTTCTGCCATTAACTGATTCTCACCCATCATCGAGTGGATGAGACTGAGGATTTCCGGACCCTTCTCACGGATTCCACGGTGATGAATCTTGAGGGCATAATCGATCAGCAGATCGGTTGGCCACTCCTCGAATTGATATTTTGATGCTCTCATATCCTGTTGTAATATAAAATTATTAAATTCCTTTTATCCTATATATTTTTTGATGTCCTCTTCTACCGTTCCGTTTCCGGCAATGCCAAAGGTATCTACCAGTACCTTCAGTA